>ERZ773233.1926-NODE-1926-length-11788-cov-4.455553_pt1 | contig 11788 bp, 13 predicted proteins | sample MGYA00580991_ERZ773233 | MGnify/ENA primary metagenome ERZ773233 (study PRJEB29015, sample SAMEA2738178) | human oral metagenome | biome: human oral; feature: human-associated habitat; material: saliva | place: China | collected 2161 ...
GTGATTTCGTCGATGCCGCGCACCGCTTCCATGAACTCTTCGCTCAGGCGGCCGCCGGGTGAGCAAATTTCGTCTTTTAGGGCTGCAGGATGCTTGCCGCTTTTTAGCATGAGTCTCGCAGAGCCCGCGACGCTAGCAGCGACGGCTTCGTACGCCAGTGCTCTAGGCAGCCCCTCAAGCACTCCTGCATCGGCCGCAGCCTCGATAAACATAAAAACATAGGCCGGCAAGCTGCCTGCGATACCCGTAAATGCGGCAAATTTAGCCTCCTCCAGCTCATAAACGGTGCCGAAATTTTCAAAAATATCTCGCACCGCCGCTCGCTCGTCCGCGCTTAAATTTTCGTTAAAGCACAGCGCACTTACGCCCTCTGCGATTGCCGCGGGAGTGTTTGGCATCGCGCGCGCGACCTTAGCCTGCGCACCCAAAATTTGCATGCTTTGCTCCAAGCTAAAATTTGGCGCGAGCGTGACTATAACCTTACCTCTCGCTGAGTCTTTTATCAAATTTAATATATCCGCATACGCCGCGGGCTTGGTCGCTAGCACCGTGATATCGGCCGCCGACGCGACCGCAGCCTCACTCTCGCAGGCGTTTATGCCGCACTTTTCGCGCAGAGCCGCCGTTTTGCTCCTGGCATAGACGAACACACTCTCGCCGCCCAGCCTTTGCGCCAAATTTGCGATCATTGCGCCGCCCATATTTCCGCCACCGATAAAGCCGATTTTAGGATTTTTCATTTTATCACCTTTCTTAGAGCTCCGATTTTGACCGCCTTGCCCAAAAGCGCCTCGCGTATCGCGATATTTTCCGCCCAGATGGCGCCCGTAACCTGCCCGGGCGCCAAGATATAAACGCCGCCCGTCTGCGCCTCGTCGCTAGCCTTAAAGTCGTTGCCCACAACCAGCTCGTAGACGTCATTCGTGTCGTTTTCAAATTTTATAGCCACCTTTAACGTCGGCGCTTCGCCCTGTTTCGCCGCGCCCGCGTACTGCCCGAGCATGTTTTTGCTAAGCTTGCCATAGACGTCGCCGTCTGGGCTTAGATATATCCGCACGGCGCGCTTATCCGAGTTTTTGCCGTCCTTTTCGCCCTTGCCGACGCTCACGCTCATCTCGTAGGCGGTTTCTCCCGTCGGAAAATCCTTAAATTTTGCGTCCGGGACGAAAACCCGCACGTTGTCCGTTACTATTTTTTCGTCGTGCGTCTGCGGCGTTATGCCAGTTAGCACGATTGTGGATTTCACGTCCGCGCCCTTGTCCGAAACTAGCGCCAAGATCGGCACGCGCGTAAGCAGCGTCGTCTCGTAGCAACCGCTAAAAAACAAATGCCGCAACGAGAGCAAAGATAAATTTTATTTTTTCATCGGCTTCCTTTTATTTGCGCCGATTTTAGCATAAATTTCGCCTTTCTATGCCCGAGCGACGACCTGCGTCGGGTCAAATTTCATCGCCGAAAAAGTCGCCGTCAATATCGCAAATCTCGATATTTTGTCGCACCTGGACGCCTAGTTTGTATTTTATCATCAGCTCCGCCAGCCGCTCGCCGTCGATCAAAACGACCGTGTGACTTTGCACGTTTGCCGCATACTCTTTGGCATCCTTGCTAAATTTTGACGTCGTGATAAACACGCCCTTTTTGGTCTGCTTATCCGAGATCGCGCCGACGAATTTTTGAATTTCAGGGCGTGAAACTGCGCCTTGCCAGCTTTTAGCCTGGACGTAAATTTGCGACAACCCAAGCTCGTCCTCGTCTATAATGCCGTCTATACCGCCGTCCGAGCCGCTTTTGGTTAGTCTGCCTACTCCGTAGTCCATTTTTTCGAGCAAGCGCGCCACCAAATACTCAAAAAAGCTCGGCTTTTTCTGCGAAATTTCGTCTAAAATTTGAGATTTTAGATTTTGCGCGAGCTCGTCTGCCGTCTCGGCGATGACGTCGATAGGCGTCTTTTCTTGCATTGCGGTTTGCGAGATTTCGGCACTCGGCGAGCTTTTGTTTTTATAAATTTCATCGTACCAAGCCTCAAATTTCGCCTGCGCATCCTTGCTTTTTAGTATTTGTTTGCCAAGATCCGTTATCTCGTACACGCCTCTGCCGATTTTTTTGACTGGCTTTTTGGTGCCGGGTAAATTTATGACTTCTTTATTACCTGCAAAATACGACAACGCCCAGCCCGCGCGGTTAACGTACAAAAGCATGCCGCTAGGTATCCTTTGCGAGAGTTCGTCGTCGCTAAATTTATAGTGCTCCGCGACAAATTTACAAACCTCTTTTCTATCCACGCTGCCGTGCTCGCCGATAAATCTTAAAATCGGAAACATCATCTCTTTGTAGCTTGGTATCATCGTTTTCCCTTATCTATTAAATTTTATAAATTTGACCCCAAATTTAAACGCAAAACGATAAGGCGAAGTATTTTTGTCATAGACGAGGCGGATAAGCAAGGGCAAAGGAGCGTATATGTAATACGTGACTGCAGCCCGCAGCGAAATCAAACGAAGTATATGACAAAAAGACGAGCCGCTAACGAATTTGCCCGCCTCCGCGGACGACGTATTTGTAGGTCGTAAGCTCCCTCACCCCCATCGGCCCTCTGGCGTGCAGCTTTTGCGTGCTGATGCCGATCTCGCCGCCGAATCCAAACTCGCTGCCGTCGCTAAAACGCGTCGAGGCGTTGGCGTATACGACCGCACTGCCGACTTCGTTCAAAAATCGCTCGACGTTTGCGTAGTTTTCGCTCAAAATCGCGTCCGAATGCCCGCTAGAATGCGCGTTTATAAAGCCGATCGCCTCATCCGTATCTCGCACCGCGCGTACGGCCAAAACGAGATCCAAAAACTCGGCGCCAAAATCGCTCTCACTTGCAGCCTTAACGTTTGCCAAACCGCGCAACTCCGACTCGCACGCGCCTAGAAGCTGCTCACTCACGCGAAACTCGACCTCCGGCATCTCGCGCACCAGCTCCGGTAAAATTTCGTCCGCTATGCACTCATGCAAAAGTACGCACTCAACGGCGTTACAGACGCTTGGGCGCTGGGTTTTGGCGTTTTTGATTATCTTTGCAGCCTCGCTCAAATTTGCGCTCTCATCGACGAAGATATGACACACCCCTGCACCCGTCATGATGATCGGTACGGTCGCATTTTGCGCGATAAAATCTTTTAAGCTCTTGCCGCCGCGCGGTATCAAAACGTCGATATACTCGCTCATTTTCGCCATTTGTGCCACTACTTCGCGTTCGGCGCTCTCCACGAGCTGCACTGCGCCCGTCGGTAAGCCGAATTTCGCCCCCGATTCGTTAAATAAATTTACTAAAAAGATGTTCGAATTTAGCGCGCTAGCACTGCCTCGCAGGATAGCCGCATTGCCGCTTTTTAGCGCCAAAGCCGCCGCGTCGATGCTGACATTTGGGCGGCTCTCGTAGATGATGCCCAGCACCCCCAGCGGCACGCGCACGCGGCTGATTTGCATGCCATTTGGATGGCTCCAGCCGCCTAGATTTTCGCCCACGACCTCTGCAAAGCCCGCCACCTCGCGCACACCCTGCGCCATAGCCTCGATACGGGCGTCCGTTAGTCGCAGGCGGTCTAGCAACGCCGCGCTCAAGCCTGATCTCTCGCCGTTTGCAAGGTCTTTGGCGTTCGCCGCTTTTATAGCCTCTTTTTGCGCTAGCAGCTCGTCTGCCACGGCGTTTAAAATTTCAAATTTAGCCTTGCTACCAAGTCTCAAAAGCTCGCTGCAAGCGACCTTTGCGCGCTTACAAATCTCTAAAATTTCATTCATTTTCGCTCCTTAATCTATAAAAACCGTACGCAAGCGTCCCGCCCCTCCGCAAGCGCGGCAAGGCAAATTTTAGCGACGCGTCTAATAAATTTACCTTTAAATTTGACTTGATTATAGCCAAATTCGCCCGAATTTTATGCGAGCGTAAAAATACGCTATAATCGCCAAAATTTATAAAAAGGAAGCAAAATGGGCGGAATAAAAGAGTTTTTAAAGCACGAAGCCAGCGGCGGGATTTTGCTGATGATCGCTACGGTCGCGGCACTACTATGTCAAAACACGTTTTTGAGCGATTTTTACAACGAATTTTTAAATACCAAATTTACCATGAGCTTCGGCGAATACGGACTAAGCAAACCCCTGATCTTGTGGGTAAACGACGGATTGATGGCGGTATTTTTCTTTCTCATCGGACTTGAGCTAAAGCGCGAGGTGCTGGAGGGCGAGCTAAAAAATCCGTCGCAAATCGCGCTGCCAGCGATCGGCGCGGCAGGCGGCCTGATAGTGCCCGCGGTTATCTTCTATCTTTTTACAAAACACGACTCCTTCGCGCTTGGCGGCTGGGCGATACCGACGGCGACGGATATCGCGTTTGCTCTGGGGATTTTGAGCCTACTCGGGCCGCGCGTGCCGACTAGTTTAAAAATTTTCCTCATGACGCTAGCCATCGTCGACGACCTCTGCGCGATCGTGATTATCGCGCTGTTTTACACGAGCGAGCTTAGTGCTCAAATGCTTGTGGTCGCGAGCATTTGTCTAGCCGCGCTTTTTGCGCTAAACAGACTCGGCGTAAAGAGTAAGGCGGCCTATCTGATAGTAGGCGCGGTGATGTGGGTAGCGGTGCTAAAATCTGGCGTTCACGCCACGCTTGCGGGCGTCGTGGCGGCCTTTTTCATACCGCTTAGCTTTAAAGACGCACCGGGCAAATCAATGCTAAAAAGCATCGAGCACGACCTACACGGCTGGGTGGCGTTTGGCGTGCTGCCGATATTTGCCTTCGTAAACGCAGGCATCTCGCTGCGAGGCGTCGGACTGGACGAGATTTTGTCTCCGGTCGCGCTAGGCACGGCGCTGGGGCTTTTCGTCGGCAAGCAGATCGGGGTATTTTCTTTTAGCTTTTTAGCGATCAAATTTAAGCTAGCCAAGCTACCAGAAGGCTCAAATTTTATCCAGCTTTACGGCATCGCCGTGCTTTGCGGCGTCGGGTTTACGATGAGCCTTTTCGTCAACAGTCTAGCCTACAACGACACGGACGTATTTGCCTACACCGACAAGCTTGCTATCTTGCTAGGTTCGGTAGTTTCTGGCGCCGCCGGGTTTATATTGCTAAAATTTAGCACCGAAAATCCGGGCGCGATAGAAAAACGGTAGCGAGCAAAGCGGCTCACTCCCGCCGGCCGCCTCGTAATCTATAAATCAAATCGCACGCTACGTGCGCAAAGCTCGCAAACACAAAGCCGATACCCAGCCCGACGGCTAGGTTGTAAAGCACGCTGTCGTTTGCGAGGGAGTAGTTGTCAAATCGCACGTAAACGCCACATCTGCCGCCCATCCCTTCAGGCGCAAAGAGCAGCCCGCTAAGTGCGAGAAAGCAAAATCCGCCGAGTACGAGGAATTTCGCGCCTGTCACGATCAAATTTACGCCTCCGACATCCGAGCGGCCGTAGTTTAGACAAAAGACGGCGGCGAAAAAGCAGATCCAAAACGGCGCGGCGCAGGCGTAAAAAGCAATCACGTTTAGGCTCGCGCCGTTGTTTGCAAAGTCGTCTAAAAACGGTGCAAAAACCCGCACGCCACGGATAAAAGGCAGCCAAAATTTAAGCTCTAAAATCTCGTCCAGGCTCAAATTTAGCACCCAAATCCCAAGCGCGGCAAAAAATACGACTCCGAGCGAAAACGGCGCCCAGCCTGCTAAAATCGCTCTCTCAAACAAGCCTTTACGCGCTGCAGAGTCGCGCCCGAATTTCGCTTTTGCCGATTCTTTTTCGTTCATTGTTTTCCTTAAATTTATCCGTATTTTAAAGCGCGCTCAAAAATCAACCGTCAAATTTAACGGCGACCGCACATGATCAAATTTAGCCGCCGCGTCCGTTTAAATTTCACCCGCCATGCAGCAAAATTTGCTCTAAATTTAGCACAAATTTGACGCGCTCACGACTAAATTTAGCCGCAGGCAAACCGCCAAATTTAACCTAAATCAGCGCGATGTTGTCGATATGCAGCGCCTCGTCCTCGTATTTGTAGCCAAGAACCGCCTCGATCTCCTCGCTCTTGCGCCCTTTTATGAGGGCTAACTCGGCCGAGGAGTAGTTTGTTATGCCGCGGGCTAGCGCTCGGCCGCTTGCGTCTTTGACAGCCAGCGTTTCGCCGCGCTCAAACTCGCCCACGACCTCGCGGATGCCGACTGCTAGCAGGCTTTTGCCCTCTTTTAGCGCCTTTGCCGCGCCCGCGTCGATAGCGACCGAGCCGTTATCCGCGGCTGAGTAGGCGAGCCAGTATTTACGCGAGTTTATCCTGTTTTTGCCCGCCAAAAATAGCGTCCCGACCTCGCTGCCCTGCGCTGCTCGCACGATATTTCGCGGGTCGGCGCCGTTTGCGATGATGAGGTGAGTGCCGTTTTTGGTCGCCATCTGGGCTGCGGTGATTTTGGTTCGCATGCCGCCGGTGCCAAATTTACTGCCCTCCGCACCAGCAGCCGCTCTGATGCTATCATCTAAATTTTCGACCAAATTTATAAATTTAGCGTCCGCAAAAACACTTGGATTTTTGTCGTATAGCCCGTCGATATCGGTCAAAATTACTAACAAATCAGCCTCGATTAGCCCCGCAACCAGCGCGCTTAGCGTGTCGTTGTCGCCCACTTTCACGCCCTTGATGCCCTCGCCCACGACGGGATCGTTTTCGTTGATGACGGGGATGATTTTTTTAGCGAGCAAGGAGCGTAGGACGCTGCGCATATTTAGGTAGCGGCGGCGGTCGCTAAAGTCGTCTTTGGTCAGCAGCAGTTGCGCTATCGTCTTGCCGTGCGCCCAAAATAAAATTTGATAAAGATGGATGAGCGAAACCTGCCCGATGGCGGCAAGCGCTTGCTTTTCGACGATGGATTTTGGCTTGTGCGCGAGCTTCATCTGCCCCATGCCCGCACCCACGGCGCCCGAGGTTACGAAGACTACTTCGGCGTTTTCGTTTAGCTCGCTTAAATTTGCCACGATTTGCTTGATTTTGTCCTCGTTTAGCGAGCCGTCCGCGTTTGCCAGCGTTGAGGTGCCGACCTTTACGACGATGCGTTTTACGCCGCCTAGAAGCTCTTTTCTGTCCATTTTCTCGCTCCGAAATTTTTGAAAATTATACCCAAAACGGCTTATTTTAAATTTTTACTCGGCTTTTTGCTTGCGCTTGGCTTGGCGTTTGGCGGCGAGTTTAGCGTCAAAGATATGCGCGGCGCGGAGGTCAAGATCGCATCTCCGCTTGAGAGGGTCGCTACGATCGACGACGGATTTGCCTAGAGCATCATGACGCATCTTGGCGTGATTGATAAGGTCAAGCTCATCGGCTCGTGGTCTATGAAGCGAGACTACAAATATGACTTCACCACCAAAGCGGGCGAAGCTTACACGCTTCGCGGATGGAACGTCATGAAGTATCTGCACCCGTGGTTAAATGACCTGCCGTGCGTAAATTCGCCGCAAGGAAACGTCATAAATTTCGAAGCCTTAGCAAACGAAAATCCGCAGCTAGTGATCCTTCGTATCCGAGACTGTACGCTACGCGGCTCAAATAAAGACGCCGTAGAAAAAACGATCGCCACTATCGAGGCGCTAGGCATCCCGCTTGCCGTGATCTATGCTCCAAGAGGTGCCAAAATCGCAACGATGTAAGAGGAGATGCGGGTGCTGGGGGAGATATTTGGACAAAAGGACAAGGCTCTAAAGCTCTTTGAATACCTCGACAAAACCCAAAAACTCGTGCAGGAGCGCACGGCAAATTTAAAAGAGGATCAAAAGGTCAGCATGCTCTACATGGGGCTTAATCCAAACATCCGCAAAAACGGTGGTCGCCGATGAACTGCGCGCGCCGCGTGGAGTATCTGGTAGACATCCTAATAATCGCAAAAGCGGCCTATCCGCAGCTCTTTTCGGACATCAAGGTTCATAAATTCGTCCTTGATTTTTACAAAGACGTTTACGGCGTGAGCGAGGAGCAGGCAAAGGCGCTTAGAAGCGAGCAAATTTTAGACTGGACGGTAGAGAATGACTTTTAAGCCAGGCGCTTTTAAGTCAAATTTACTATTTTTATTCGTTCTTTTGGGCGCGCTTTTGCTTTGTATGATCGCGGCGCTCATGCTCGGGGATTATAAAATTTCGATCGCTAAAATTTTGGACGTTTTAAATTTGAAAATTTTTGACATCCCCGCCGCAGGTATCTCCAAGATGGATCAAACCGTCATCTTTGAAATCAGAATTCCTAGAATTTTAACCGCCGTGATAGTGGGTTTCGCGCTTTCAAACGCGGGCGCGATATATCAGGCCTGCTTTAAAAACCCGCTTGTTGAGCCATTTATACTGGGAGCCGGCTCGGGCGCGGCTCTGGCGATACTGTTTTCCGGCATATTTTTTAATATCGCTCTAAGTGCGTTTGCGTTTTCGTTTTTCGCGGTGCTTTTATCCTACACGCTTGCAAAAAACGGCGGCATAGTGCCCGTGGTGGGGCTTATATTATCGGGCGTCATCGTAAGCTCGATATTTTCGGCGTGCGTATCTATAGTAAAATACGTCAGCGAGGACGCGCAGCTAAGAGAGATCACATTTTGGATGATGGGCGGGCTGTACTACTCCAAATGGCAAAGCCTAGGCGAGATCGCCTCAGTCACGGGAGTTTGCTTTTTGGCGCTTTGCACGCTTGCGTGGAAGTTAAATTTACTAAGCCTGGGCGACGATCAGGCAAGAAGCCTCGGCATAAATCCCGAAAAATACAAGCTTATATTTATAACGATCGCTACTTTGATGACCGCCGTGTGCGTGGCAAACGTGGGCATCATCGCGTGGATCGGGCTTATAATGCCTCACGTCGCGCGCCTCATAAGTGGACCTGATAACAGATGGGTGCTGCCGCTATCGGGGCTCATAGGCGCGCTGTATCTACTCGTATGCGACACGCTCGCGCGCACGGTAGCGATGGCGGAGATTCCCGTGGGCATCATAACCTCTTTGGTGGGCGCGCCCTTTCTCATCGCGCTTTTAAGAAGCAAGGCAAAGGAGCTGCTAAAATGATACTGCAAACGAAAAATTTATCCTTTAGCTACGGCGGATTTGGTCTCGAAGACGTAAGCATCGAGATCAAAAGAGGCAGCATATGCGGGCTTTTGGGCACCAACGGCAGCGGCAAGAGCACGTTTTTTAACTGCTGTATGAAATTTCTAAGCATCAAAGGCGGTGAAATTTACGTTGATTCGCAAAATACGAAACACAAAAGCCCCGCGTGGATGGCTAAAAACATCGCCTACGTCGCGCAGCACACCGAGCTGCATTTTCCGTTTTTCGTAAGGGATATCGTCCTGATGGGCCGCTCCACGCACGTAAAGAGCCTGTTTGGCTTTAGCAAAGACGACAAAAGGGCGGTGAGCGAGGCGATGGAGTTTATCGGTATCTCGCATCTAGCCGATAAAAAGATGAACGAGCTTAGCGGCGGGCAGAGGCAGCTCGTTTTTATCGCTAGGGCGCTTGCGCAGGATACGCCGCTGATACTACTTGACGAGCCGACGTCCGCGCTTGATTTTAAAAACCAGATCACGCTTTGGAAAATTTTAAAAAAGGTCGCTGCTGGCGGCAAGACGATCGTCATCTGCACGCACGAGCCAAACCACATCCTTTGGTTTTGCGACGAAGTGATAGTGTTTAAGGGCGGGCGGGCAGCGTCGCGCAGGTTTTAAACGACGAGCTGCTGACTAAAATTTACGGCGACGTCTGCACCTTTGAAAGGCTCGCGCAAAAAGAGGTGATCCTGCCTAAGCTCTAGCTACTCCTCCAAACTATACCCGATACTGCGCACGGTTTTGATTAGCTCAAAGGGTAGCTTCGCGCGCAGCTGGCGCACGAGCGAGCGCAGGCGATCGGATGAGACCTCTTCGTCCTTATAGATACTCCACTCAAGCTCTTGGATCGTTACTACGTGCGGGGCGTTTTTAGCTAAAATTTCTAAAAACAAACCCTCTTTTTTGCCCAGCATTATATTTGTGCCGTTTATGTGTAGCGTGAGGCTGTTTTTGTCGTATATAGCGCCGTTTTTTAGCTCAAATTTGCTTCCGAGCAAAATTCGGCAGTTTCTAAACACGCGAAACAAAAACTCCTCGGGCAAAAAAGGCTTTACCATAAAGTCGTCGTATTTGGCGTAGTAAATTTTCTTATAAAGCGCGGGGATGGCCTTATCTATAAGGATCATAACGGGAGTTAGACTCCCGTTATCTCGCAGAAATTTGACCGAGTCGAAATTTGCCAGATCCTTCGTCTTTACGTCGATGACGTAAAAGATGTAGCGGTTGCCGTTGTAATAATCCTCTTTTAGCTCGCTTAAATTTTCAAAGCGAACTATGCGGATGTTAAAGCGGTAAAGCGCGGCGTTGAGGTTTAGCTGCATCTGAGCGTCGTCGCTAACGAGCAAAATTTTCTTCATTTTAGCCTACTTTTTGGTGGCATTGCCTTCTTTATTTTCTACTTTCGGCCCCACATAATCCTCCCCAAAATATGCCTTTTTTATCTCTTCTTTTTTGATTGCGGCTTTCTTTTCGTAGATTTTGTATTCAGGCTTCCAGTAGTTTAGCATATTGTTTAGCCCGCTGTGGCCTACCTCGGCATGACAGCTAGCGCAGGCTAGTTGCTTATCGGTATTTAGCAGGCTTTGATAGTGAGCGTGCATCTTTTGAGCTTGAGCCGAAGTTAGCTTATTATCTACCAAATTCGTATGGCAGCTAACGCAACCGTTATCAAATACGAAGTGCTCTCTTTTCTCTCTGTTTTTATGCCAGTCTATAGCCTCCGGGTCTTTAAAGAAATGAACGTATCCCTCCATTACTCCGTTTTTAGCTTTAGTTAAAACGTATTTGGCTAGGTTGTCGTGAGGTATGTGGCAGTCTACGCATTTAGCCCTTACTCCGCTTTTACCCTTGCCGCTATGTACGTCGTTACTATAAGCTATAACCATAGGATCCATCTCGTGGCACACTACGCAAAACTTCTCTCCGCTAGTTTCTTCTAGGGCGTAATGCACGGGCAGTACGACTAAAAACCCTATAATGCCGCTTACTAATATAATAAGCGCTAGTACTTTCTTTGAAATTTTCATGGCGTTACCCCCATCCATTGCGGAACTTCGTGTTCGTGGCACTCCGTGCACATATTGGTTGATTTTTTATGCTCGTTGTGGCACTCGTCGCAGTATAGCGTAGGGCCGTCGTGAACCGAGTTGTGGGGATTTGCTTTTAGCAGATCCATGTATTCTAGTCTTTTAGCTATCTTTTTCTTGTCGCCGTGACAGGACAAACAGCCTTTATCACCGATAGATTTAAATTTACTAGCGTCGTTTCCTTGTCCTTCGTGACAATCAAGACAGGTGAAGCTTAGCTTTTCGTGGTGAGGCTTTAAAGGGTGTTTGGCTCGCAGCTCGTCGGTGACATTTAGATCTACTAAAGACGTTATCTTTGCGCTTGGTGCATCTGCGCTAAATGCAAAAGAGCATAATAGCATAGATGCGCACAAGGCGAGAAACGTTTTATGTTTCATGCGAATTCCTTTCGATGAGGATTTAAAGAGACACGTTCTCTTTGTCGTTAAATTTGAGGGGCAAATTTTGTTTTCTAATTTTTAACTCTTTAAGTAAAAAACAACCATTTGAGGTTGTTTTTTACTTTGTTGTAAAGGGGGAAGGGGCTTGAATTACGAAGTCGCTCCCTTCCCCCTTAACAATCCCCCAACCCCTACGACGTGAGAAGTTGCTGCACTGCGTGCAGGTT
>ERZ773233.1931-NODE-1931-length-11764-cov-2.964643_pt1 | contig 11764 bp, 14 predicted proteins | sample MGYA00580991_ERZ773233 | MGnify/ENA primary metagenome ERZ773233 (study PRJEB29015, sample SAMEA2738178) | human oral metagenome | biome: human oral; feature: human-associated habitat; material: saliva | place: China | collected 2161 ...
GTACAGGCGATAGAGAGATTTGCAAATATGGGATAATAGTAAATTCAATATATTTATGTTTTATTCAAGTATAGGATGGGTTGATTTTCAACCTGTCCTTTTTTGGGACTGCCTTTTTTTATTAATATAGTATATAATATAATTTCGACATTAATTTAGAATAAATAATTATATAGGAGATAAGATGAGCGAAAAAGAAAAGATGCTCGCAGGAAAGATATACGACCCCACTGATGAAGAGCTTGTCAGATTGAGAACGAAAGCTCACAGACTTTCTCAACAGTACAATACGTTATTTGAGGATGATTGTCTGAGAGATACTATTATTGACGAGCTCATACCAAATAAAGGTAAGGGAGTTTATTTGCAAGGTCCGATTTATTTTGACTATGGAGCTTTCACAACATTTGGAGAAAACTGCTATGCCAATTTTAATTTTACTGTATTGGATGTATGTCCTGTAAATATTGGTGATAATGTAATGTTTGGACCGAACTGCAGTCTTATGACACCTGTTCATCCGCTTAGATGGCAGGAGAGAAATATAAAATATAAAGCAGATGGAAGTGCATATGATGATGAATATGGAAAGCCTATTAATATAGGGTCAAACTGCTGGATAGCGGCTAATGTGGTAATAACAGGTGGAGTGACTATAGGAGAGGGCAGTGTAATAGCTGCCGGAAGTGTAGTTACAAAGGATATACCGGCAAATTCACTTGCTGCCGGAAATCCCTGCAGAGTGCTTAGAGAGATAACTGAAGAAGACTCTGTAAAATATAAGAGTGAATTATTTTAGAATAAAGGTGTATAAAAAGATGAATAAGGAATTTATAAAAGAATTAACCATTGATATTATCGTAGATATCATTGCAGGTATTTTTATGGGAATAGGTACATACTGCTTTGCGGCGGCATTCAAATTCCCTATGGTAGGATTTACAGGTTTGGCGCTAATTATTTACCAATTGGTAGGTCTTCCTGTCGGAATAGGAACAATAATATTAAATATACCTTTTGCAATACTCTCATACAGAGAGATAGGAAGAAAATTTTTATTGAAGTCTGTTAAATCAATTATAATAACTTCTATAATGATTGATATAGTTGCAAAAGCTATGCCTGTTTATCAAGGGGATTATATGTTGGCTGCTATATGTACCGGAATAATATCGGCAACAGGATATGCTCTCATATTTATGAGAGATTCTTCCACAGGTGGTGCGGATTTTATAATGGTTTTGATACATCATTTCTTCCCACATATTTCACTTGGAAAGATAGCATTAGTTATAGACTCATTGATTATTGTGCTGGGTGTTGCATTGGTTTCAAGAAATGTAAACAGTTTGATTTACGGACTTATTATAGCTTATCTTGTTTCTGTAGTGCTTGATAAGGCGATGGACGGACTTACAGCGGGTAAGCTTATTATGATTATTTGTGACAAGCCGAAGGAAATGGCAAAGGAAATATCAGATCTTATCGACCGTGGCTCAACATATCTTAAGGCTGTGGGAAGCTATACAGATGAAGAAAGAAATGTAGTAATGTGTGCATGCAGAACAAAGGAAGCGCATACAGTAAGACAGGCGGCAAAAAGGCTGGATCCTAATTCATTTGTTATTATTTTGGATTCAAATGAAGTGGCAGGAGAAGGATTTAGACATTTATAAGGATGGAAGAATGAATATATTTGAAGAAAAGAAAATAAAGATAAGCGAAGCAGTTCTTGCATTGGATTTGGACGGAACATTGACAAATTCAAAAAAAGAGATTACCGAGAATACCAAAGCCGCTATAGATAAATTTATAAAGGCCGGAGGAATAGTTGTACTTGCTTCAGGCAGGCCTACATTTGGAGTAAGTCCAATAGCAAATATACTTGAACTTGAAAAGAAAGGTGGCTATATCCTTTCATATAATGGTGGATATTTTTATGATTGTAAAAATGATAAAGAACTGTTCATGAAGGAGCTTACTCATGAATATCTGCCTATATTGGAAGACCAGGCTAAGCATTTTGGTGTAAATCTGATGACTTACAATCATGATAAGGCATATGCACTGGATATAGATGAGCAATATTATATGTTGGAGGTCACGATAAATCACTTTATAAGAGTGAAGGTTGATCCTCTTGCACCACAGATTACATTTCCTATTATTAAATGCTTGATGACTGCACCGGGGGAGCATCTTGCCAAGGTGGAGCAGGAGATGAAAAAGCTTTGGGAAGAAAAGTTAAATATTGTTCGTTCAGAGCCGTATTTTTTAGAACTTACAGAAGTAGGTATAGATAAAGCAAATACTCTTTTAAATATGACAAAGAAGATCGGCAAGGACACAAAGAACCTTGTTTGTTGTGGAGACGGATTCAATGATTTATCAATGATACAGGCTGCAGGTATAGGTGTTGCAATGGCAAATGCTCAGGAGAAGGTAAGACAGGCGGCAGACTATATTACAAAGTCAAATGATGAGGAAGGTATAGTTGATGTTATTGAGAAGCTGTTTTATTGGGATAGATAGATTTTGTGGAGGATTTGAATGAATAGAGGAAAGCGTCCAAAAATAAAAATAACTATTACAGATCGTAGGGGGGAGATGGGGTGTCACAGAGGTCACCATATAGGTGAAGTGTTTGATTATGATGAGGACAGGGGTAAGATTTGTCCTATGGCGATGCACTGTGCCTTTCCATATATAGATATTTTAAGATATGGAGGAAGTTTACCTGGACAGCCTGAGGGATGTGCCGAGTTTTGCTGTTCTGATGCGGATGTTATTTTGGTTTTTAAGGCTGAGATGGAAAAACAAGGAGAGTGAGTATGAACAAAAAGCCTATATTTGAAATTATAGCAGATCGCCTGAGGAAAACTGAATTTAAAGATGATGATATAATAACTTTGGGAAAAGATTTTTCACTACCAAATGATGAAGAAGGTCTTAAGTATATAGACGGTGCGAAGGACGGAATATGTGCCTATCATATGGGGGCGGCAGAGATCACAAAGAAAGATATAGAAGAGATAAATACAGTTATTACACTTGCTAATACAGGTGATTATGACCAAGCTGATTCTGTGCTTGAAAAGCTTTGTGAACGCATTAGGGTAATAAATTTTATAGATGAGCTTCAAGATTGTATACTTGATCGCAAAGATGAAATAGAAGATAAATTTTATATATATTCTCTACATTTGATGACTCAGTCTGCAAATATTGAATGTGTTAAAGTCGGAATGATGATTCAGGAATTGTTTAAACAAAGTGATGAAGTAAAGGGTATGGTAAGGACTCTTGGTCTTTCAGATGAGTTTACATTATATTCGGTTTTTATAATGAGAAACTGGGAGAATGGTAATACTGAAATCATGAATATTGCAAAGTCAGTAAACGGATGGGGTAAAGTGCATGCAGTTCACTATATTGAACCGGATACGGAAGAGATAAAGTATTGGCTTTTGACAGGTGCGGTATCAAATGGTGTCATGCCGGCTTATTCGGGATGGGATTGCTATAAAAAGGCGGATGTGGAAGCAATACTTAAAAAAGATAGGCTTACTTATGAGGAGCTTGAAGGCGTTTTATCGATTGTGGATGCAATACTTGATGAGGGACCTGTACTTGGTATTTCAAATATAGAAAACCCGAAAGAAATTTTGTTAGCAGTTTTAAATCATTCGATGAAGCATTTACCTCTAAGTTTTGAGAATTGTAAAGTTATAAGTAATATTTTGGATTGGAAAAAAGAAAATCTTGTAGATGAAAACGGTGAGATAGAGTTACTTGCAAATCAAATTTTTGAAGCGGGTAGGAGATAGTAAGAAAGGTAAAGGATGCTGGGAAAGACACATTTTTCTGTAGGAATGGCAGCAGGGCTTGCACTCTGCAGGCCACAGAGCATAACAATGCTTGTGGCAGGAACAGCTTTAGCAGGATTTGGAGGAATTATCAGTGATATAGATGTAGGTACATCCGGTGCCTACAATAAGGTGGATCGCATTATAGGGTTGGCCATTGGAACTATTACAGGAATAGTAATTGCAGATGCTGTTTTCCACGTCGGTATATATGACAGACTGATGGCGGACAGCAATATTGCCAGAATTATTACCGGAGTATTAGCGTTTCTGTGTATATGTATTTTTGGAATGAAACAGCCACATAGATCATTTATGCATTCAATATTGGCACTGCTTGGTCTTAGTTTTTTTGTGTATATGATTTTTCCTGATGTAGCACCATATTTTAGTATAGGTTTTGCTTCACATATGGTTATTGATGCACTCAATGGAAAGCGTGAGAAGCTTTTTTGGCCTATAGGCAAGGGATTTGCATTACGAATGTGCTCGTCAAACGGTTTAGTAAATAATTTGCTTTTTCACATATCTAATTTACTGGTATTGATATTAATACTGACTTCAAGGCCTGTACTTTTTATTCTAATCAATATAAGCGGTTTATTACAAAGATAAAATATATTTCTTTAATTCCCTGTTTTAAAATACAGGGGATTTTTTTATACTGTAAGTATATTGATGGTTACCTTATGTATTTATATAATAGAAGATAATATGAGGTGGGATTATGGGAAAAGTTTATTTAAAGACAAAATTTGACAATGAAATGAAAATGGAAATTCCTCACAGTGTAAATATTGCAAATGCAATGTATGGTTTTAGAGAGATGGGAGCTGAGATAATACCCTATCATAAAATTGATGAAATTTATGATAGGGTAAATAGAGAAGATATTGTGCTGGATTATATAGAACAATGTAACAGTATATTCTCAAAATTTGGTGTTGAACCAAGTATACCGGATTATCCTAAAGTACTGAATAAATTTCTTGGAAGAAAAATTTGGAAGGATACAATAAACAGTATTTCAAGAAGTGAAGAAAAGTGGTCAGCAGGTTATTTTGTTAAGCCTATAAAGAGTAAGGTTTTTACAGGAAAGATAATAGGCAGCATATCAGATCTTGTAGGCTGCGGAAATCATTCACAAGATTATGAGGTACTTGTAAGTGAGCCTTTGGATATATGTGCAGAATGGAGATGTTTCATAATCTATGATGAGATAGTTGATGTCAGACCATATGGACTATTACTTGATAGAAGCAGAAAAAGCTATAAATATCATTATGACTTTAAAGTTTTGGATTCTATGCTGGAGGCATTTATCAGCTGGGAGGAAAGACCGATGGCCTGCAGTTTGGACATATGTGTTACAAAAGATGGGCAAACATTGTTGGTGGAGATAAATGATGCTTATGCACTGGGATGCTATGGTTTGGCAAGTAACTTCTATGCCAAGCTTATCTCGGCAAGATGGAGCGAACTTTTAGGAGTAAAGGATGAATACCAATTTTAAGATGAATATGTAATATATTAAATATGTGGTAACGAGAGTAAGGGTGAATTAATGGATAATATTTGGAAATCAGGGATGTATGGTTTGATCATTGCAGATGCAATGGGAGTACCTGTGGAGTTTACTTCAAGAGAAGATAGAAAGCTTGATCCTGTAACAGATATGAGAGGGTATGGCACATACAATCAGCCGGAGGGTACATGGTCGGATGACAGCAGCATGGCAATTGCAACACTGGTCAGCATTAGAGATAATGGAAAAATTGATTATAAGGATATAATGGATAGATTCCACGATTGGTGTATGAATGGAGCTTATACGCCATTTGATGAAGTCTTTGATATAGGAATAGCCACTTCAAGAGCTATTATGAAATATAGTACCGGAGCCGATCCGTTACAATCCGGAGGTGAAACGGAATGGGACAACGGTAACGGCTCACTTATGAGAATTCTACCTGTATGTCTGTACATATTTGAACAGCAAAAAGATATGAAATTGTCGGATGATGAAGCAATAGATATCATACATAATTGTTCCGCTTTAACACATGCACATTTAAGAAGTAAGATAGCCTGTGGCATATATTATTTTCTGGTAAAGGCTATTTTAGATGAAAGCGGAGAAATAACAGAAAGATTACAGCAAGGAGTAGATAATGCATTTAAGTATTATGGAGAAAGTGCTAAGAGTGAGCTTGACAATTTTAACAGACTTATTTCACTTTCAGAATTTAAAGATACTCCCGAAAATCAGATAAAAAGTACAGGTTATGTAGTATACACACTTGAAGCTGCGATATGGTGTTTGGTAAATACATCTTCTTATGAGGAAGTTATTTTAAAAGCTGTAAATCTGGGTGATGATACAGATACGGTAGCAGCCATAACAGGTGGACTTGCGGGACTTTATTACGGATATGATAATATACCGAACAAATGGAAAGTCAAGCTACAGAAAAGAGATTGTATAGACAGTTTACTAAATTGATAAAATTTAATATTGTTACAAAAAGCTGGCATTTTTAATGTACAGCTTTTTGTTTATATTAAAGTCAATAAAAATATGGCTTAATGGGGAGGATATATGAGATTAGAGAATTTTGAAATTGCTAAGAATATAAATTTTATTTTTTGTAGTCATCCACTGAATAAAAAGAGTGTAGATGAGGATTATCCGGAAGAATATCAGGCGGCAGGTCTGGACCATGCCTGTGCATTATTTAGTTATGAAGACTTGGAAGTTGGGAAACTGTCTCTTTATGGTGAAGATATTAAAGGTTTGAGTATATACAGAGGTTGGATGATGCCGGCACATATGTATGAGCTTTTTTATAATTTGCTTATGGAAAAAGGAATACAGCTGATAAACTCACCTAAAGAGTATGCAAAGTACCATCTTTTACCGGGATGGTATAGTGATTTTGAGGGATTTACACTATTTAGTGTATGGAATGAGTCAAGGGATATAGAAGATGCTTTAGAACTTACAGAAGGACTTGAAGGAGCATTTGTAGTTAAAGACTATGTAAAGAGCAGAAAGCATGAATGGTACGATGCCTGCTTTATAAAAAATATTAGTGATAGGAATGAGACTTTTAGGGTAATCAATAATTTTCTTAATCGTCAAGGAGAGAATTTTGAAGGTGGTGTTGTACTTAGAAAGTTTGAAAGACTTAAATCTATAGGCAGCCATAAAGATAGTGGTATGCCGATTTCAGAAGAATATAGAGTATTTGTTTTTAAAGGAGAAATATTGATTTCAGATAATTACTGGAGTGAGAATGAAGAGGTAAATATATCGGAAGATGAATATGTATGGATTGAATCAATAGCAAGTAAGATAGAAAGTAGTTTTGTGACCATAGATTTGGCAAGGAAAACTGATGGTAGCCTTATAATAATGGAAATAGGAGATGGTCAGGTATCAGGATTGCAACAAATAGATGCGTATGAGTTTTACAGAGCTTTTCAAAATCAGGGGAAATAACATGAAAATAGTAATTACAGATACAGGTATATTATGGAATCCCGGGAATCCGATACTAAAAAAGTATAGGGATTTAATCTTGGTAGTTTGTCTTGAAGGGATGAAGGTTACAGATGAATATGAGTGTTTTATCTGTCCGAGAAAATCAGTTGGCCTTGGTATGAGTATGGGGGTTGGCAGTAGAGTATATAATGATTTAGAAGATGTGGCAGATGAACTTTATGACAAGTTAAGGTCGGAAGATGATATCTTATTTTTGACTGACGGTGATCCTGCAAGTTTATACCCTTATTATATCATAAAAAACAGAAGTAATCATATGAATATTCACCTTTGGGCAAGTCCACCCTTGAATATTGAAGGAAAGGCAAGGATGAAGGCTCATAAGGAAATGCTTGAGGATTTATCCGGTGTAAAATCAATTTGTTATATAGACACTCAGGAATACTTGAAAAATGACTATAAGAATTTCGGTGTATTTTTAGAAGATGTTCAAAATTACTTTGAGGAGATTTTTCCGATTGTAATAGATGGTATAAGTGGGATGGAAAATGAATCTTACTTTGATTTGGTTTCAAAAACGTATATTCCACTTGGTAAAATATCCGGTGAAGAGGCTATATTAAAAAGTACTGAATACCTGTCAGATAAAGAGGAGTATATAGACAATACGTATTTAATCGAGGGTATGGTAGATATTCCTGAGTATCAAAGGAGTGACAAAAATAAAAAAGACATAATATACAGACAGGTAGCCAGAATAGATGGAAAGAAAATTTGCAATTTACTTCGTGAATACAGAAATAAATTAGCTCAAATGAACGAGATAGAATTCTTTTCAAAGGAGTGCAGCTATGTTGGTGCCTGTGCCGGAACCTGTGAAAAATGTGATGAAGAAGCAAAGTATTTAAGTATGAAACTTTCAGAAATTCCAAAGGAAAAGCAAAGGATTCCCAGGCTTGATCTTGAGGAGGTGGAGTAATGGTTGGAGATATTTTATCTGTTTCAAGACTTAGGATGGGAACAGACGGAAACGGAATATCTACGTTGATAGTGTTTTTTGATTGCCCTCTTTACTGTGAATATTGCATAAATGATTTCTGTCATAAGCCCCCAAAACCTTTTGTAGGAGTTCAACATGCAGACTTTAGCGTGGATGAGTTGATAGATATTTTAAAACAAGATGATATTTATTATTTGATGAGTGGAGGAGGCATTGTCTTTGGCGGTGGGGAGCCTCTGCTACAATCAAAGTATATTCATAAGGTATGTACTATGGCAGATCAAAGATGGGCAAAAAGAATAGAAACTTCGCTTAATATTCCCTGGGATAATATAAAACCGGTATTGTATGATATGGATGAGTGGATTATTGATATAAAGGATATAAATAATGATATTTATAAGAGCTATACAAAAACAGACAATAAAAATATGATTGAAAATTTGTTGAAGCTTAGAAATAAAGTGTCAAAGGATAAGATTCATATAAGGATTCCCAAGATACCGGGTTACAATACCGCATACGATATTGAAAAATCTGTAGAATGGGTAAGAGAAAATATCGGAGTGGAGCCGGAAGTGTTTTCATACATAAAGACTATAAAGCGGTAATTAAATTGTAAGATTTAGAGCGTTTTTTATACTTACAGTATAATGACAAAAGTATTTTACTATGTTATCCTATCAATAAAGAAATTTGGGCGGATTATGCCCGGAAAGGAAAAGACATGAGAACAATGAATCGTTTTGACTATTTAAATATTGAACGCCGTGATTACGCACTCCTTCGTATGCCGTCTAGGAAGGGCTTTGTTTTGGTGAACTCATTAGAGATAGGTCAAGTACGAGAAAATTGTTTGTATAATTATAGGCACAGGTAGATACTATGCTAATATTAGATAAATGTTTTTGAGACCGCTTACTCTAAATGGGTAGGCGGTTTTTTTGATGTAAAGGAGAAGATATGGATAGAATTGAAATAAAAGGTAGAGTAAATACAGCTGTATGCTATGCAAAGGTTGTAGAGGATGAGGCAATAGAGCAAATCAGAAGAATGTGCGATTATGTAATAACGGAAGGATCAAAAATTCGTATAATGCCTGATGTTCATGCCGGAAAGGGATGTACTATAGGTACTACAATGACTATACAAGAAATGGCGGTTCCAAATATAGTCGGAGTGGATATAGGATGCGGAATGTACACGGTAAAACTTGGAAATGTTGAAATAGATTTTGAAAAGGTAGATGAGGCTACCCATTATATTCCATCAGGAATGAATGTATGGGAGGGCAGACAGGAGCACTTTGATTTAACAAAGTTAAACTGCTTCAGATATTTGAGAGATTCAAGAAGACTTGAGCGTTCACTTGGTACATTGGGAGGTGGAAATCACTTTATTGAGATTGATGAGGCAAGTGACGGATGCAAATACTTAATAGTACATTCAGGATCAAGAAATCTTGGAAAGCAGGTTGCACAGTATTATCAGAGATTGGCGGCAAACTTAGATAGAGGGTATGATACTTATCTTGAAAGAAGAGATGAGATAATAAGAACTTATAAGGAGCAGGGGAGAAAAAGTGAAATACAGGCTGCTCTAAAAGGTCTTCATTGGAATGTATATGAGTCGGAAACAAGCATGCCTGATGACTTATGCTATGTTTCAGGAAAATATCTGGTGGAGTATTTAAATGATGTTGAGATTTGTCAAAACTTTGCAAAAAGAAATCGTGAGTTGATGGCAGAAATTATCTTAGAAAAAACCGGAATGAAGAATCTTGAGGCATTCCATACTATACACAACTATATTGATGTAAATGAGATGATTTTACGAAAAGGTGCTATTGCCGCACATAGCGGTGAGAAGGTCTTGATTCCTATAAATATGAGAGATGGAAGTGTTTTGGCGGTTGGAAAGGGCAATCCTGACTGGAATTATTCAGCACCTCATGGAGCCGGAAGACTTATGTCAAGAACTGCCGCAAAGAATAATTTAAGTTTAGATGAGTACAAAGAGACAATGAAGGGAATCTATTCCACTTCTATAAATGAAAGTACATTGGACGAGGCTCCAATGGCATATAAAAGACTTGAGGATATCATAGATGTTATAAAAGACTCTGTAGATATCATCGAGGTAATGAAACCAATTTATAATTTTAAGGCTTCTGAATAGTAAAGAGTAACTCTTTCCTATCCGGAAGCGGAAAGGAAGAGTTATGTTTATTTTTCCTACCATAGACTTGGTAGCTACAGGAAAAAATATTGTAAGACTTAGAGAAGAGTCAGGACTAAGTGTGAGAGAATTGCAAGATATATTCGGTTTTGCCACTCCGCAGGCGATTTACAAATGGCAACATGGCACAGCAATGCCGACTATAGATAATTTGATAGTACTGTCAGCAGTATTTCAGGTTTCTATGGATGAGATCATCATAGTAGAAAATAATACACAAATAAGTGCATAAGACCTAGGTATATACCGATTTTAATTGACTGTGTATATGTAAGATATTAGAATAGCTTAAAAGAGAGGTATATATGGGAATTGAAAAATCGAGTAGAAAAACAGAGATAGAGTTAACAAATATGTGCTTAATCTGCGACGGAAGCAAGGTTTTGGTTCAGGAAAAAACAGCAACAGGTGGTTTGGTATTCCCGGGAGGTCATGTGGAAGAAGATGAGTCACTGCTTGAGTCCGTTATCAGGGAGATGAAAGAGGAGACGGGACTTACTATTGAAAATCCTATAGCCTGCGGTTTTAAAGACTGGATACAGGAAGACGGAACAAGATATTTGGTGCTTTTATATAAGACTGATAAGTTTAGTGGAGAACTGAAGTCATCAAATGAAGGAAGAGTATTTTGGGTTGAAAGGTCAGAATTAGACAGTATAAATTTGATTTGGAATATGAAAGATTTGATGGAGATATTTGATTCTGACAGATACAGTGAGTTCTTTTTTAAAATTAAAAATGGGAAATATAAAGGAGAACTATTAGGCTAGAGTATAATGAAAACTGATTCGGGGATTTATCCGAGTCAGTTTTTTTGTAAAAATAATTGACAATATAATTATTTTATGTAATACTCTGTAAATGAGTTAGGACATACTAACAAAGAGCGTTATAAACAATTAATTTTATTTTATATTCATGGAGGACATATGAAAAAAAGATATCTATCTATATTGGCACCTGCGGCATTTGCATTGATGATAACAGGTTGTGGAAAAGCAGCTGATACAGCGACTACAGCAGAGAGCAGTTCAGTACAGAGCGAAAGTAAGTCTGAGGTAAGCAAGGAGAGCAAGACTGATATCGGAAATGAGAACTATGTTTATGCAAAGATTAACATTCCATATGCTGATTACTACTATGGTGAGATAAATA
>ERZ773233.1933-NODE-1933-length-11761-cov-51.460704_pt1 | contig 11761 bp, 7 predicted proteins | sample MGYA00580991_ERZ773233 | MGnify/ENA primary metagenome ERZ773233 (study PRJEB29015, sample SAMEA2738178) | human oral metagenome | biome: human oral; feature: human-associated habitat; material: saliva | place: China | collected 2161 ...
TTCACCGGAATCAGACCGGTCAGGAACGCGGTCCACGAACCGGTCGAGCCGGTGTACGCTTTGCCCTGCACCTGCGCGCCCACGCCCGGCTGAACAATGAGGCCCATTGCAATACCAATGAGCACCGCGAAGAACGCGGTAATCGCAAACCAGATGAGCGTGTTAACCGCCAGACGCGCCGCGTTCGTCACCTGCGACAGGTTCGAGATGGATGCGACCACGGCGGTGAAAATCAGCGGAACAACAGCCGCCTTCAGCAGGGTGACGTAGGAGGAGCCGATGGTATCCAAGGTCACCATGAGCCAGTTGGGGTTGCTCTTCGCGTCCCCGCCCAGTGCTAGGGCGAGCGCGCCGAGAACAATACCCAGAATGAGGGAGGCAATGATTTGGTTGCCGAAAGAAGTAGCCCACTTGGGCAGACGTGAACGAGATGATGCATGCGGTGTAGACATGTGGCATACTCTAAAACTTTTGCGCACTCCGGCGCGAGTTTGTGTGAAGAAGTGTTTCAACCCGGTGCAGTGTAGGGGATGTGTGACGAATCGTGACCTTCTGGCGGTACCTTTAGCAGCACCTTCCGGCGGCACCTTTCGGCGGTACAACCAACAAGCGCAGCCAACAGTGCATCTGCCAGCACATCCACCAGTGCCGCAGCTGTCCCCCCCATGGCGGTTAAATCGGCTGATAGTTAACCTGCAGTCACCGCAAAAGCAAACAGAAAGGAAACAACGGCGCAACATGCGGCGAAGCTTGTTGAGATTTTGCCGTCAGCTAATAATCCGAAAGCCAGGGCTTGATATGCTGGAACTACACCGATAATCCGGCGAAAGTCGCCGGATGATGCTGTACCCACTCAGCTTCATGTACGCGTTGAGCAATACGCCACGCACCACCTTTCAAGGAGAGATGCATGAGTTCTGCTCCCCAATACCCCGGCGGAACCACCACCCCCAACGGCCCGAAGAAGCCCGGCAACCGCATGGAAGCAGTCGCCAACTTCGCTGCCCGCGCCGCACAGACTTCTGCCCAGCAGACCCTGAACCTGGGCGCAACCCGCCCCGGCATCGCTAAGATGATTGCCGTAGCTGGCGCTGGCGTGCTGCTGGTTGGCGGTGGCATCTTCGCCTACAACTCCATGCACCAGGAAGAGAACGCGTTCTTGTCGCAGGGCGAAGAGTACGCCCGCGTCTGCCAGGACGCGAAGACCGGCCTGCGCGTGGAAGATAGCGAATGTGAGAAGGCAGGCGTTCAGGAGCCGACCGACTCGTCCAGTAGCGATTCCTCGGGCTCGTCGAACTCCTCGGGTTCCTCTAGTTCCTCCGGATCTTCCGGTTCTACCTCATCTGGGTCGACCACCACCCACAGTAATTCGAATGCGTTCCTCTGGTACTACCTGGGCCGCCAGAGCGCCGCGAATTCTTCCGGATCCCACTACATTCCTCCCGTGGGCTCTAAGCTCTCCGGAGGCAGCACCACCCGCCCCAGCAACGGCACCGTCTACAGCGGCGTGTCTTCCAAGGGTGGCGGCTTCGAAGACTCCTACCGCACCGCGAAGAAGTCCTCCACCGTCTCCTCGGGCAAGGTGACCAGCACCAACAACTCCGGTAAGACCTCCTCGGTGCGTAATAAGACCACCGGCTCAGTCTCCAGCGGTAAGCAGGGCACCAGCAATAGCGGTAGCACCGGCTCCTACAGCAAGTCGAACACCTCCAAGTCGGGTTCGTCCTCGAAGTCCGGTTCCTCGTCGAAGTCGGGTTCTTCGTCCAAGTCCGGCTCGTCCTCGAAGTCCGGCAGCAAGGGCGGTTTCGGTGGCGGCTCCAAGTCCGGTGGCGGTACCTCCGGCGGCTAAGCCATAAGCCATCACGCTGAATGCGGGCAGGGACTGAACGGTCCCGCCCGCATTTTCCTCACTATTTTCCATTTACTACTTCGAAGGAGCCTAGCCCCTCATGCGCCGTGAAGAATTTCCCGTCGGCCGACCCGACTGGGAGAACGTCATCGTTGAGGAAGGCCTCACCTACAGCGTGGACGGCCCCCACGACACCGACCACTATTGGAACGAATACGCCGCCTACATTTTCAGCCCGCAAGAAATGGACTCTGTGCGCGGCCAGGCGGAAGAAATGCACCGCATGTGCCTGGAAACCGTCGAGTACATTGCCTCCGGCGCGTTCGGCACCCTTGGTCTGCCCCAGGCGGCGTTCAACCTCGCCGTAGAATCATGGAACCGCCGCGACGCTGACTTCTACGGACGCTTCGACTTCACCTATTCGGGCGTGCCCGGCGACCCCATGAAGCTGCTCGAATACAATGCCGACACCCCCACCGGCATAGTGGAGGCGGCGGTCAGCCAGAAAACCTGGGCGAAAGACCAGCGCCTCGACACCCGCGGCTACGCCCACTGGGGCGAAATTGGCGAAGCCTTCACTAACCGTTGGCGCCACATCTTCGCCCCCGAAATCACCGCCGGTGTGCAGCCCGTACTGCACCTGGCGCACGTGAGCCCCGAGATTGACGAGAACAATGAGGACTACAACAACCTCTGGCTCATCGCCTACGCGGCACAGCAGGCGGGCATTAAAACCCACATGATTCCCATCGACGAAGTCATCTTCAACGAAGAAACCAAGAGCTGGGAAGACGCCCAAGGGCGCGCCATCACCAACCTCTTCAAGCTCTACCCCTGGGAAGACCTGGTCACCGACAGCGAAGCAGGCTACGACAAACTCCTCTTCGCCTACCACGGTGCCATGGACCGCTGGATCGAGCCGGCGTGGAAGATGTTCCTCTCCAATAAGCTGCTGCTCGCCGCGCTCTGGGATAAGTACCCGGGCCACCCGAACCTCGTACCCACCTACGCGGGCCACCGCGGCGGCATGCGCAACTGGGTTCGCAAGCCCATCTTCGGGCGCGAAGGCGAAGGCGTAGAAATCTACGCCCCCGACTACGACGTCTTCATCAAGCCCGAAGACGACGACTTCTTCGCCAACGCCCCCGAAAGCGAATTCATCTACCAGGAGTACATTCCGGCACCGCGCTACGAAGGCATTATCAACCCGGTCAGCCACCCCATTCTTGGCGTGTGGGTGGTCGATGGACGCACCGTAGGCGTGGGCATCCGCGAATCGAACGGTGCGCTCACCGACTATTGGTGCCGCTTCGCCCCGCACCTGGTGGATCTGAACGACTCCACCGGCATGGGCTTCGGCACCACCGACCCCGGCACCGCAAACTTCGGATAGCCACCAGAAGACATAGCCCTCAGAAGACACGAAAATACAGCGAAGCCCCCGCCTCAGCCATAAAGCTGAAGCGGGGGCTTCATCTATAGAGTTCCTATGTGGTGGCTCTAATCCAGAGGTTACTCGTCGTCCTCATCGTCGTCATCCTCAGTATCCAGAGGAAGCATCATCTCATCGGTCAGGGCGCGGCGCAGAGTGTCCAGACCCACCGAACCGAGCAGAAGCGCACGCGTGTGGAATGCCCGCATGTCATCGCCGCGGCGCAGAGCCTGATCGCGTAGCTCCAGCCAGAGGCGCTCGCCAATCTTGTAGCTCGGAGCCTGACCCGGCCAACCCAGGTAACGCAGGAACTCGAAACGCAAGTGGCCCTCGGACTCGTCCAGGTTCAGCTTCAAGAACTCGTAACCCAGCTCAGAAGTCCAGATGGTGCCCGGCTCAACGCCCAGCTGCTCAGCCCACTCATCGGGGATCGGCATCTCGCAGTGAACACCAATGTCGAAGACCACGCGGGCGGCGCGCATACGCTGAGCGTTCAGCATGCCCATGCGGTCACCCGGATCCTTCAGGTAGCCCAGTTCCTCCATGAGGCGCTCGGCGTACAGTGCCCAGCCCTCACCGTGACCGGAAACCCACAGCATGTTCGTGCGCCAGGAGTTCATGGTGCCCTGCAGAGCCGTAGCGATAGCGATCTGCAGGTGGTGGCCCGGAACGCCCTCGTGGTACACGGTGGAGGTTTCACGCCAGGTAGTGAACGTTTCCTCACCCTCGGGAACCGACCACCACATACGACCCGGACGCGAGAAATCGGGGGAGGGGCCGGTGTAGTAAATACCGCCCTCGTTCGTGGGCGCAATGCAACACTCAATGCGGCGCATGGGGCCGCCAATCTCGAAGTGGCTACCCGCCAGGTTCTCCACCGCGGCGTCGGCGAGCTTCTGCATCCACGCCTTCAGCTCATCGGTGCCGTGCAGCTGACGCGCCGGATCCTCATCGAGCAGTTGCTTTGCACGCTCAATGCTTGCGCCCGGCTCAATCTCCTCGGCAACCTCGCGCTGACGAGCAATAATGCTCTCCAGCTCCTTCACGCCCCAGGCGTAGGTTTCGTCCAGGTCAATGGTGGTACCCAGGAACGAACGGGAGTGCAGGCTATACGCCTTACGGCCCACAGCGTCGCGGGAGGGAGCAACCGGCTGCAGCTTCTCCACCAGGTAGCTGTTGAGGCGGCGGTAGCCTTCCTTGGCAGCCTCGGCACCGGCGGCAGCCTCATCCTTCAAGGAGGGGACCGCTTCGGCGACCTCGGCGGCAAGCTCGTCAAAGAAACCACCGGGAGCGTAGTACGCGGCGGTCTGCTCAATGACAATATCCACCTGGCGGCGCGGGGCGACCTTGCCCTCTTCACGAGCCGCCGCAAGAGTCTGGATGTAACCCTCCAGCGCCTCGGTCACGCGGTGCATACGACCAATAATGTGCTCCCAGTCCTGCTGGGTGTTGCGCTTCATCAGGTCAAAGACCGAGCGTACCTCCTGCGGGACGGAGGCAATATTGTTCAGCTGCCAGCCACCAAAGCCAGCCTTGTACTGCTTGCGATACAGGCTCAGGCGCTCCTGTAGAGCATCCAGGGTGACCAGGTCAACGTCATCAATAGGTAGGACGTTATCGACCTTCTTCAAAGTCTTCTTCGCAAGGCGCGCATAAGCCTTCTCGCCTGCGGGCGAGTAGTCGGGGTACAGGGTCTCTACGCCTTTGCGGCCAAGCTCGGTTGCATGGACGGGGTTCAGGTCGAGGACCTTTTCAAAGTATTCGTTAGCAATCTGATCGACGTCGGTCAGCGAGCGCTTCAATCGGTAGATGCTGGGAAGTTCCTGGTAAGTGCTCATGTTCATATCCTAACGCAGGGGTGTGCCTTCAACCACGATTTTCGGTGATTTGGGTCGCATAAACCGGCAATATTACGGGCTGAGAGGCACCGAACGCGAGGAAAACGGCTTACTTGTGGACAACTCACCGGGGTAAAGGTGCGAAAACGCCCCGGCTTTCTCCCACCTGAACGTGCAGGAGAGAGAAGACCGGGGCGCCTCCAAGAAAGGCTAAAAGCCGCTAGCCGGCGAAGTATTCGCCGTTGAGTTCCAGCAGACCGTTCGCGCCCTCGACCACGCCGAGGCGGTGCGCAATGAGGCGATCTTGCAGCTCATCGCCGGATACCAGGTCAACCAGAATGTTCGGGTACTTGGTCGAGCAGCGGATGAACTCGTCGTACGCCTCATCGCTGAACGGTGCGTTTGTGATGAAGGTGCCGAGCTGACCGCCGCGGGCGTGAATCGCCAGGAAGAACGCGGTAATATCCTGCGGCTGAACGCTCGCGGACAGCACACTGCCAGCTACCGGGCGCAGAGTACGCACGTAGAATGCGCGTTCTTTTTCGCCGGTGGCGGGAGTCGCCACACCGTCCACGCCCTGAGCATCCAAAGCCTCTACCGTGTAGCCGCGCATCAGGAACAGATCAAAACCAATGCCACGGAAACGCTCCTCAGACACCTGAGCCAGTGCCGGAGCCAGCGCCTCGCGGCGGAAGACCTGACGGTAACGCTTCAGCGCCTCACGCACCTGAGCGGCAGCCACCTGCAACGCGGCCGAAGGCTCAGCAACCGAAACAGCCGGGGCGGGCACCGCAGGAGCAGGCACAGCAGACTGGGCGGCAGCCTCAGCGACCGGTGCCCCCGGAGCTTCAGCGGGCGCCTGAGCAGTAGTCGCCTGGGTAGGAGCCACCACCGGCGAACCAGCCGGACGCGCCAACAACGCCGGAGAAGCACCCGGCACCGGAGCCAACGGCTCACGAGAAGCGCCCTCACGAGCCGCCAGGCGAGCCTGACGCTCCGCTACGCGCGCCTCCTTAGCGGCCTGAAGAGCCTCCTCACGAGCCTGCAACTCAGCCGCAATATCCTGAGGCAGCTTGTGCTTGAGCGACTGCGGCGGCAGCGGCGCCATGCGGGCGGTCACCGCCTCCGGAGCGCCCTCCGGGAATCGCTTGAGCAGCTCCTTACCCGCCTCGCTCAGCTCATAACGCTCAGGGTTCTTGCGGGAGGTGCGACCCGTACCCTCACGCAGAGCGTTCAGGTAGCGTTCGCCCTTGAGCACGTGCATCGCCACCGAATAGCGGTTACGCAGACGCGGGGTCAGCTTATAACGGTGCGGAGCAACCTCACCCTGCAGGTACGGGATATCCAGGGCAATCTTCAACTCATCGTAAATGTCGTAGTAGGAGATACGCGGGTTCTCCTCCACGAGCTTCAGAATCGGGTACAGCAGCTGATGCGGGTACGGCAGAGAGTCCACCGCCGCAGGATCCAGCAGAGCCGAAGCCACCAGCTTCTGAACACTCGGCTCAACCATCTGCGCCAGAGCCGGCGCGAAAGCAGGACCCAGCGAGTAGACGGTCTCGCGCTCAGAGAGGTAGTGGTGGGCGGTCAGCACATCGTAGAGGTAATCCTGCGCGTCAATCTGCACAAAGTACGGGTTCGAGGACGCCTGCTGGATGCGCTCGTCGCGGTCAAAGACCTGCTCCAGGCTCGGAAGGCTCAGCTCCACGTCGGCGCCATGGTCGTTGAGGGTGTCGAGCAGAAGAACGCCCATATGGGTCAGTAGGGCATCGGTTGCGGCAATATCCTCGGCCGTAATGGAGGCGCTCTCATTCTTCACCAGCGCCAGCACGGAGCTCAGCTCGCTCGCCGGCACGCCGGTCTCTTCGTAGCGTTCCACGAGGTCCTTCGCGGAAGGCGACAGCGAGTACAGAGTCAGTGGAGAATCCGTGTGCTCGTGAATCGTCTTGGTGCGCAGGTAGCCCTCGCGGGTCAGCAGGCTCAGCGCCTGAGCAATCACCGGCTCAATAATGCGCTGCTCCAGGTACGACAGACCGTACCAGCCCTGCACAAAACCGCACTCACGCAGCACCAGCTCGCGAATCTTCACGGGCGCCGCCGCGGGGTAGGAGGGGGTAACGCTCAGGACGATGGGCAGAAGCTCACGCACCGTAATGTGCGAGAGCAGAACCGGGTAGAACTGCTTCAGGTAGTAGAGGTACACGCCGCTGAGGAGGGGCAGAACCGGCAGAAGCGCCTGCGCCTGCTGTTCCTTCGGGGTGCCGAGCAGTTCGCGGCCAGCCTCACTGAGGGTGTAGTGCAAGTTGCCCGGATGCAGCTGGCTGAGGGATACCTCAAGATAGTCAGCGTTGACCAGTGCCGTAATCAGCTTATTGAGCGCCTCGCGGAAGAGAACATTGTCACCGACCGCAATGAAACGCTGAGTCATGTTGAAACCCAGGTCCACACCTACGGGGGTGTACATATCGGGGAAGAAAACCTTCTCGCCACGATCCTGAGCGCGCTCAAAATGGCGAAGCAGAGAGAAAGCCGCCGCAACGCTGAGAGTGCGTGCTTCCTCGGGTAGAGCCTCCCACGAGGTTTCCTGCTGCAAAGAGTGCAATTCGGAATGGTCGATATGGAGCATTGTTTTATTCACAAAAGCCACGCTGGGCTCCTTATCTGGTGTTATTTATCGTGCGGGCATTCTTCATAAAGTGCAGTCATTCGAACGGGAAAATATTCACACAATGCTGGGCGACACCATCTTTATTTTTGGGTCGTCACTTTGGTAACCCGTCGTGAGGAGAAGTATGTGAAGAGAAGTAGGAACGGCAGATCTCTCAGCCCGTTTCGCTCACGTACCGTCTTCTACGACGTGCACTCGGAAAGAACGCTATGAATTATGGTGAAGTGTCTAGACCGTCGCGGGTATATTCACTTCGTGAAATAATGCGAAGAATATATAACGCATTACCTTCATTATTGTATCGGCTAGTTCAAGAAATTATCTAGATTTCTAAAACCAGCCGATATGTGAAAAATATCCTCAAGGAAAAGTGAAAATACATTAAGTGAAATGATGCGGGAAATGCGCGAAGGTCGGGGATATTTCGCGGGAAATACCCGCCCCAAAAACACCCCGATACTCCAAGCCGCGAGGGCTACTCCATGCCGCGGGCAAAATACTCCTCGTCAATGCGGTAACCGCACTCGCCCTCACCATCAAGCACTCCCACACGGTGGCGAATCATCAGTTCCACCAAGTGGTGCTGATCAACCAGAGCAATATTGCGTGCGCCCGGCAAACCCTGCAAATACTTGGGCACCGGCTGCGCAAAAGCACCACAGGTCACCAAAACACCCTGCAAACCGCCGTGCAGAAGCACCGCACCGGCAAGCTTCTGAATCTCGTTAGGGGTGACCTTCATGGTTCCGCAATAATGCTTCACCTGAATATAAATCGGCGCAAAATCCAGGCCATCGGAGTAGCGGGCAATAACATCCACGCCCTTATCGTCGGCGCCACCGGTTACCTCGGTTGTAAAACCGAGAGCCGTAAAAATATCGGCAACAATCTGCTCAAAATATTCTGGCGTCACCGCGTGAATATGCTGAATCAAATCCTGCGTAAAGTGCTCAGCAAACTCAGCCTGAGCGTGAATCACCGGCGAATCGCTGGCACGCAAAATAATATCCAGCGGAGACTGACCGGCAGGCCAAGAATTCGCAGTTCCAGCAGAATTCTGGGCGGGTATAGGGTAGCCGGCATCGGCTGCAGCATAAGCAGCGGGGTTCAGCTGAGCCTGATCAGCGCCTGAGAAATGCGGCAGAGCATGAAGGGCGCCGGTATCAGAAGCACCAAAAATGAGGCGATGCTCCTCCTCCGCATTCTCCAATAGCGCGTTCGCCTGCTTCTTCAGCTTCTTCGCGCTCTTTGCCGTCAGACTCTGAGCGCATAGTGCCTGCACCTGCTTCACCACCCGCGGCGGCACCGAACCGTGCAGATGCGGGGTGCAGGTCAGCTCAGCGCCCAGGGGAGTGAGCAGGTACTTCCTCTTCTCCCACGGGGTCAAACGAGGCATAAGCTGGGCATAACGAAGTGCCACCAAGATCTTCAAGGTGGTGCGCACAGCCACCGCAAAATCGGTGGATTCAAGAGCCGGTAGGTTCTTCTTCGACCCCAACGCCTTAGTCTGTTGCCGCAACTGCTCGCTAACATAGGCGGCGGTGCGGGGCACAGTCTTCGACAAGCGCCGTAGCGTCGGCAACAGAAGCGCGATGTAGACATCCGGTGGGGGCCTATGGTTTTTATTCAGCATCTTTGCCATGGTCCCTGCCAATTATTAATACTTATGTGACGGTATATACATCGTAGCATCAGGGCGTATCATCATTGCTTTATCGTTTCTAATATGACAAAACCGCAAGAATCGGCGCATTAGATGTTCAATAGCGCAATATAAATCCTGAATTTGAGGCAAAACAATATATTCCCGCCACACCAGCCGGCGTGACGGGAATATAAGAAGCAGAGTTATCAGCCCGCGCTACATGGGGCGAGCGCGCCTCCACGAACCGGGACCGGGACGCAACGAAACACCCAGGCGCTGACCGCGGTTCAGGATGCGCGAAGCGGCACCCACCAGCAAGTTCTGCTCCTGCTTCGCGGCGCTCGCCTGCATCATCGCAACCACAGCAGTGAGGGCGGCAACCTCCTCCGGAGTGGGGGAGCCCTTAACCACCTTCAGCAGCGGCTCCTGCTCCGCGCCAGTATCTACCGAAGACTGAGCAGAATCCTTCGCGGCGCTGGAGGCGGTATCCGCGTGCGCAGAAGAACGTGCGGAGCTACGCTCAAGCTGCTCGGCGCTCTCAGTAGCCTCCGAACTATCCTTCTTTTTACCGAATGAGAAATAATTCAGCGGGTTGTAGCCTGCCAAAGGCACGCCTCCTTAAAACCTAAAATCCTGAGAAAACCTAAAATCCTGGGAATGCCCGCGCCACAGGCGGCGCGGGCACAACGCACAACGGAAGCCTACAGCGGGATGTTGCCGTGCTTCTTTGCCGGGGTAGATGCACGCTTATCGTGCAGGGCACGCAGCGAAGAAATAATGCGCACGCGAGTCTCACTCGGGGCAATAACCTCGTCAATGTAACCCAGCTCAGCAGCCTGGTACGGGTTCAGCAGCTCTTCCTCATACTTGGAGATCAGCTCAGCACGGCGAGCCTCAACATCGCCGCCCTCAGCCGCCAGCGCAGCCAGCTCACGACGGTACAGAATATTCACCGCACCCTGAGCACCCATCACACCAATCTGAGCGGTGGGCCACGCCAGGTTAATATCGGCGCCCAGCTTCTTCGAGCCCATCACAATGTACGCACCGCCGTACGCCTTACGGGTAATGACGGTAACCAGCGGAACGGTCGCCTCCGCGTAAGCGTAGAGCAGCTTAGCGCCGCGGCGAATAATGCCGTTGAACTCCTGATCGGTGCCGGGCAGGAAGCCGGGAACATCCACAAAAGTCAGAATCGGAATGTTGAACGCATCGCAATGACGCACAAAACGGGCAGCCTTCTCGGAGGCGGAAATGTCCAGGCAGCCGGCGAACTGCATCGGCTGGTTCGCCACAATACCGACCGTGCGGCCCTCAACGCGGGCGTAACCAATCATCACGTTCGGGGCGTACAGCGCCTGCATCTCCAGGAAGTGGCCGTCATCGACCACGGACTCAATGACCGCACGCATATCGTAGGGCTGGTTCGCCGAATCCGGGATGAGAGTATCCAAATCCAGATCGTCCACGCTCACCTGTGCCTCCTGGTCATGCTCCAGGGGCAGGGACTCCGCAAGGTTATTCGAGGGTAGGAACTCCAGGAGCTCACGCACAAAGTCGAACGCGTCTTCCTCATCCTCAGCCAGGTAGGTGCTGGTACCGGTCACAGAGTTGTGCTGACGCGCACCACCGAGGGTTTCCATGTCCACGTCCTCACCGGTCACGGTCTTAATGACGTCCGGGCCGGTAATGAACATGTGCGAAGTCTTATCCACCATGATGATGTAGTCAGTCAGGGCGGGGGAGTACGCGGCACCGCCGGCGCAGGGGCCCATAATGACCGAAATCTGCGGAACCACACCGGAAGCGCGCACGTTCATACGGAAAATATCGGCAAACATCGCCAGGGAAGCCACGCCCTCCTGAATACGGGCGCCACCACCATCGTTAATGCCGATAACCGGGCAGCCGTTCTTCAGCGCGAACTTCTGCACCTTCACAATCTTCTCGCCGTTCACCTGCGAGAGGGAACCGCCGTAGACGGTGAAATCCTGAGAGTACACGGCAACCAGGCGGCCATCCACGGTACCGTAACCGGAGACCAGGCCATCGCCCAGAGGCTTCTTCGCCTCCATACCGAATGCGGTGGTGCGGTGGCGGGCGAGGGCATCAAACTCTACGAAAGAACCCTCGTCCAGAAGCATGTCGATGCGCTCGCGGGCGGTGTTCTTGCCGCGTGCGTGTTGCTTCTCGATAGCTGCCTCACCGCTGGGCGCAAAGCTGCGCTCTCGACGTGCATAAAAATCAGCGAGCTTACCGGCGGTGGTGCTCAAATCAAATTCCTGCTGGAGGTTCTCGGACATTATTCCTCGTTCCTGCTCCACCCGAT
>ERZ773233.1935-NODE-1935-length-11754-cov-2.686127_pt1 | contig 11754 bp, 7 predicted proteins | sample MGYA00580991_ERZ773233 | MGnify/ENA primary metagenome ERZ773233 (study PRJEB29015, sample SAMEA2738178) | human oral metagenome | biome: human oral; feature: human-associated habitat; material: saliva | place: China | collected 2161 ...
GTTTAAGCTGGCGAGCTTCCACCGCAATATCTGCCATACAAAAAACCTATTCGCCTATCCCGAAGATGTCTAGCAGTCGCCGCTAGATCCGGCGCTGCTGAAAGCCAAGGTCCCACTTAAAATTCAGGCACCCTTCAAGCGGGGGATATGGTGAGCATCACTAAGGGTTAATAATGGATAAATTTTAGCCTTCGAGTACTACACTAAAGCACTGGCAGCCCCACCACTGGAGCTACCAGGTCAAACTCTCCCCATTTTCCTTAAAACGTTGTTGTTTTCCCTACGGAAGCAGGGATAAGGCAGGAAGGTGGCGATTGTGTTTATTACGGTTCCCCGCAAAAGCGGGTATAAGTGTTTGAACCTGTCTCACTTAGGCTGCAACCTCAGTTTCCCCTGCTCACAGCGGGTTTGCAGAGGTCAACAACTTTAATACACATACACGCATATGCGCATATGCGTGTATGATCCAGGGTTAGCGCGATCACCCAGCCGGATGGTTAGTGCTGTTGATTTATCAAGGAGATTGAAATGATTACCGAAATGATTCTTGCTGCTGGCGCTGATGGTACCGACATTCTCAGCAAGGCATTGGCTCTCTTCGTTAAGTTCGCAACCATCGGTGGTGGCCTATGGACTGTGTGGGGTGTTATCACCCTGGCTGGCGGTCTGCGCGACCACCAGGGACCCCAGATCCAGTCTGGTGTTTGGCAGGCTGTTGGTGGTGGCTTGATCGTGGCAGCAGCCCAGCTGTTTAGCGCTATCACATTGTCATAAAAATTATGGCCCTTGAAATCAAGGTCTACCGGGAAATCACCGCATACCAATCAAAAGTAATGCTTGGCATGAGCTGGCGTCAGCTAGCTTGCGCCGCTAGCGGCCTTGTGGTTGTTAGCAGTGTTTACGCTGCTTGTTATTTGATTGGCCAGGAGTCACTTGGTTCGTGGCTAACTGCGCTTTTAACTATGCCTTTTGTGGCTGTTGGGTGGATCAGGCCTAAAGGTTTACCGTTTGAGCGTTACGCGGGTTATGTGTGGCGTTTTAACTGGAATCCACAACTGCGCGTGTACGCGCAAGACCCTCAGCTTTCTGCTGAGATCGCGTCAGAAAGGTCAGCGGATGTTCTTCGCAAACAAAAACCGCCAAAACGAGACATCATCAGAAGCCTCGAACTTGACCGGTAAACGCAAGCGTAGCGAGAAGGACGTTTCGCGCGTTAAACGCAACACGGCTCAAAAAGCCCTCCAGTATGAGGCTATGACCGATACTGGTATTTGCGTACTAGGGGACGGTCATTACTCGGTTACGTTAAAACTGGAGGATATTGACTACCAGCTAGCCCCTGAGGATGACCAGCAGGGCATTATTGAACAGTACGCCCAGTTCATTAACTCTTTTGATGCTGGCCAGTCAGTACAGTTAACGGTAGTTAACCGCCACCTTGACCGTGAAACTCTTAGTAAAGCTGTCTCGCTTTCACCTCGCGGTGATGGACGTGACGTATACCGGTGGGAGTATAACGACCTGATTAACGCGCGTCTGGCTGCGGGGCGTAACAACACGGTCACTGATAAGTATGTGACTATCACGGTTGAGGCTGATGATTTTGAGCATGCGACTTCGGTTTTGGCGCGTGTGGCCACGGAAAGCATAGCCCAGTTGCGTTCAGTTGGTGGTTGCAGGGCTGAGCGGGTTAGTGGTGAAGAACGCGTCAGGTTGTTGCATGATATTTTGCGCCCTGACCAGCCTTTCCGTTTCACCTATAACGACCTGGTTGGTTCTACTTTGACCACTAAAGACGTGGTCAGTCCCTGGGCTATTGATTTTCGGGAAAATCCTGCCACGATCACGTTTTCTAACGAACACGATTCTTACTATCAGACCCTGGTTTTACGTGATCTGCCTGCTTGGCTGTCAGACCGGTTAATGAAAGATCTTAGCGAGCTGACTTGTGAGCTGGCCCTGGCGGTACATTTCCGCCCGCTTGACCATGCCGAGGGCCTGGACCTGGTTAAACGCCAGATCGCTGAGATGGAAATGCAGCGTAGCAACGAGCTACGTAAAGCCCGTAAACAGGGTAATGGCGAGGAATCTATTCCTCACGAACTGGTTGCTTCCCGTCAAGAGGCCCTAGAGCTACGTGAACAGCTTGAGTCTAGTAACGAAAAACTGTTCACTACCACAATTGTTATTGGTGTTTCAGGCAAGACCCGCGAAGAGCTAGCCGAAGCTGTTGAACAAGTACGCGCTGCGGGCCGTAAACAATCTTGCGGCTTTGAAACCCTCAAATACATGCAAGAAGATGGGCTTAACGCGGTCCTTCCCCTGGGGGTGTGTAGGCTACCGATTTTCAGGACCCTGACCACTGCCACCGTGGCCGTGATGGTGCCGTTCACTACCCAAGAGCTGTTGCAGCCTGGTGGGAGGTTCTATGGGGTTAACGCGATCTCTAAAAACCTGGTGGTGGGTTCTAGAACTGCCACCATGAACGGTAACGCTTTTATCCTGGGTACTACTGGTGCCGGTAAGAGCCAGTTTGGTAAGGGTGAAGCTTTCCAAACTTTCCTTGGCACAGATGATGACATCATCATTGTTGACCCGGAAAAAGAGTATGTGGCTTTGGGTGATGCTATGGGGGCCACGCGTATCGAGATTAGCGCTGGTTCTACTGCATGTATTAACCCGTTGCACATGGATCGTGACGCTAACGCTGATGATGGTAGCCCGATCAAGCTTAAAGCCGAGTTCATTTTGTCTTTGTGTGAGGTGCTTATTGGTGGGGCTGGTGGCCTGACCCCGGTTCAACGCTCGATCATTGACCGGTGTGTTACACGTATTTACGGGCGTTTCTTGCAAGATAAGCGGGCGCTTCCTCCCACACTTAACACCTTGTTTGAAGAGTTGAACGCTCAGCCTGAGGACGAGGCTAAAGCGATCGCTACCGCTCTAGAGCTTTACGCTTCTGGTTCGTTTTCTGGTTTCTCCCAGCAAACCAACGTTGATACGTCTAACCGCGTGATTGTTTACGATATCGCCCGGCTTGGGTCGGATATGAAAACGTTTGGTATGTTGGTGGTTTTGGAGCAGATTTGGGCTCAGGTACAGGCTAACCGTAGCTTGGGTAAGCGTACCTGGCTTTATATTGATGAGTTCCACCTGCTGTTTTCTAACGAGTACGCGGGCGCGTATTGCCAGATGATTTGGAAGCGTGCACGTAAGTACGGGTTGATGCCAACTGGTTTAACTCAAAATATTGAAGAGTTGCTTATTAGTGAGCGTGCCCGGCTTATGTTGGCTAACTCTGACAGTCTGGTTTTGCTTAACCAGACTGCGACTGATGCTTCTACGTTACAGTCTTTGTTCCACTGGTCGGATAAACACCGCAGCTATTTCCAAAATGTTGGGCCTGGTTGTGGGTTGTTGAAGATGGGTGTGTCCATGGTGCCGTTTGACTCGCGTATTCCTACTTCAACCAAGCTTTACCAGCTTTACACCACAAAGTTTGGTGAGGTGTTCTAGATGGATTTTAGAAAATCTGATAAAGAGATTATTAACTCGGACATGTTCAGTGATATCCGAGTTGATACTCGCCGTTCTAGTGCGCTGGGTAAAGCCTATGGGTTGGGTGCTAAAGTCGGCTCCGGGGTCGTTGGCTTGGTGGGTAAAACCGCTGCTGACGTGCTTAAACAACAAATCAAAGCCCCTATCGATAATAGAAATAATAATGATACGTTGGCTGATAGCCAGGGTGGAGCGGTTAAAACTAGCCTACAAAATGCATCTAGTCTAGGCCGCAGCACTGGGACTTCCATCGGGAAAAAGTTTGGGAGCAAGGTTGACACCAAAGTTAACAATGTTGCCCGCCGAGCTTTAAAACAACCCACTAAAGCCCAGGTTAATAGCCTAACTAGCCGCGTAGTTGGGGCCCGTTCTAAACGTCAAGCCCGCCGCCAGGTTTACAAAGAACTTAATAATAATTCAAAGCTTTCTACGGCTGCATATTCATCCCAGACAACCAGTTCACAAGATGAAATCAAGCCCCTCCTCCACTCTCATTGGAGCCAAGAATCACCTTATAATAAGTACACTGGCTATTACACGGGATGCGTTGCAACCGCCATGTCACAGCTGATGTTCTATCATCAATGGCCTGTTGTTGGTAGAGGACAACATACCTATACAACTACAATTGACCAACAGCAACATTCTGTGGACTTCTCTAAATCAGTCTATCAGTGGGACTTAATGGACAATGACTATCATTATGGACACTACAACGAAGCGCAGGCCAATGCCGTTGCTCACCTAATGAGTGATGTTGGTGTATCGGTTAATATGCAATATTCCAATAGTGGAAGTAGTGCTCAAAATGGTAGTGCTTTGAATGCACTTCGTACGTATTTTAATTATGACGCAACAATGATTGCCAAGGGAGATGAGGGCATTGCGCAATTCACCGAGATAATCAAGAATGAGCTACGTAATGGTTTTCCTCTTTATATATCAGGCAATCCTGGAGGTGGCAGAAGCGGTCACGCGTGGGTAGCCGATGGCTTTGATCGTAATGACTTGATACACATGAACTTTGGTTGGGGTGGTCAGGCGGATGGCTATTATTCGTTAAGAGCCTTAAACATAAGCTCTTCTGGCAAGGAATTTAATGGTAATGCGTTGAGTTTCGGGAAGCAATTAATCATCATCCTAGCCCATCCGAATAAAGCAGGAGTGGCTAAGATTGATTACAAATTGCGTGAGGAAGCACCTAACATAGCCTTTAATAACGAAGCTGATCTGCACTTTATAGGCGGTGAACCAACCACTTTAGAACAGAAGGAAATAGCCTATAAGAACTTTACAAATCAAAGTTCTATACCATTCCAAGGCGATTTTGGAGTTGGTATCTATGATGAACAAGGACAGACAATAGCTGTTTTTCCATCAGATAGTCATAGCAAAGGTGGTTATACTCAGGAGTATTTTAAGATGAATGAAGGTAAGATTGTATCTGGAGGACTCGTCTTTCAAGATGTCACCTTCACGATTGATTTAAGTAAACTTCACGATGGTGTCTACTCTCTCTCACCTATTGTCTGTGCTCGAAAAGACAATGGAGAATGGGGCGAATGGGTGATGATAAAGAAGGCTCCACGCTATGTTTTCGAGGTTAAAGGGGCTAATATCACTTATCGTGAAAAGCCTTCTTTAGATGCTTCCTTCCAGTTTGCTTCATTGCCAACTACCGATGGGGAGGTGCAAGCGGGCAGTGACTTTAGACTTCATCTTGCCATTCGTAAGCTATGTGCTAAGCCTTTCGATGGTAAGATACAACTAGATTTCTTAAACGATAAGGACCAATCAGTTTATACGCATACTACTAAGAGTGTCGACTTTGACGACTTTGCGACAACCCGTTTAAACCTACTTCTTTCACTTCCAGATAACCTCCTTCCAGGACATTACCGACTGCGTGCAACCATAACAAGCGACTATAGTGATGAGACTTGTGTAGTAGGTGATGTGAATCAGATAGAGCCTTGTTACATTGATGTCATAAAGGTTGACCAGCCTCAGGAACTCCTTTCTAAGGCGTTTGGATTTGTTCAAAACAATGCACAAGAGTCCATCGAGAGTTCAAATATAGATGTTCGTCGAGAAAGAGTCATCAAAGTTGGATGCCTTATTCACGCTAAGGAGGATGCGAAGTACAATGGTTCTGTCATATTAACTCTTATAGATAACGAAACTAAAGAGCGTATTCCACTATCGACTTACCCGAATAGTATCAATCTAGCGAACGCCTCGGATGATGTTATCATCATGAGTGGATGGCTGAAAGACAAGGACTTAAAGCTCATCAATCATCGGCTATATCGATTAGCCCTCATCGCTAACATAGATGGTAAGGAGCTGGATTTATGGCCAAAAAAGGCTTCTCCCCTACTCGTCTCCATCGTCAATGGTTCTTACGTTCCAACGCCTAATGGTATTGACGAATTACATTCTAAAGAGCAAATCAACTATCTCAATGGACTGTTAGAGGTAACACATAGTGGTTTAAAAGACATCGACATCTATACAATTAATGGGCAACTCGTTCGCCATCAAGCGATTAATGAGGGAGATAGAGTTGCTATTCCACTAGCTCCATCAGCCTATATTATGAAGGTGACTACCGATAAAGGATGTTTCACGAAGAAGTTAATTTGCCATTAATTAATGATTCCCAACCAATGTCTCAAAGCTATTTAGTAACTTTGCATATCAAACAATAAGCATAATGGAAACGACAGAATTACAATATCCTAACGAAGAGAAGTTTAAGAATAACTTGGTAAGCTATCTGCAAGAACATGGTCTTGTGGATGAGATGTTACCAGATGCTATTGATATTGAAGGGAAATGGCTGGAGATTGCAGAGGCGTATTTACCAGACGGAACAAGGGAGTTTTCGGCTTATCCCACAGTTTCCTTAGGGTGGATGATGTATGTTGGTATGGCTGTTGCCAAGTATTGGGATGAAGATTGGGAACTATATAATAAGGTGGAAAACCTCTATACTTATCTTCGTGACCGCATTGATTATGACCACATGGACGACTATATTTGTGAGAAAGTCCTACTTCTCTCAGCCGAAGATCATCAACGGTTAGCAAGTGTTGTAGGCGAGTGTGCAGCACGAACAAATAGTCTCCTTCATCATTTAGGATTAGCTCCTGGTAGTCCAGAGGCTTTCCACTCTTATGTAGCCGCACTCCATCAGCTTTACACCATGGGTGCAGCTATGCAATTAAAAACCATGGGCTATCACATGACGAAATTATAAGTCGAAACCCTCCACACGCTCTTCAGAAGAGCAAATAACCATGACTTGGGAATAAAAGAAACGCCTTCTTCAAATGAAAGAAGGCGTTTCTTCATGATGAAAAGAGCCTTTCCTTGTAGCAAGGAAAGGCTCTTCTTGATAACAGGAAACTATCACCTGTCTTTTAAAGTACGATTGTACAAGGAACAGACCCTTGTTTACTCCTGTACAGAAGATTAATTCTGACTCTTCTTCTGACGCTCTTTCTTGATCTTATCTTGTATCATCTGATAATGCGAAATAGCGTGCTTACGAGCACTGATAATCTGATATCTATAAACGAAACAAGTAGTGAAGAAATAGATAGTAGCCTGTATCCACAACGCTCTCACTTCAGGGAGAATGTCATTAATAGTGCCTCCCATTGATGCTATTCGTAGATAGCCACGAACGCCAAAGGTGGACGGAATGATCCAACTGAAGCCCTGCCATATCCCTGGAATACTACTTTGAGGCCAAGAAGCACCTGTTAAGAATAGGAAAGGAATGGACGTAAAGACCACAAGGAGCATGACGTTTTCACGATAGCGAACGAGACATGAGAGGGTCATACCAAAGAAGATCACAGCAAGCAAGTATGGTATTAAGAGCCAAAAGAGGTCAGTTGGTCGTGCTAACATCGTGAAGCTGAAGAAGTGCGGGACTGCCATTGTGACGTAAGCAGCCATCACGCAATAGACCATAAAGTAACAGGACGACTTGCCGAGGACTATTTTCATGATTCCATCATAGTGCTTTCCGATTGGAACAAGGTCTTGGAAGCGGTTGTTCTCACGTGCTGTACCAGCCGATAAGCCTATTCCTAAGAGCAAAGTCTGCTGTAAGATGAGGATTAAAACGCCTGGTAAGATAGCGTTACCATAGCCACCTGTAGTGTTAAAGATGGGTTCTGCGTCAACAATCATGGGTTCCGTGGTCAGCTCCTCATCCCTTTTTGTGAATGAAAAAGAGTGAGTTTTCACTTTGTCAGCCCCCATCTCGAGTGCAACTGCTTGTGCGGTTTGATAGATAGCCTTATAGGTTAACATCAAACTCATATCACAATAGACCCCAACATGTGCTTGTTCCCCCCTATTCAAGCTCTCATCAAAGTTAGAAGGAAAGTATAATACCCCGTGAACTGCCTGCTTTCCAACAAGGTTCTTAGCCTCATCTAGACTATTACAATAGTATGCAGCCTTCACATCAGGGGCTGCATCGAAGTCACGAATAAACTCCCTTGAAGAGGCAGTATGCGATAAGTCGACAACAGCTACAGGCACATCACGCACCACCTCATTGTTATAAATCCACGAATAAAGCAGCGGATAAGCAAGAGGAACTAGTAAGAAGAATATTAACACACCCTCATCTTTCACCGTACTCTTCAATTCTAACCACCAGATGTAACAGATAGATGAAAGGAAGTCAAGCGGTTTCTTGAGTACTTCTCTCAGTGTGGATCTTGTTTTATTATTATTCGACATAGATAATTATCAGCATTTATTCCTTTCAAGCAAAGGATATGTTCAATCAGTTATGGTATATAAACATATTCCAGCATAGCACGTTTCAAGTTCCATAGAATTAGTATGGGAGAGACTGCAAAGGCTACTAGAGCCATCACATTGACCCACGCCTCAACAAGAGGGAAACCATTGAAGACGCAAAGCTGATAAACCATATAGTAATGACGAAGCGGTATTATCTGTGCCAGAGACTCTATCATTCCATCCATAGCAAAGAGTGGGAAGGTAGCTCCACAGGCTGAGAAACCAACGACAGCCCACAATGAACAAACGCTCATAGACATGCGTAAGGAAGGGATAAGACCAAAGACAAAGACGCCAAAGCCCTGCGATGAGAGGACAGTAAGCACTGCCATTAGGATGATCATGTGCAATCCTCCAGGGTGAGGGAAGTTCAGGTAGCCATAGACATACCACTCATATCCGAGGAAGATAGTTAAGAATATCAACGTTTGAGGGAGCAGTTTTCCTGTGACAGCAAGCATGATGTTGTTATTAGCTAACCGCATCCATTGGTGCGCCCTACCAAACTTTAACTCTGTTCCTATCGAATAGACGGTGATGAGTAACATAAATAACACGAGGATACCAGGTACCATGATACTCGTTAAATATATGTTATAACTCATCCACGGGTTGCCTATCATGTGAACATCTAAGGCTATCGGCTGTATGAACTCCTTAATCTCTTTAGGTGTTTTACCAAGCATTTGGAGCTTTGCCGCACCCATTGCTGCAGAGCCAAGAGCGGTCACTGTCTTCATATCCTTGTATAACATTCCACCTGCGACAAGCGTCACATTACTATAATAAAGAGATACATGTGGCTGGCGTTGAGCGATGAGTTCGGCTGTAGTTCCTGCTGGGATATACAAGAATCCATATATCTCATTGCGTTGAATAGCTTGTCTTGCCTCGGCAACGCTATTGTAATGAGCAACTACATGTGTACTTTGGAAGGCATCTAACTGTCGTATTAAAGCACGTGTGGTAGAGGTGTTATCATTGTCAACAACGCCACATGGCAACTTTTCCGGTTGCCCTTCATGCATCAAGGAAGTGAAGAAGAAGATGGTAACTAATGGGAAAACAACCATACAACAGATGTAGATTGGGTTATGAACCATCAATCCCACTTCCCGAGAAGAGAGTGCGAGAAGTCTTTGCACACCCTTACCAAGAGAATTGAAAAACGATTTTATGTTGAATGATAACTTCATTATAAAAAGAAAAAAACTCTTCCTTATTTAATAATCAACGACATACCAGGTTTTAAACCATCGACTTTCTGAACTGGACGAGCCTTTACTTGGAAGGTCTTTAAGTCGTATTGTCCGTTGCTCTTCGTAGCTTTCCAAACAGCGTATGAACCTTGGTCTTTGAGTGAGGTAACCCGCATTTCGATCTGTTTGTCAAGTGCTGGGACATAGACCTTGAGCTTCGCTCCAATCTTCATGTCCTTTAGTTGATCCTCACGAACATTGAATGTGCCCCATATATCATTGACCATTGAGATGCTCATGATAGGACTGCCAAATCCAACGAGTTCGCCCACTTTAGGATAGATGGTCTCTACTTCGCCATCAGCTGTTGCACGTTGAACAGTCTCTTTCAGTACTGAACGGACAACATCAATAGCCGAAGTAGCTGCTTGCGCCTGCTTTCTTGCAGCCTCTTTAGCCTCTTTGCGCGCTCCACTCTTCGCCAGTTCCCATTGCGACTTAGCGACTTGTACACCTGCTTGAGTTGCTTCAAAGGCAGCCTTCGCCTCGTCACGCTTCTGTGCACTCATTACTCCCTCGTCGAAGAGTCGTTGCATACGTCCATAGGTCTTTTCGGCTATTCCGTTCGCAGCAATAGCCTGTTGATACACTTGATAGGCACTTTCAACAGCCTCACGGCGGGTTGGTGCCTCGGTTAAAGCACTGATGGCTTCAGTCGCCCCAGCAGTTGCTTCAGCCACTTTCTCCTGTGCGTTGGCTTCAGGAATAGCCAGTTTTGCTAGGATATCACCCTTATGAACATAGTCACCTTCCTTTACCATGAGCTCTGTAACACGTCCTGGTAGCTTACAAGCCACACGATATTCACTCACTTCAACCTCTCCTTGGATAATTTCAGGGCTGCGATCAATCGTGAAATAACCAATGACTGCAACGATGATAACCACACTAACAAAGCCTAAAACAGCTAGAAGGATATTATTATGTTGTGATTTTGCTGACATAAATATTGTTGTTTTAATTTTAAAGAACCTATTTTCACCTTTATATATTATAGCTCTCCGATAGCTTTCTGAACACTCGTTTGTGCCAACTTTACAGCTATCTCTGCATCAATTATCGCTGTGCGAGCTGTCTGCCAGGCAGTTTGAGCCGTCATGACATCGGTTACTGTCATCACACCTTCTCGAAAACCAACATTCGCACAACGTAGGTTCTCATCTGCAGCAGACATATTCTTTCGTGCCGTGGCAAGCTCCTTATTGGCATCTCTGAGCCGTAGACGACTTTGTTCAATATCAAGTTCTATCTTCTTATGAGCGTCATTTAATTCCATTTGAGCTATACTCGTTGCCGTCTTGCTAGCACGTATCTTATATCGATTCTCACCCCATGTCCATAGTGGCATCTGCACTGTTACGCCAATATTCCATACTCCCGAAAAACGATTCTGAAACCCATTAAAGACATTAGGATTCATCACTGAATATCCACCTGTTAGTAAGATGTGAGGGAGATAGAGCGCTGTAACGAGTTTGGTGTTCTGCTTACTGATGTCAACAGCATTCTGTAATAAACGCAGTTCGGGGCGTGCTTTAGTGATAGTGGCACTATCTGAGGCTGCATTTAAACGATTATCAAGTTGAGAGGAAGGCGTTGCTAGAATATCAGCATCTCCTTCATCAGCTAATAATATATCCCCATCTAGATCAATGCCACATAGTTCACACAATGCCATCTTAGCAAGTGATACACCGCTTTGAATACGTGCTAACTGTAAGTCGGCAGTGTTAACTGCGACGTCAACTTTCAATCCGTCAGCCCTTGTAGCTACTCCTTCGCGGATCATCTTTTTGACATCGTCGTCCAGTTTCTGTGCTAAGTTGCGATATTGAAGAGCAAGTGTTTCCTTCTTCTTGAGCGATACTGCCAGCCAGTAAGCATTATCCACACCATATAGAACAAGCTGTCTTTTCAATTCGATATTGTTCTGTGCTACCTGCTCACCAAGGGCTGCCATGTCATTAGCGGCTTTAATGGCTCCACCCATATAAATAGGTTGACTGACAATAACACCACCTGCATAAACATTCCTAGTGTTGGTTCGGAAAGCTTCAGTGACGGTTGTTCCAATATTATTGGCAGCCTGTGTCAACGGAGAAGC
>ERZ773233.1936-NODE-1936-length-11752-cov-3.828503_pt1 | contig 11752 bp, 14 predicted proteins | sample MGYA00580991_ERZ773233 | MGnify/ENA primary metagenome ERZ773233 (study PRJEB29015, sample SAMEA2738178) | human oral metagenome | biome: human oral; feature: human-associated habitat; material: saliva | place: China | collected 2161 ...
TCATTTTCCCCTCTATTTACCCTTTAAACGCCATTTGATATATCTATGTAATTCTTATCAGTCACCATGTTATTTTCTATCCTTCACATAAATTATTTCTATATTATTTTTATTAATAGTTCTTTTCCCTTGTTTTCTGATTGATATTTCCTCAGCATAAAAACCTGAAAAACGCAATTCTCCTCCTATATAATTTTCTGTTAACGATACATCATACTTTGAATTTAACTCTACAGTCCCACGCCAAGTCTGAGTTGAAATATTTTTATCAAATTGCAAAAATTTTACCTTCTTTATCTCGCTTCCATCTACCAGTTCTATATTATCCAAAATATATTGCGCTATTCTTTCCTGGTCTTGTCTTATTAATCTTTTTTCTTCTTGATGGCTTTTAAACCAATGCATTGCACCGAGCATCATACACATTATTACCATTGTAGTTAACGCGATCTTTATGGCTTTTTTCATTATTTTCCCTCCTCTTTTTTTATAATCATTATATCATATTTCTTGTCAGAAAAAATAGAACTCTCAATTCCATCTATTGTTTGAAATTCGTGTCCTATCTTAGACTATTACTATCTTGCTTGTATCAACTTCTCCTCTATCATTTACTGGAGCCACCGCCATTGCTTGCATTCCATTGTTTTGATTATCTTCAAGAGATAAAATTTGAAACTTATTGTCTAATATTAATTCACCTTCTTTTTTTATTTTGAACATTTTTTTACTATCAATATCATATACTTCTCCTGATAAATCTCTGTAATTCTTATCATTTAATACTTTTATTCTTTGCCCTCTATATATATTATTTCTACACTTCCTTTTTTATATAACTTATTTCTCTTAGTTATATTTATTTTCTCATTACTTGATGATATCCATATCTCACTATTTTTTTTATTTTCTTTAATTAATACCAATACTTTTTCATTAATTTCAACACCTATACTCCAAATTTGAGTTGAAACATTTTTTTCATATTGCATAAATTTTATTTTATTTATCTCACTTCCATCTATCAGTTCTACATTATCCAATATATATTGTGCTACCCTGTCTTGTTCGTATGTACTTACTTCTTCTTTCTTTTGACATCCAACTAATATTATAATTATTAACGCACTCAGTATAATTAATATATTCTTTTTCACGACTTTCTTCCTTTCTATTTCCCATCCACCTTATTATAGCATACTTTTTATTTTTCTTTTTGCATAAAAATAGAGCTTTATTTATTCAAAATATTTTATCACCTGAAAAATTACCTTATCTAAAATCTTGCCTTTTAATAGCATATCCAAACAAAAAAAGACTTTACTCTTAACTGATAAGAATAAAGTCTCATATTTATTTATTTTTCCCAAGCGCGTCCTTCAACGTAGCTTGATTTTTTATAATTTTGTTTTATCGGTTTACTCGGCATAACTATTACTAATAAAAAATATAGTAATATTGGACTTCCAAAAGAAAAGATACTCGCAATTAAGAATAACGCTCTTAACAAACTTACACTTATTCCGAATCTCTCACCAAGCCCATTGCATACACCAGCAATCATCGCTCCATTATAAACTTTATAGATTTGTTTTTTTTCTAAAAATTCAAGGAAATTATTCCATATTCTATTTAATGACTCTATCATAGCAAACTCCTCCTCACCATAACTTTTACACTTATAATTTTTCATTTATCTACTTTAGTGAGCTTATTATATATCCGAAACTTAAAATAAAGTTTATAAATTCTACAACTTGCTTTGCTAGCTTTGACATATTTACTCTCTTCGCTAAAATTATACACCTAAAATAAATACTAATCAATATTTTTAACACGTTTTCTATTTGAATTTCTGTATAGATGTCAAACATTTGTTACAAAAATACATTAAAAAAATATTTCTTTCCTAATGTAGCTTTAACCTAATGATTTTGCTTGTACTCTTTTAATACTTCATTTGGACTCTTAAAGCCTAGTACTTTTCTTGATATGTTGTTGTATCTTGTATTGTATTTCCTTATTGCCCTTAACAGTTCTTCCTTGCTTTTAAATTTCTTGTCTGCATAGTACTTGCTGTCAAGCCTGTGGCTTCTTTCCACTTTTCCATTCTCCCATGGCGAATATGGACGGGTTGTCCCGTACTCTATCTCCTTCTCCTCAAGTTTCAACTCAAACAGCGTTTTCTTATCACTTTCAGAATTTGTGAACTCTTTCCCATTGTCTGTCTGAACTTTCTTTATGTCAAATCCCAGCTCCTTTTCCAAGTTCTCTAGAAACTTTGCGGTCTGATAGGTGCTTTTTTCATCTGCTATTCTTAACACTCTTTTTCTTGTATATTCATCTAATGCCGTTATTTGATAATACTTCTGGTCACGTGTGCCAAACTGTATGCATTCTTCCGGAACATATTTTATGTCTATCTGTACTCTTTCCCCAGGGTACTTAGCCTGTTCAGCCTTCTTTTTTCTTTTATGCAGCTTTTTAGGCTTTTCTTTGGCATTGCCCTTCATTTTTCTTATTATCTTGCACATTGAATCGTATGTACGGCTATAGCCTTCCTTTCTTGCTTTGACATAAACTTCTGCCAGTCCTTCATAGCCAAATTTCCTGTACTTTTTCATGACCAGCTCTATTTCTTCTTGCGTGTGCTGGTTTGGGTGGCTTTTAGGTCTTCTGCTTTTTGGCAGGAGAGACTGGACTGTGCCGTCGTATCTGTCTCTCCAACGTTTTATCTGCTGACGTGATGTCTTATACTTCACTGCTGCCTTTGAATTATTATTATGTTTTATTGCATACTCAATTGCCCGTTGACGAACACGGTATATTTCTGATATACTACTCATATGAAAGGTTTCTCCTTAATGTGGTTTGGTAGATTTACATTATATCAGAAACCTTTCTTTTTTTGTATATTCTTGTCACATATGTATTATCTCACAACATTTAACACGTTTTCTTGAATATCACTATATTTTTGAACTTTTTCGTAACAACGACCTTTTATATATCTTTTACTTTTTCTATATAGTATAATAAATTAGATATTAATTGATAGCGAATATCAAATAAGGGCATAGATCCCCTATACGAAATAAGTTTATTCTATGTAATTAAAATTTTAAATACTGGTATTTATAATTTTTAAACTATATTTTGCAATATAAGTCAGCTAAGCTTTACTATATTTGTTTAAACTTTTTCGTTGTTTTATAGATCTAAATATATTTAAAAGGAGATATTATGAAGATTGACGGTAGAGCCATGGCGCTCTTTAATATTAAAAAAGAAGTTTACCTTGTTGCTTTGTGTAAACTTGTTGCTTTTTGGTGTTCTTTATTTTTCATCTATAATTTTGTAGATTTACTTTTCTATTTATTAGATAACCATTCTAAATCTGGTTTTATCTTAACTTTTGCTTTTAGAACAACATTAAGTTTGGTTATTTACTACTTAGCTACTACTGGAGATAATTTCTTTAGTCACAAGATTTCTAAACAAGTTAGAAATACTTTGCGTGAAGAGATTTACAACAAAGTTGAAAAGTTATCACTTAATTATACGGAGGCTGTTAATACAGGTAGCCTTCTTGTTATGAACTCTTCTTCAATAGTTAATATTGAGTTTTATTTCAACAAATTCGTTCCTCAGATGTTCGCGACGTTGTTCATCGTCTTAAGTTCGTTTATTGTTTATGGTAAAATTCATATTCTGCTATTTATCGCAATGTTGGTTCTTTATCCATTAATACCTATATCTATTATGGTTATTATTAAAAAATCAAAAAAAGCCAACAAACAAAACTTTAGTGATTTCCTTAGTTTATCAGAAGTTTTCTATGATAGATTATCTGGTTTCACTACTGCAAAAATTTATGGAAAAGAAGATAACGTAGCTGGCGATGTTGATAATCGTAGTGCGCGTTATAGAAAATCAACAATGGCTCTGTTACGCCATCAACTTAATTCGATTAATGTAATGGATGCGATAACTTACGTTTCGATTTTTGTTTTATCTATTATTGCGATTTTTATCGTGAAAGATCAAAAACTTATTGTCTTCGTTATCGTTGCTACTCTTGAATGTTTCAAACCGCTTCGTGCTTTAGGTGGGTTATTCCATATTTCTATGAAGGGAAATGTTGAGTTAGATAATATCTACAAACTTCTTGATTATCCTGAACAAGAAAAAGACAATAATATCACTCTAACATCTGGAAAAAATATCGTTTTAAGCAATGTAAGTTTTTCTTATAACGAAGAACCGACACTTAAAGATATTAACATGATTTTCAAACCTAGCACAAAAACTGCTCTTGTTGGAGAAAGTGGTAGTGGAAAATCTACTATTATAAAACTAATACTAGGGTTAAATTCTAACTACGCAGGAAGTATTAAATACGATACTTTTGATATAGACACTATTCCGGCGAATAAAATGTCTAAAATAGCTACTCTTATTACTAATGATAGCTATCTTGTTCAAGGTTCAATCCGCTCTCACCTTTCTGTCAATAAACATATTACAGAAGAAGATATGTACAATGCTCTTGAAAAAGTTAATCTAAAAGACTTTGTAATTGAAAATGGTGGTCTTGACTATGAGCTTAGCTGTGGTGCTAGCAATCTTTCTGGTGGTCAAAAGCAACGTTTACTTGCTGCAAAAGCTATTTTAAAAGACAGTTATATCTACATATTAGATGAGGCTGTTTCTAACATTGATGATTACAGTAAAAAAATTGTTCTTGATGCATTTGATTCAATCAAGGATGGAAAGATTATCGTTGTTATTTCTCACGATTTAGAAACAATTACTAATTCTGATAATATTTATGTATTGAAAGATCAGCAAATAATCGAAGAAGGTACTCATGAACAGCTTATAGATCAACCTTCTCTATACAAAAAATTATTTAACGATCAACAACAATTAAAAGAGAAGTTTTTAGCTAAGGAGGTAGAGTAATGACATCACTAAAACAATTAAAACAACTTTTAGCGATTGCGAAAGAGTTTAAGCGACCACTTTTACGTGCGACATTGTTCGGAAGTCTAGGACATCTTACTTTAGTAGTATTTACCTACTTTATAGCATTGTTCTTTATAACAAAAATTACAACAGTAGCGGCTATTTTATTTATTTTAATATTTATTCTAGCGATACTGAAAGGTCTGTTTAGCTATACAGAACAACTACTAAATCACTATGTAGCTTTTAAAGTTTTACACGCATTACGTATTAAAGTGTTAGATAAATTCAAGCGTATTTCTATCGACAGCTTTACAAAAAATACATCTGGGGATTACATGACGATGATTACAACCGATATAGAACTATTAGAGGTGTTTTACGCTCATACTATTACACCATTTCTAATCTATATCGCTCAAAGCTTAGTTGTTAGCACATTCCTACTATTCTTCAGCGTGAAACTTGGCTTTATTGCTTTGTTTGTTTATATAATTATCGGGCTAGTTTACCCACTTGCTTTTCGTAATAAAGGACAAGAAGTTGGTGAAGGTTATCGTCGTAAACTAACTGCGGTTAATAACAATTCTTCTGAACAAGCCTATGGTATTTTTGAAGCTCTTCAATATGATAAAATCAAAGAAGAAAAAGCTAATATCCGCATGGAAACAGAAGAATTAACTCATAGTTCTTACATCAAGAATAAGTTCCTAATAGACTTAAATACTTTAAACGTTATTACTTACAATTTTGGAGTGCTTGGTTTTATTTACTTCGCTACAACGCTTGGTAACCCTAATACAACTATCGCCCTTAGTGCAATGTTTATCGTATCATTTATTCCTATCTTGTATATGGGGAATCTTGCTTCTACTCTAAGTCAAACTATGGCTAGTGGAAAGAGATTTTTAGAACTTATGAATACACCAGAAGAACCAGAAAACACTGGACAAATCGTTGATTTTAAAGAGTTAAAAGTAGACAATCTTACTTATAGTTATAATAATTCTAACGTTGTCGAAAATCTAAGTTTTTCTGCAAAACGTGGTGAAATCATCGGTATTAGCGGCCCAAGTGGTTGTGGTAAATCAACGGTTGCTAAACTTATTATGAAATTCATCTCTGATGAGAATATGCAAGGTAATATCACTATTGATAACATAAATCTATGCGATATAGATAACCGCTTCTTTAGAGAAAATAGTTCTATAATCTTACAAGATAGCTATCTATTCAACACTTCAATTAAGAATAATATCAGCTTCTTTGACAAAGATATTTACAAAGAGCGCTTAGCTGATTCACTTAAACACACTAACCTTAAAAACTTCGTTGATAGCCTACGCCGTCGCGAAAATGAGATTGTTGGTGAACGTAGTTCTAATATCAGTTCTGGACAAAAACAACGTCTTTCAGTTGCTCGTTCATTCTATAACGAAAGTAAACTTTTAATACTAGATGAGGCAACAGCAAACATTGATATTTTTAGTGAAATCGAAGTCTTAAAAGCGTTAGAAGCAGAAAAAGAAGATAAGATTACTATTATTATCTCACACAACAAATCTACTTTATCAATTTGTGATAAGATAATTAAATTAGGATAAGACAAAAGGTATAGGTTTTTTAGCCTATACCTTTTAGTTATATCTATATTGTCCAACAGTTATATATTTGGCGCTCTATCACATCTAAATCATGTTCTTCTGTTTCGCAGATAACTCCATCAAAGACGATGAATCTCTGAATAAAATATGTAATTAACGCTCCCGCAATAGGTCTCATTATTTCAGGTAATGTCAATTCTTTATTGATTTCTGGATTATTCTGTTTTAAATACTCGAAAAACTCATCCAATCTTCTTTCTTTAAAGACTTCTTCTGCACCTATAATTATCTTTTGTTTTAACTGCTCATTAGTTAATACTTCCGAGAAAATAATCTTTATAATATCTTTATTTTCTTTCATAAATCTAAAACGATCTCTCACTATATAATGAATAATTTCTTTGACAGTTATAGTATTAATATTTTTTACCCTACCTAAAAAATTTGAAAATAATCTTGGTAAAATCGGAGCAATTATTGAAATAAGCAAATCTTCTTTTGTTTGAAAGTATTTGAACACAGTTGCCTGGCTTACTCCTGCAGCTTTCGCTATTTCTAACGTTGAAGTGCCATTGTATCCTTTTTTACCAAATAATATTATTGCCGCTTCTAATGTTTTTTTCTTACCAGGTGGCATATCTCCTTCAGCCATCAAATCCAAAGATGACTTTAATATATTTTCTACCATTTTCTTCTCCTCTCGACTTCTCCTAACTCTACTTCTTTAGACTTTTCTATAACGTTTTAATCCTATTATATTTAACGTAATTAAAACTACAAAAAAGATTGTTAAGACGATAATATCTTCTTTTATATCTAAAAGATTTTTTCCTTCCAAAATGATTTTACTTAAACCATCTCCGCTATAAGTTACAGGTAAAACTTTACTTATGTACACCGCCACTTTCCCCATATTTTCAACAGGAACAATACCCGTAAAGAACATCTGTGGTATAATTACCAACGGTATAAACTGCATAACTTGGAACTCTGATTTCGCGGCTGTTGATAGAAGCATACCTAGAGCCAATGCTCCAAGAGCAAGCAGCATATTAACAATTATCACATAAACTAAACTTCCTGCAACTTCTATTTTTAGCAGGTATATAGCAGACAATGTAATGACAATAGTCTGAATTATCGCAAGAAATCCATAAGAGATAGTATAACCGAAAATAATCTCACTTCTTTTTACCGGTGTCGCTAATAATCTATCTAATGTTCCACTAGTTCGTTCTTTTAGCAAAGCTATACCAGAAATTAAAAATACAAAGAAAAATGATATATAGCCGATTAATATCGGTGCAATCTTGTTGAAGAATGTCGTATCTTCACTTCCATAGTTATAACTTTCGGTTATTTCTGGTTTTTGTTTAGCAAGTGCTAGATTGGGATTAACTTTTTGTATAGTTTCTATAAATCCTTTTATCTCTGCGCCAGTTAGACTAGCTTTTAAGACTTGTCGAGCTTGAGTAGTTTTTACAGAATCAGTATTTGCATATGTTACTTCGTACTTGTTGTCTTTATAATATATTACCGTATCAAGCTGTCCATCTTTTAATTTTTTCTCCGCTTCTTCTTTTGTAGTTATACCTTCTAAACTAACATTATCTACATTTTTCATAACCTCTTCTACTTTTGTCGGCACGTCTACCGCACCAATGCGGACATTTTCTGTTGTATCTGCTGAAAAAACTATATTTAACAGCCACATTATAAGTATCGGAGCAATAAACATCAACGCAAAAGTTCTCTTATCCCTAAGCAACTCTTTAAAAACTTTTTTAGCAATAGCTATCGTTCTCATTTTATTTTACCTCCACTGTTAAAAATACATCTTCAATAGTATTTACATTATTCTTTTCTTTTAGATTTTTTGGAGTATCAAAGGCAATTATTTTCCCGCCTAAAAGAAGACCTACCTTATTACAAAGTTCCGCTTCATCCATAACATGCGTCGTTATTAAAATGCCTACACCATTGTCGCGTTGTTTATAAAGTTCTCTCCAAATTTTTCTTCGCAAAGCAGGATCTATACCTACGGTTGGCTCATCTAATACTAATAACTTTGGTTTACCTAACAGTGCAATCGCTAGAGATAAGCGACGTTTCATCCCCCCAGAATAATTTTCTACTTGCTTTTTCAAGTCCGCCGACAAATCTACCACTTCTGCGACATAACTTATTTCTTCTTTTAATTTTTCGCCTTTTAGGTTTTTCATCTGTCCAAAAAACTCTAAGTTTTCATAGCCGGTCAATGCTTCATATAGTGCATCACTTTGCGCCATATAACCTATATTTCCTAATATCTTTCGTTCCGGCATTATTTTATCTAAAACGAGCGCTTTTCCCGTATCTGCTTTTTCCATTCCTAACATAGTTTTTATTAATGTAGATTTCCCCGAACCACTCGGTCCAATAATACTTACAACTTGCCCTTCCTTTATTTCAAGGTTTATTCCCTTCAATATTTCATTATCTCCAAAGGACAGTTTTATATTTTCCGCTTTAAGCATGCTACTATCCTCCTATTCTTACCTTTTTTTCTAAAATTGCAAGTAATTTTTCTACAATTATACACACTCCCCAGTAAATCAGTGCTACAACTATATAGACTTCAAAGAAATTAAGTCCCTGTGCACCTACTATTTTTGCTTTACCCATTAGTTCTACTATTGATACCACAAATGCAAGTGAAGTATCTTTTATCAGACCTATAAATGAATTTCCAAAGTTAGGCAATGCTATAACAAAAGCCTGCGGCAGTACAATCCTTTTCATTGCCTGCCATTTTGTCATTCCAACTGAAATTGCAGCCTCCATCTGACCTTTTTCCACTGATAGTATTGCCGCCCTGAAAGTTTCTGACATGTATGCCGACATATTTAAAATGAATGCAACATAAACAAATACAATTATTGGAACATTATTTACATTTAACGCCCATCCAAATCTTGCATTCATATGATTCAGAACCTTTGGTATTCCATAATACGACAAGTAAATTTGTACAAGAAGAGGAGTTCCTCTTATAAATGATACATAAACAGTTGCCAGTTTTGATGCTACTTTTATTTTATTTATTCTGGCAAGTGCTACAAAAAAACTTAAAATCAATGAAAAAATCATAGTTACAATAGCAATGTTCAATGTTACCGGTAATGCACTTAATATTTTCCCGAATGATTTTATCATAAATTGATAATTTAAAAGCTGAGTCTGCATTTCTATCTGTTCCTTTCGCCATTAACTTTTTTATCCGAATTATTTTATACTTAAAACTTTATTCAGAATACCGGATTTTATTTTGTATAATCTTCATTGAACCATTGCATTGATAATTTTGCCAAAGTTCCATCTTTTTTCATTTCTTCAAGAGCCTTGTTCATTCTATTTTTTATTTCTTCTCCCTTAGCATCTTTTCTATATACAAAATACACTGATTTTTTCTCCATAACATCCCCAACTGTTTCTATCAGCTCTGAACCTTTCTTTTTATTAAAGTAGGCTGCCACAAGTCTGTCATGTATAGTTGCATCTATTTTCCCTTCAGCTATTTCTTCAAGTGCTATTGCTTCTGAACCTTCATAGTTTCCTGGATTAATTTCATTTTTTGTGTCATATTCTGTCAGCATTTTCTGATAATTACATCCTAAACAGATTAACACTTTTTTCCCTTTTAAGTCATCTAATGATTTAATGTCTGTTCTTCCTTTTTTTACAATTATTTGAGCTCCTGTTGTCAAATAGTCATCAGAGAACGCATATTTTTCTTCCCTTTCAGGATTTTTTGTAACCTGATTTGCAATCATATCGAATTTCCCTGATTCCAGTCCTAAGAACATTCCATCCCAAGGTGTTGGAATAAATTCAAAATCAATATTTGCTCTTTTTCCTATTTCTCTTACAACTTCAATGTCATATCCTGTCAAGTTATCTTTATCATCCATATAACTGAAAGGTGCAAAAGTTCCTTCTGTTCCAACTTTTACTGTTAATTTCCCATTTTCCCCCTGAGGACTTTCCTTTGCCGCATCCTGCTTCTGTCCACCACAACTTACTAGAAATAATCCCATTAATAAAAGGATAACTACATTAAAAAAATTCTTTTTCATACGTTCTTTTCACATAGACTGTGTTAATAAAGATTTCGTCATATCAAATATTTATAAAACTTCTTATCAGTATGGTAGAACACTTACTTTAAAACAGTTCTATGTGTCTCCCTTCTTAAAATTTTATTTATATCATATTATTGATATCATATTTTAAACATCTGGAAACTGAAACTATTTTGTATAATCTGCCCCAAACCATTTTTCTGATAGTTTTGCTAAAGTTCCGTCAGCTTTCATTTCTTTTAATCCTTCGTTTATTGCTTCCTTTAACTTATTATCATTTTTTCTGACAATCATGTGTGCAGTTGATCTTTCAATAGGATCTCCCACTAATTCTATTATGTCACCCTTCTGTTTTATAAAATATCCTGCAGTAAGTCTATCATTAATTGTAGCATCTGCCCTTCCCTGAACTATTTCATCAAAGGCAACTGTTACATCCCCATCATAATACACTATTTTAAACTGTTCATCTTTATTGTATTTTTTTAGCAGTTCATTATATTCACTTCCAACACTTGACATAATTTTTTTACCTTTAAAATCATCTATTTTTTGAATATCTGTTCTTCCTTTTTTTACTATTATCTGTGGTCCTGAAACTAAATATTCATCAGTAAAATCATATTTCTGTTCTCTTTCAGAACTTTTTGAAAGATCTGTCAGCAAATCAAATTTTTCTGCTTCCAGTCCTAAAAACATTCCGTCCCAAGGTGTAACAAGAAATTCCACATCGAAATTTTTTCTTTTTCCAATCTCTTCCAGTACTTCAACATCATATCCTGTCATTTTTCCACTTTGATCAGTAAAAGTATATGGTGGATAATCTGCTTCAACCCCAACTCTTACTTTCATTTTTTCTTCCTTTGGGGCCTCCTGCTTGCTACCGCTGTTCCCACAAGACACCAAAAATAATAAACAGATTGCTAAAACTCCTAATAATATTTTCCCTCTCAATTTCATTAAATTTCTCCTATATTTAATTTTTATTAATATTCAATATAATTCTTTCAAATTTCTTACATCTCTTTAATATATTCTAATATATATTCATTTATCTTA
>ERZ773233.1943-NODE-1943-length-11737-cov-2.982109_pt1 | contig 11737 bp, 10 predicted proteins | sample MGYA00580991_ERZ773233 | MGnify/ENA primary metagenome ERZ773233 (study PRJEB29015, sample SAMEA2738178) | human oral metagenome | biome: human oral; feature: human-associated habitat; material: saliva | place: China | collected 2161 ...
TTGAACTGGATGAAGTAACGAGACTCGTTGTTGTTCTTGTCGAAGATAGTGAAATACGCATATCATCGTCGCCGACATCCGCGATAAAAAGGCGGTTTTTGACGGCGTGGCAAATTTACCGCAGGAGTTTCGCGATATCGAAGTGCTCGTAAATAACGCAGGCCTAGCGCTGGGACTTGAAGGCGTGGCGGAGACTAGCATCGAGGACTTTGAGACGATGGTCGATACCAACATCAAGGGGTTTTTATACTCGACCAAGGCCGTTTTGCCCCTCATGATCGCTCGAAAGAGTGGCTATATCTTTAACCTAGGCTCAACCGCTGGCGCATGGCCGTATCCTGGCAGTCACGTTTACGGCGCTAGTAAGGCTTTCGTGAAGCAGTTTAGTAGAAATTTGCGCAACGACATCCGCGGCACCGGCATCCGAGTGACCGAGATAGCTCCTGGCATCTGCAAGACCGAGTTTAGCGAGGTTCGCTTCGGCGGAGATAAGGCTAAGGCCGACGCGGTTTACGAAGGCGTGGAGTACATCACGGCCGAGGATATCGCGCAGATCGTGCTAAACTGCCTAAATATGCCTCACCGCGTCAATATCAACGTCGTCGAGGCGATGGCGACGCAGCAGACTTGGGCCGGGCTTTTTATCGAGAAAAAGTAGGCTTTTGCCGTTTGCGGATTCGGGTTAAATTTGACTCTTTTATCAAATTTAACCCGAAATTTGACGCCTAGTATTAAATTTCGAGCGGCAAACTTAATAGCGTTTTAAACCTGTGCGGTTTGAAGCAGATATCGTAAATTTACCTTTTTATGTAAATGACGCTCTGCGCTTTAAATACAAAATTCGACCAACAAGCCAGAGTTTCAAAATTCCCTGCAAAATTTAAGTCATGACTAAATTTAAAATTTGTCGCCGAGTGCAGTTTTAAACAAAATTTCCCCAAAAGCCTCATTTTTAACATAAAATTTTAATAAAGAGCTAAAAATTTTGAATTCTAAGCGAATTTAAAACAAAAATTTAAGCCGCATTTAGCTAAATTTATGCCTTAAATACCGACCGACGGCACGCGGTGCGGAAAATTTGATTAAACCGACGAAAAACAAAAAGGAGTTTTTGATGAAAAAGATTTTATTTTTGTCGCTTTTGCCGATCTTGGCGTTAGCCGTAGATCCCGAAGTAGCGAAGAAAAATGCCGAAATATTCGGCTTTTGGACGCTCATCCCGCCTGTGGTGGCGATAGTTTTGGCGTTTATCACCAAAGACGTCGTTTTGTCGCTGTTTATCGGTGTTTTTAGCGGAACGTTTCTCATAAATATCGTTAATGAAAACGTCTTTATGGGTATCGTAAAAGGCTTTACCGGTATCGTCTCAAGGGTTGTTGACTCGATGGCTGACAAGACCTTTGTAAAGGGTTTTACCGACATCGTAAAAAGGGTCGTGGGCTCGCTGGCCGATAGCTGGAACGCGGGCATCGTGCTTCAGGTGCTTTGTATCGGCGGCGTGGTCGCGCTCATCACCAAAATGGGCGGAACCAAGGCTGTGGCGATATGGCTAAGCAAAAAGGCCAAAACAGGCGTTTCTGCACAAATTTCAACCTGGGTGATGGGACTTTTCGTCTTTTTCGACGACTACGCGAACTCCCTCATCGTGGGCCCGATCATGCGCCCGATAACGGACAAATTTAAAGTCTCTCGCGAAAAACTAGCCTTTATCATCGACGCAACCGCCGCTCCGATCGCGGGTCTAGCCGTCATCTCGACTTGGGTCGGGCTTGAGATCTCGCTGATCAAACAAGGCTACGAGCTCATCGGAATAACGAACGTAAACGCCTTTAGTATCTTCGTCGAGACGATGCCTTATAGATTTTACAATCTTTTCATGCTATTTTTCATCGTCTGCACCGCATTTATGGGGCGCGAATTTGCCGGTATGCTAAAAGCCGAGCGCAGAGCTAGAGCGGGCGAACTACACCCAAGACAGGGCGGAGCTATGATAGAGGACGTCGAGGATAAAACGCTAGAGCCTAAAGAAAACATAAAACTACAAAGCTCAAACGCCGTTATTCCGCTTTTAGTGCTTATTTTGGGCGCGTTCGTTAGCTTTTACTTTAGCGGTCTGGGTGCGCTTGAGGGCGAGGCTCTTGAGAGCGCGAAGGCTCATCCGCTTACGTTCCACACTTTCCAAGCTACGTTCGGTGCTGCCGATGCGTCTGTGGCTCTATTTCAGTCGGCTTTGCTAGCTACCGTGGTGGCGATATTTATGGCCGTTTATAGAAAAATTTTAACCGTACGCGAGGCGATAGAGACTTGGGGTAAGGGCTGGAAAACCATGATAACTACGATCATCATCCTGCTTCTTGCTTGGTCGCTTAGCTCGGTGATCAAGGAGCTTGGCACGTCTCGCTACCTAGTCGATCTGCTTTCGCAGTCTACGCCAAAGATCGTCCTTCCGGCGGCGATTTTTATGCTGGGTTCGTTTATCAGCTTTTCTACCGGCACCAGCTACGGCACGATGGGCATTTTGATGCCGCTTGCGATACCGCTAGCTAGCGCGGTCGGTATGCACAGCGGACTAGAGGGCGATGCCTTGCACGCGTATATGATAGTAAATATCTCAGCCGTTTTAACTGGTGCGATATTTGGCGACCACTGCTCGCCGATCTCGGATACTACGATACTTTCGTCTATGGGTGCTGGGTGTAACCACATCGATCACGTCCAGACGCAGATGCCTTATGCGCTTGCGGTTTGCGCGATCAGTATTTTTGCCGGATATTTCCCGACTGCGCTTGGCCTAAGCATCTGGATAGTGCTTCCTTTGGGGCTTTTGGTGACGGCTTTGGTTGTTAGATTCGTCGGGCAAAGGGTTTAAATTTGCCCGATAAGTTTTGCAAATTTTTAGGAGAGTGCGGTAGTTGCACTCTTGATATGCCTTACGAGGAACAGGTTAAATTTAAAACCGAGTTTATAAGGCGCGAATTTGAGCCGTTTTATAGCGGCGAATTTGAGTTTTTCGCCTCGCAGAGGGCCGCTTACCGCACTAGGGCGGAGTTTGGAGTCTGGCGCGACGGCGAGGAGCTTAGATACACGATGTACGGCACTAAAACTAAGCGTATTTTTATAGACGAATGCCCAAAAGTAGCCGCTCCTATCGCAAATTTGATGCCGCGTTTGCTTGAGGTGCTTGCGAAAAATCAAATTTTAAAAGAGAGACTCTTTGGTGCCGAGTTTATCTCGTGTGCGAGCGGGATACTGGCGACGCTGCTCTATCATAAGCGTCTAGGCGAAGCCGAGCAGGGCGAGATAGAGAGCCTAGCGCGCAAATTTGCCGATCTGAGCGTAACGATAGCTGCGAGAGCAAAGGGGCAAAAGCTACTAAGCGGCGAGCTAAATTTACAGGACTGCCTAAATATCGGCGGTAAAATTTACAAATTTACATTCGGCGACGGAGCTTTTATCCAGCCAAACACCGCCGTAAACGAAAAGATGATCGCATGGGCGAAGAGCTGTGTAGAGCGCGGCGTGGATCTGCTCGAGCTTTACTGCGGACACGGCAACTTTACTGTTCCGATGGCGGAAAAATTTAAACGCATTTTGGCAACCGAGATATCCAAAAGCTCGATCGCAAATGCGCTCAAAAACTGCGAACTAAACGGCGTAGATAACATCAAATTTTTGCGAATGAGCGCTGAGGAGCTGATGAGCGCGTTTGGGCGCGAGCGCGAGTTTAACCGCCTAAGAGAGCTTGATATCTTTAGCTACGACTTCTCGCACGTTTTGGTCGATCCGCCGCGCGCGGGACTCGATGAGAGCGTGATAAATTTCATCAAAAACTACGAAAATATCGTCTATATCTCCTGTTCGCCGCAGAGCCTAAAGCGCGATCTAACGCAGCTATCCGCGACTCATGAGGCGGTCAAATTTGCCGTGTTTGATCAGTTTGCAAACACCGCTCACATCGAGTGCGGCGTGCTTTTAAGGAGTAAAAATGCCTAGCGAATTAAGGCGAATTTTATCCTCCGCTAAAAATATCGCGGTCGTGGGCCTTAGTCCAGATGAGAGCAAGCCTAGCAACGAGGTAGCAAAATTTCTCATTGAGCGCGGATTTAACGTATTTCCCGTCTATCCAAAATTTGATGAAATTTTAGGGCGCAAGGTCTATAGAAATTTAACTGAAATAGATGAAAATATCGACGTCTTAGTGATGTTTAGAAAGGGCGAGTTTGCTAGCGAGCTAGTAAAGGACGCCGTCAAAAAAGGCGTGAAAACGCTGTGGCTACAGCTTGGTATCACAAGCGACGAGGCGGGAGCGGTCGCGCGCGAAAATGGGATAAATTTCGTGCAGGATAAGTGTATAAAAATCGAGCTACAAAGGCTTGACTAGGCTAAATTTGACGACGAAGCGTGTGCTGTAAATTTAGCGGTCCGCGGCAAAAAACAAAAGTATAAATAAAAATAAAGAAAACGTAAGCAAAAATACGGTAAATAAACGCGCAAACAAAAGCGACTAAAAGTAAAATTTAAACAAAAAACGAAAGGCTAAAATGATCTCTCTAAATAAAATAATCCAAGCCAAGCGCACGATAAGCGGCTTCGTGTATAAGACGCCGTTTGCCTACAGCGCAAAACTAAGCCTCGCAAGCGGCGCGCTCATCTACCTAAAAGAGGAAAATCTCCAGCGCACCGGCGCGTACAAGATCCGCGGCGCGTATAATAAAATCGCAAATTTAAGCGCTCAGGAGCGTAAAAAAGGCGTCGTCGCGGCAAGCGCCGGCAATCACGCTCAGGGCGTGGCTATCTCGGCGCGCGAGTTTAAAACGCCCGCTACTATCGTGATGCCCGAGTCCACGCCGCTTTTAAAGGTGCTTGGCACCAAAGATCTAGGCGCCGAAGTCATCCTAAAGGGCGATAACTTCGACGAGGCCTATGCCTACGCCGTAGAGTACGCCAAGCAGCAGGGCATGAGCTTTATCCATCCGTTTGACGACGAGTACGTGATGGCCGGGCAGGGCACTGTGGGGCTTGAGATGCTTGACGATCTTGCCGAGCTTGAGACTATCATCGTGCCGGTTGGCGGCGGCGGACTAATCAGCGGCATATCAAGCTGCGTAAAGCAGGTAAATCCAGACATTCGCGTGGTCGCTGTGAGCGCGAAGGGCGCGCCTGCGATGTTTAATAGCTTTAGTGCTAAAAAAAGTATAAACTCAAAAACCGTGCGCACGATCGCCGACGGTATCGCGGTTCGCGACGCTAGCGAGACAACGCTGGCAAATATCCTAGAGTGCGTGGACGAGTTCGTGCAGGTCGATGACGAGGAGATCGCAAACGCGATTTTGTTCCTGCTCGAGACGCAAAAGATCGTGGTCGAGGGTGCGGGCGCGGTCGGCGTAGCTAGTATCCTGCACAACAAGGTCAAATTTAAAGCCGGCGAGCGCATCGGCATCGTGCTAAGCGGCGGAAACATCGACGTACAAATGCTAAACGTCATCATCGAAAAGGGTCTCATCAAGTCTCACCGCAAGATGGCGCTGCAAATCACGCTTATCGACAAACCGGGCGCGCTCATGAGCCTAACCGATAGTCTAAAGATCGCAAATGCTAATATCGTGAAAATCGACTACGACCGCTTCTCCACGAGCCTAGAGTACGGCGACGCTAATATCACGATCACGCTGGAAACCAAGGGCGAGGATCACCAAGAGCTCATCAAAAAAGTGCTTAGGGAGCATGATTTTAAATTTATTCAGGTGTTTTAAGCTGTTTAAATTTGAGCTCAAATTTGCTTGCTAAATTTGGAGTAAATTTGAGCCAAATTTAAACCCGTATCTTAAAGGTGCGGGTTATGCTAAACCACACCGACTCTAAAAGCTCGCTAAATTTAAATTTACGATCCAAATTTATATCGATATAAAACAGCCAAAAGCTTAAATTTAACGATTATTTTAACGAATTTCGCTAAAATCGCCTTTTAAAGGAGCAAAGATGATAGATGTTACAAGCCTTATTTTAGCGATTTTGCTGGCAATTTGCGTATTTACTATTTTTAGATTTAATAAAGCCTTAAAAACCGCGCAAAAGCCTGCGACGACGCAGATTAGCACCGAGATATCGCAGCTAAAATCCATCGGCGAGCTATCCGTTTTTCAGGTCTATAGCAAAGAGATCGTGACTAAGACCGACCATGCATTCGGTAGTTTTGGCAAGGAGTATCTGCGCTGGCTGGTGAGCGAGAAAAAGCTCTCGATGATATTTGAGTTTGAGATAAATTTTATCTACGACCTAACGAGCCCGCGCCTAGAGATCGTAAACGTCGCGAGCGAGGAGTATCTCATCAAGATGCCGCCTTGCAAATACAAATTTTCGATCGCGAATATGAAATTTTACAACGAGAAGAACGGCGAATTTATCCCGTTTTTGCTACCTGATTCGCTAAATGGATTTTTCGGTAGTAGTTTTAGCGAGGAGGATAAAAACAGGCTCATCGAGGAGGCGCGCGCCGAGGTCGAAAAGATGTCCGTACGCCTGATAAATCAGCTCCAGTCAAAGATCCACAAGTCTGCTCGCGACACGCTAGAGGCGATCGCAAAGAGCTTTGGGGCTAGGGCGGTTAGGTTTGAGTTTAACGATGAGGGTGAGCAAGTTCAGCTAAATCTGCAAAACGTGGCGTGAGGACAAAATGACATTTCTAAAAGCGCTTTTGATAGGTAAAGCAAGGCAGTATGGCAGCCAGACGGCCACGGACGAGCTAGGCAAGGCGTGGCGCTCAGCGATATTTAAAAATGCGCAAACGGGTGAAATTTACGCGGGCGAGCTTGGATTTGAGGGCGACGAGGTGGCTGATACGAAACATCACGGTGGCGTAAATAAAGCCGTGTTTGCAAATTCGCTCGAAAACTATCCCGCGTGGGAAGCTTATCTGGGGCTTAAAAATTTGCCGCTGGGCGCGATGGGCGAAAATTTGACCATTAGCGGGCTGGATGAAAATAGCGTAAACGTGGGCGACGTACATAAAATCGGCTCACTGGTGCTACAAGTAACTCAGCCGCGAAAACCGTGTTTTAAGCTCGCAAAGCGGTGGGGAAATGCAAATTTGGCTAAAGAAATTTTTGCCACGGGGCTAACCGGATGGTACTACAAGGTGCTTGAAAACGGCTCGTGTAAGGCCGGTTGCGAGGTGGAAATCCTACAAAAAAACGAAAATGCTCTAAGCGTGATGCAGATAAATAAACTATTTTTTAATCCGAGCGAAAATTTGGATTTATTGCCTAAATTTAGGGCTCTTAAGGCGCTGCCTGCTAGCTGGCAGGATGATATAAATAAGCGCTTAAACGGTTCATATAGCACGGCTTTTATGGAAAAACTTTGAAAAAATGGCGAAAATTTGCCAAAAAGCTTGACAAATAAGGTAAAAATATATATAATCACCTTTCTTTTTACAGGCTGGGGTATCGCCAAGCGGTAAGGCAATTGGTTTTGGTCCAATCATCCAGAGGTTCGAATCCTCTTACCCCATCCACTCAAATTTCATCGCGGAGTAGAGCAGTGGTAGCTCGTCGGGCTCATAACCCGAAGGTCGGCGGTTCAAGTCCGTCCTCCGCAACCAAATCCCCATTCTATCGGCATTTGAAAGCACTTTCTAAAACCCTTAATTTATTCTGAAATTGATTTTAGTAAATTTTCGATAGTTTCTTTAGATTTTCTTACGTTTGCAGTAATATATTTTTGTGTAGTAATGATATTTGTATGACCGAGAGTAAACGATACTTGCTCGATCGGAATTTTAAGATAATTAATCGAATACGTGCCGATTAAATGCCTTATATCGTGTAATCTAATTCTAGGTAGATTATTACGCTTTAATAGAGAGTTCCAGCTCTTACGCAAATCCTGGTATTTGTCGTTTGTCATAGGGTTTACGAATACATAGCCGTTTAGCTTATTTTGTTTCTTAGCTTCAACGTATCGACGATAAAGACGATCATATAGATCATCGCTCATTTTATAAACCATATCGCGCTTTGCTTTGTTGATTTTAAACGGAATAGTGTAAGTCCTGGTTTTAAAATTTATATCGCTGAATTTTAAACTCAATACTTCGTTTTTTCGACGACCATGAAGCAGAAAAAAGAATATATCCGCGCCCGGCTCTTGATGCTGTAATGAACTTATTAGGAAGTCATGATACAGAACGAGTACTAACTATGCTAGCATTTGATAATCCTGAAGATGTTCCTGTTCATGAAAGACCAACATATAAAATGTCTAATGAACAATATACTAAAGCGAAAGAACGCCTTAAGTATGCTAGTTTTATTCAATTTACTCTACCTGGTGTTCCTTGTATTTATTATGGTGATGAAATTGGAATGTACGGCTTTAGAGATCCTTATAATCGTTTAGGTTTTACACATAATGATAAGGATGAAGATCTGTTAAATCACTATATTAAACTATCAAACTTTAGAAATGAAAATAAAGATGATTTTATTACAAACTTCGAGTTTATTTATACAGACAACAAGTGTGTTGCATATAGACGAAATAATGTTCTTTGTATTATAAATCTTGATTCTAAAGCTCATTTTATTGAGAATTTCTCTGGTGAAAAACTATTTGGAAACAATAAAGTTTATTCGACACCTTTTGGAACGGTTGTTCCACCTAAGAGTTATATCGCTATAAAAATTAAATAATTTAAAACACACAATTCTTAAAAATAAGGATTGTGTGTTTATTTATGCAATCTAAATTCATATCTAATTATATAGTTTTTAAGTATTAAATTTCTGAAAAAAGAGAGGACTCATATTGAATCCTCTCTTACGTTATTATCCTGAGTTTCTAAGTCCTGTAGCTACTCCGTTAATTGTTATATGAATTGTATTAATTTGTGATTCAGGTAATTTACCTTCTCTTGAACGTTTAATTAACTCTAATTGAATTAGGTTTAATGTATTAAAGTACTGTAACCTATTTTCTAAACTTCGAGTTAAGTATGTATTGTCTTCTAAGAATTCTTTATGTTCTGAAATTTCTAAAACTACTTGTTTTGTTAAATTCCATTCTCTTAAGATTTCTTCATATACCTGCTTAGTTTCTTCTTCTTTACATAGATTTGCGTATTCTTTAGCTATATCCATGTCAGATTTTGACATAACCATGTCTACGTTTGAAAGTAGAGATGTAAAGAATGGCCATTCTTTATACATTTTACGAAGTTTTTCAATATTTCCTTTATCTTTGTTTATAAAGTTTGAAAATGCTGTTCCTACTCCATACCACCCTGGAAGCATAATTCTACTTTGTGACCATGAAAATACCCATGGAATTGCTCTTAAACCACCGATATCAGTAATTTTTTTACGTGATGCTGGACGCGAACCAATGTTTAAACTTGAAATTTCTTTAATTGGTGTTGCTTCAAAGAAATAGTTGTAGAAGTTAGGATTTTCAAAGACTAGTTCTCGATATTTGTTATAACTGTCTTCTACTATTTCATCCATAATAACTTGGATTTCAGGTATATCTCTGATGTCTGTATTAACTTTATCAGCATTCATTCTTTGAATTACGGCAGAGAATAAGGCTTCTAAATTATAGTATGCAGCGTCACTGTTCCCATATTTGGCTGCGATAATTTCACCTTGTTCTGTAAGACGAATTCTATCTTGTACACTTCCTAGAGGTTGAGAAATAATCGCATCATAACTTGGTCCACCACCTCGACCAACAGTACCACCTCGACCGTGGAAGAAAGTAACTTTAATATTGTGTTTTTCTCCTAATAATGATAGCTCCTGTTGCGCTTTATAAAGTGACCATCCAGATGATAGGTATCCGCCATCTTTATTACTATCTGAGTATCCTAACATAATCTCTTGGTACCTTCTATTATCACTTACCCATTTTTTCACGATATCTAGACTTAAGTATTTATCCATTACTTCATATGAATTCTCTAAGTCTTCGATTGTTTCGAATAATGGTACAAGTTGTAATCTTGCAAAGTCACTTCCTACTAAACCAACTTCTTTAAGCATTATTGCAAGCTCTAATAAGTCAGAGACACTTGTTGTGTGTGAAATAATATTTTGTTTAATGACATTGTCACCAAGTTTATCTTTTAATTTTCTAGCTGTTCTAAATATTGCTAATTCTTTTCTTAATTCTTCTGATTGTTTATTTTCATCATTTATACTAAGTGGTCGTGGATCTTCTTTTAATTGTTTTAATAGAAGTTCACATTTTTCTTCTTCACTTAGTGAGCTGTAGTCTTTTTCAATATTAGCACTACTTAATAATTCAGCAACTGAAGCTTCATAGACACTTGAATCTTGACGCATATCTATACTTGCTAAATAGAATCCAAAGATTTTAACAACATTTAGTAATTCTTCAAATTCTCCAGTTACTAAGATTTCACCTTTATTTTCTAATAATGATTTTTCAATTATTGTTAAATCAGTGATAAACTCATCAGCTGTAAGATATTTATCTTCAACTTCTTTATCTTGTAATAAATACTCTCTAGTGTTTTCAAGTTTTTCTTTTATATATGATAAAGCTCTTCTATATAATTCTTTTTCTCTATACTCAGAAGTATCACTTGAACGATTTGCTAATTCTTCTAGTTTTTTACTTCCTTTAGTAACGTGAGATGACATTGAAAATGTTCTATATAAACTATTTAATTTCTCAATATAATACGTTGTAATAAGCTCACATTGCTTCATTGCTGATAGATTTAATGTTTCAGCAGTTACAAATGGATTTCCATCACGGTCTCCACCAATCCACATTCCCATTGTTATTGGAGTCTCATTTTTTAATTCTATCTTATTTTCTTCTAACAATAATTTATACTCAGTCATTAACTTTGCAACTGCTTTAATAAATGATAGGTTATAATATTCTAATACGTTTGTGATTTCGTTAGCTACTTTTAATTTTTTCTCACGAATAATATCACTTTGTGTTAATATTTCAATATGTTTTTGGATTGCATTTTTCCATTTTCTTTCATTTATTAAACCATTTTTTACATCACGGTGTTTTCTTAATAAACTATGAAGTTTTTCTGTTAAATCAAGAACTGTTTTACGTTGAACTTGTGTTGGGTGAGCCGTTAAAACTGGTACTACATTAATATTTTCTAAGATATTTTTATCTTTAATATTTTTAATAGACTCAGATAATTTACCTACATATGTTTCACCTATATTATTTTTATAGTTGACTTCATAAGCTAAATCAACATCTTCAGCTATATTAATTAATAATGGTAAAATTGAAAAGAAGTTTGCAACAATTTCCATTTCTTCTTGAGTTAAATCTTTAATTATAAGATTTAATTTTTCGTAATTTTTTTCATCTGCTAATGCTTTTAATTCTACAATTTTTTCAAATGTATTTTCAGAAATCATTTTTTGTGTTGCTTTTAACAACATTTCTGTTAGAATTTGAATCTCTTCTTGTATAATATTTTCATTTACATTGCTTTCTAATCTTATGTTTTGCATTTAGTTACTCCTTGATAAGTTTTTTACTAATAAAGTATATTTATCAGTTTTAACTACATATTCCATTATAAAACTTTTTTTCTAATAAAACAATGAATTTTAAGCATTTTTTTTATATTCTTAATTATTTTACTAACTTTTTTTAGAAATCTCTTTTTATTGTTCTTATTTCACTGTGTTTAATTATTTATTTTAAACCACTTATAAACCTTTATTATATT
>ERZ773233.1944-NODE-1944-length-11734-cov-35.545081_pt1 | contig 11734 bp, 11 predicted proteins | sample MGYA00580991_ERZ773233 | MGnify/ENA primary metagenome ERZ773233 (study PRJEB29015, sample SAMEA2738178) | human oral metagenome | biome: human oral; feature: human-associated habitat; material: saliva | place: China | collected 2161 ...
ACTGGCCGCTCTCGAAAAGCGGTATGGGGCAACTCATCGAGGGTTCGAATCCCTCTCTCTCCGCCATAGATATTATGAAAATCACCATTATAACAATCGGAAAAAAGCACGAAGCCTGGGTTCAACCAGGCGTTTTTCGTTTTTTAGAGCGTCTACGAGCACCTTTTGCTGCGGAAATGATTATTCTACCGCATTCAAGCTTTGAAGGCGACAGAGCACGCCAGGAAGAGTCTGAGCGTATTTTTTCACGCCTCAATTCGGATGACTTCGTTATTTTGCTCGATGAGCGCGGTAAAAACCTATCATCGCCAGAATTATCTGACCTAATAACCGAACATATTGACAAGCACATTGTCTTCATCATCGGTGGCGCTTACGGAGTTACTAGCGACTTGCGCCAAAAATCCAACATCGTTTGGTCGTTATCGAACTTAGTATTTCCGCACCAATTAGTTCGTCTTATTTTAGCTGAGCAATTATACCGCGCCCAAGAAATCCATCGCGGCAGTCATTATCATCACTCATAATTTTGGACGTCCGTGCCTGGCAATAACCGCAATTTCCACATGTTTGGCGCCATTCTTCTTCAAACATTCCACCGCCGCCAACACAGTTGAGCCAGTCGTAAAAATATCATCAATAATGATATACCGCTTATTTTTATCAACTTTACCCGCAATTTCAAAAAATTCCTTTGCTTGACATTTTCTCTGAGCGGAAGACTTCGTAAAGTGCTGAGTTACATTATTTCTACGCCGAAGCAGGGAACAGCATTCTATTTTTCTTCGTCGAGATAATTTAATAGCAATTTTTAGGATATGATCAAATCCACGACGCCGAATATTCTTAGAAGTTGTAGGAATTGGAACAATTACTGTCTCTAACGGCAATTCAGGCAGAGTATCGTCTAAGAATTCGCTTAGTAAATCAGCCGCCGCCTGAACGCGGTTGAACTTATAATCATCAATGATCTTTGCGACAACACCCGTACGCCGCGAAAAACACCAGATCATAGCACAGGGAAGCTTATGTTTTTTACATAAGTTGCCATTTTCCAGCAAATCACCACACATGACACATACATCATATTCCCGGCTTATGATGTATTTTTTACAATCTAAGCATAAAATACCGCCCATTTTACCACACTTATAACAGTGGTGAGGGGCGATGATTGATAATATCATGTCAAACATTGTAATTTTTACGTTTTAAGCCTTTCACTGTTGATTATACCGTATATTATAGTTATACTAATAAGGACTTTGTCAATGAGCCTATTATAAAAGTGGAGGAAATTATGGCCCGAAAACAAGATGATAATATACTATTAACGGAGCAGGAATTGGTTGCGGCGTTTATTGACGATGATAACGATGACCTACTGCCTGATTCTAACAGTAACAACAATACAAGTAATAACAATACACCAGCGGTTCAGTCTGACGACAATTGGGAAGATGAAGCCGACGACATGATGGGTCAATTGGCTGTTGACGTTTTTGAGACAGAAAATGACTTAGTTATCAAAGCTCGCACTGCCGGAGTAGACCGTAATGATCTAGATGTAAGTATCTCTGATGGCATCTTAACAATTAGCGGCACACTGTCTAGCGGTGACGAAGCAGATGTTCGCCAATGGCACATCCAAGAATGCTACTGGGGCGAATTCAGTCGTACATTAGCATTGCCAACCGCTGTAAATGAAGAAGGCGTTAAGGCAGAATTAAAAGATGGCGTTTTGACAATTACTTTTGAAAAGATAAAGCAAGAAAAAGCAAAGAAGATTCAAGTTCTATAAAAAAACCATTTTACAGAAAATACCGTCAAATACCGTCACAAGTTGGCGGTATTTTCTTAACTGCAATAAAAAAGAACCTCATCAGCGAGGCTCTTTTTTATTAATATCGAAGGCTACGACCCTGATGTAAACTTACCAATAACCATATTGACGATTGCGTATGCCAAAATAGCGATTACCAAACCAACAATTGCATACAAAACCGTGTTCTTAGCAGCTGTAACCTTATTGCTGTCACCAGCTGAAGTAGTATAGCGTATACCACCCCAAATAAGCATAATAACACTCAATGCACCAACAGCAAACAAGAATATATTTACAAATTGCTTAACCAAAGCTTGAGGATCTGAAGCGGTTTCACTTACGCCTTCTCCTTTTGCACTATTTACGCCATTAGTTAAGGTAAAATCACCTTCGGCACTTGCCGCTGGAGCTACAGCCAAAGCAACAGTTGGCACCATCAATAGTCCCGCCAAGATTAATTTTAATTTATTCATTGTTATTTTCTCCTTGTTTAATGATATTACTATTATATATTTTTATCTGTTATTTGTAAAACTAATTATGGATTTATTATAGTCGCTTTATAACCATATTGACAATCGCCCATGCCATGATAGCCACTATTAGTCCAACTACTGAATAAATGAGCGTACTCTGAGCAGATTTCGTCTTTGAAGCGTCGCCAGATGAGGTGATGTAACGAAATCCGCTAAAAATAATCATAATAACAGATAAAATACCCACAGCCCAAAGTAAAATATTAACTACTGTTTTTATTAGACCATCTTTGCCGTCAATACTTTTGCCTTGCATTTCCGATGTTGTAGCCGTATCAATTCCTTTAGATACCTGAGCAGAAACACTACCTGACAGGGAAGCAGTAGATAAAACCGACGCTCCAAACACCGCACATGTCATAATTGCTATTGATATTATTGATTTTTTCATATTTTCTCCTAATTAAACCTATTAAATACAAAATTAACAATTGCCGATGCGAATAACGATACAGCCAAACCGACTACCGCATATAAAACAGTGTTCCTGGCTTTTGCGGCTTTCTGGGCGTCACCACTGGAAAGTGCAAACATAATACCACCAATAACTATCATAATAATCGAAATAGCACCAACGGCCGTAAGTAGAACTTCAACGATAGTTTTTATAATACCGTTCACTTGAGTTTCGCCAGTGTTTTTATTTTTACAATAGACAGAGTTTTCATTTCCTGAGCAAATATTAATACCGTTAGCTGCGGATACTGCTGGAGTAAACACCCCAAGAAGCCCAACCATTAACATTCCAGCAGTCAGAATTTTCGTAAAAATCTTCATCTTAAACCTTTCCTATAATATACTTTGTTATAGCAATCGCACTAGCAGCAATAACCAGACCAATGACTGAATATAAAATAGCATTCTTTGCGCTGGCAGTTTTGGACGGATCGCCAGAAGACAGGGAATAGTTTATTCCAGCAATAATCACCACAATAACAGCTATAATACCAGCCACCCAAAGCGCCAGATCAACAAACTTCATAATATCTACACCATTATTCTTCGGCACACCAAGAGTATCTGCCTCTCCTAATAATCCAGCAAAAAATTCCATATATCTCATTTTATACCCCTATCTTTGATGATATAAAGTTAACCAGCGCAACAGAAGCTAGGGCGATAACCAAGCCAATAGCGGCACTCATAATAGTTTTTCGTCCATGAACGGCCTTGTCTGGAGCACCGTTACTGGTCATCATCAAGAAACCACCGTACATAATATATCCAACGGTCGTATAGCCAATAAGCTGCAGCAAATCATCAACGATATTAAGCGCGATTTTCCAGATAAATTTTGCCTGTGAATCAGCGTCTGCGCCTGGACTTTTAAGGGAACAGTCATGGTCATTATTAGTTAAGCCGCTATACCATGGTTTTAATGTTAAAATCTTCCCCTTATTAGAACATGCATCGTCCGCAAAAGAAACGCCCGGGAAAGTTACACTCGCCCCAAACGACCCCATAATCATTAAAGACATCGCTATTATAATCTTCTTCATTAATCGAAAACTCCTCCTGGAATAATAAAGTTGGTAATTGCCACCATAAACGCAAACATTATTATCCCAATGACAGTATTCGTCCAGACTTCACGTGCTTTTTTTATCTTATCCGGACTACCCTCAGAAGTAGTGTATAAGAATGCCCCGTATATAACAGCACCAACCGCCGCAACTCCAATGCCAGCAGTTAAAATCTTAATGACTTGCTTTATTATATTAATGATTGCTGTACTGCCCTTACCTTCACAAGAAATAATAGAGGTTTCCGCACCACCACACTCAATAGCCAAAGCTATTCTGGGTATAAAAATACTTCCTGCTATTACTGTTGCGATGAATATACTGATTACAATATTTCTTTTTGTCATAAAATTTTCTCTTATACCTAAATTGTAAAATAGTCAAGCGAAAAAAGCAAACATTTTCCTTGAAAAGACAGAAGTAATCTGATAATATAGGGAATATTGATATGCGCTCGTAGTGAAGTTGGCCTATCACGCCTCCCTGTCACGGAGGAGATCGCCGGTTCGAATCCGGTCGAGCGCGCCACAGATAATTCACCCCTCGACAGGGTGTTTTTTTATGAAAAAATATGTCGTATTTATTGCATTTATGTACAATTTATGTTATGATATCGCCAATTGGACTAGAAAGTCTAAGGAGTTTTACAATAAAATACCTGACAATGTCAGAGAAAGGACCCCAAGCGTTATGGTTTATAACCCTAATAACCCAAGCGGTTCACCAGAGAAAACAGCATTAACTAGGAGGAGGTTCCTGCTAGGAGCAGGCGTAGTCGCCACAGCAACAGCACTTATGCTGGGTGGCTGCGGAGAGCAACAAGACAACCCGCAACCTACATATAGCAGCTCAGAAGAAGCAAGCACTCCTATCACTGATTCAACCGAATCAACGCCAACGGTACGTCCTACTCCAGAGGAAATAAAAAATTTAAAGTTCGCAGGATTACCTGAATTAGTTAGTACAATAGAAGGTTTAGATCCGAAAAAAGATCACAATAAAACACGTGAAGCTTTAATTGAGTTTATAAATGAGAACATAAAGGATGATTCCGCAAAAATAGATATAGATGAATATGGAAGAGTCTACACTTCTAAAGAAAATATTCCTGAAACTATGAAAAAAGTGGGAATGAATACAGTGCAGGGCCTATCTATAATATCAAAACTATATGGAAGCAGTGTTCAATATGATTATCCTCTGCAAAAAAAAGATGCCGAAAAAATAATGGATGCATATGTTGAAAACTTTACGGTAGGATCAGGAAGAGAATCTCTACATGATCATCTGATACCTAGTATAGCAAGTTATCCTATGAATCAAGGAAATAAACTATTTAAGCAGCTTGAGGTAGGTGCAGCCCTAACGCCTATATACGAAGCTGAACCAAAGGATGAAAACTCTTCTGTCATCTTTCGACGCAATAATCTTAATACTACAGAAGGCGAAACAAAAGATCTACTACATAGCGATGGCTTAAACTGGACTAGTACATTTGCATATCAGGGATTTTTCCCTAAAGGTACTACCCCAGAAATATCAGGAGATACATTAACAGAAGTGGTTGTATTTGCAAGAAGCACTAAAGAGAATGACCCTACATTATTAAATACTCCCGCAACAGAACAACAGGGAAATGCTACTCTGTATGAGACAGATGATGGAATGTATATTACAGGAGTAATCGGAGCCATCAGAGATGTGAGCCAAGACAGTAAAATACCAACTCTCGTAAAGGGACAAGAGGTTCCAGCTAGTCAAGTTCCTCAGATAGAAAACTATTTTAAGTCTATAAAGTAAACTAAAAAACAGATCTTGCATAAACACCTTCATATATGATTAAATGAAGGTGTTTATGTTTATTAGTGGGTGTGGTAGCAAATATAATTCTAAAAAAATAATTGCTTATTTGTTTATAAGTATTTTATTTATTATGTCAGCATCTATATCTATCATGTCTAAATCTGCGCTTGCTGAGGATATAGGAAAAAAAATAGAAAATGGCACCGCTTCATGTAAGGATGCGTCTAAAGGGGCTGGCGGCAAATCATGGAGAGAAACCAGAACTTTACATGGAAACCAAGGTTGGTGGTGGTGCGAATCATCAAGCGGCGAACGATTTCGACTAGATGAAATCCTATGCGCCGCAGGATATGATATAGAAGATAAAACCGAGGACTACAGGTCTCACTCATACAGAAAAACTCGTTGCATCAAAAAAACAGAAAACTCTAATAAAACTAGCACTATAGATAAAAGAGCTATAGCGCTAGCTAACACAGCAGGGCAATCAAAACTAGAGGGTGTCATACTTCCGAAAATTACAGACACACCATGGTTTAAGACGCTATCGGATAAAGATAAGCTAGATTCTGGATGCGTGGATAGCGGTGGCGGTAAAATCACTTGCGACGAACATGCTAAGATTACTTTGACAAAAGGATTAGTGGGCACATGTATAGCTAGCGCTCGCACAACCGTTGCAAATCGTCCAGACGGACAAGATAAAAGTAATGAACAAATAGATAAAGCTTTTACTGACTGTATAACTGGAAATTCTGGACTAGACGAAGGTACGGTAAATAATAATAAAACACCTATTGCTTGGAACGACATAGATAGTTATATAAAGGAAGAAGACAAAAAAGAAGCAGAAGCAACCGAAAAAAGTAAAGCTGATGAAGCAAAAAACTCATGTGGCATCGGTGGAATGGGATGGCTTATTTGTCCTCTAATGACTTTTATGGGGGAAATTGCTGATGCTTCTTATTCTGTAATATCACAGTTTCTTAATATTAACCCTGCTATCTTCGGTGAAGGATCCGATGCGGTAGGAGCAAAACAGGCATGGAACTTCTTTCGTGATATAGCAAACGTCATATTTGTATTACTATTTTTATGGGTAATTTTCTCACAAGTCAGTAGCATTGGCATAAGTAATTACGGCATTAAAAAAATCTTACCAAAATTAATAGTGGGAGCTATATTATTAAACTTATCGTTTTATATATGTCAATTAGCCGTCGACTTATCCAACATCCTTGGCTTTACATTAAAAGAAGCTCTTGAAGGAGCGGTGTCTGGGGTTGGTGGATCATCTTCAAATTCAGCAATATTGAGTGGTCTCGGCGCAGCAGTTGCTGGCATTCTAGTTCTTACAGGAACAGTGCTATTTGCGGCGCTTGCAGTCAGTATACCAACACTACTATCTCTAATGTTAGTGCTGCTTGTTGTGCTTGTCATACTAATAGTTAGACAAGCAGCTATAGTTCTCCTAATATCAATTGCGCCCCTAGCATTCGCAGCTTGGCTCCTGCCAAACACCGAAAGTTTATTCAAAAAATGGGTATCAATGTTTAGGGGACTATTGATGGTTTTTCCTATAATATCCCTTTTGTATGGAGCTGGTAAATTAGCAGGGGCAATATTAGCGACAACAGCCACAAGCGACTCGAACGACACTGTTATAACTATGCAGTTTGCAGCCTTGGCAGCGTCTATTCTTCCATTAGGTGCTACGCCTTTCGTATTAAAGAGCTCCCTAAATTCATTGGGCAGTATTGGCGCAAAGATAGGAAAAATGAGCGCCAATGCACACGGTCGATTCGCTGGAAATGTAAAGGGTGTAGCGAAAAGACGTGTTGACAATTCTGTTATTGGTGATACAAAAAGAAAATACTCAGACTTCATGGATAGAAAACGCGCAAGCATGCGAACGGGTAAATTTGCGACGTGGAGGGACAACAGTCCAGTCGGTCGATTCATGGGTTGGGATAAAGGTGGAGCACGCGCCCGCGCAACTGTAGCTAAAGCGTTCGAAAGTGATGTTGAAAACGCATCCACAATGTTACAAGGTATGACATCTGACGAGATAGCCGACTTAGCTAACGGTAAAACCGCAGCTTCAAAAGCTCTACGTGCGGCTGCTGTTGACCATACTATGGCTAATGGTAGTTTTGAAGAACGTATGAATGTATTGAGTAGTCTAAAAGGTGCAGATACCTCTATAAAACAACGAGCAATTAAAGCCGCATACGCAAAGAAGGATAATAATATCATAGGAAATGGATTAGGAGATGCTATACTCAAAGATGAAGTTGGAAATATGACTGATCTAGAGAATATGATGATAGATAATGCCGCATCCGGAAACTTACAACCAGAACACCTAGTGCAAAACGCAGCGGCTACCAAATGGATAGTCGACACATCGGTTAAATCATATACAAATAATCTGGATAAACAAGCTAAGAAAGCCCTGAATAACTTTATAAGCACCGCTAAGGCTGCTAGGTCTAATCCAAACACTGCAAAAAATATAAACGGAAAAATAGATAGCACATTCCGTAAAGTTGGCGCTTGACACCTTCTCTTGACTTTTTCCATCAAAAATGCTAATATAACCATGAATGGAGTGGTTAATTTTATACAGGCAACTCCTTAATGCGAAGTTGCGTTGGTTTATATTGCTGATAGCAGGATTGCTGGTGAGCATTTTTTTCAGCACTTTCTTACATTCAACCTCTGTTTATGCCGCAGATGCAAAATGGGATGGTCATGATTTAACCTATTCTAATAAAAAATATACCAGATTAACAGATGACAACAAAGTCAAGAAGTTTAATTTACCTGACAATTCACTTGTTTTCATAAACGAGGATAAAAATAAAAAAGAAGTTAAAGTTATTTACTTCCCATCAGGCGAAATATCTTCGCTAAGCTCCGCAACCTATGCGGTTTATTCTTTTACACCGCCAGACACTTACAATCAAACCGATACTTCAACTATTTCAATTGATCCTCCCTCAGAGAATTCAACTAGTACTTCCTGTGACGTACAGGGAATAGGTTGGTTTATCTGTCCAGTTTCCAACTGGCTGGCTGATGGCATAGATTATATGTACAGCGCGCTTCAGGAGTTCTTAAAAACTAAGCCATTAGAAACAACCAACCAAAACAGTGGAATTTATCTGGCATGGGTCATTATGCGAAATATTAGCAACGTGGCGTTTATTGTGGCGTTTTTGGTGATTATCTACTCACAATTGACCTCTGTAGGAATTAGCAATTACGGCGTTAAAAAGATGATCCCTAGGTTAGTGATTGCAGCGGTGCTGGTCAACTTATCATTTACGATTTGTGCTATTTTACTGGATTTATCAAACATAGCCGGTTACGCTTTTCAGGACGCCTTCATGGGAATTAAAAATACCATATCCACTGTAGGAGAAAATACAAGTACAAGTACATGGACATGGTCGGAGATTATCAGTACAGCACTGTCGAATGGAGCGCTGGCAGTAGGAGCAGGATACGCCGTATCACTAGCACTTACTACGGAATTATTACCAATGCTAGTACCTGCCGCGGCATTAGCTGGCTTAACTTTACTCTTCATACTCCTAATCATGGCTGCTCGTCAAGCGCTCATTATTATCTTAATCATAATTTCACCTTTAGCCTTCGTTTGCTATTTACTTCCTGGAACAGAAAAGTGGTTTAAAAAATGGCGAGACTTATTCTTAACAATGCTAGTATTTTTCCCAGCATTCGCTGTAGTGTTTGGCGGAGCTCAACTGGCGGGAATAATAATTATACAAAATGCCTCTGGTCCAAATGGCGCAATAATGCATGTACTAGGCATGCTGGTTCAAATAATACCTTTGGCTATAACTCCCCTAATTATGAAGTTCAGTGGCGGAGTATTGGGTAAATTCGCTGGGTTTGTTAATGACAAGAACAAAGGCTTATACGACAGGACTAAGAACTGGTCTAAAGATCGTCGTGAGACCATTAAAAACAAGAAGTTAGCTAACCCTAATATGGCGCGATTCAACCCAAATCGTTTACGCCGTTGGGCAGATCATAACAGTAGATTACGTAAAAAAAATCTGGAAACTTCGCAGAAAAATGCCGAGAATTCATTTAGAGATACAGCCAGGTATAAGAAGTCAGACTTAGACGCCAGACAGGCTTCCAGGCGTGCAGATCTGTTATCCGCACAAGATGACAATCGCTACACCGAAGCTACGCTGGGTCACGCACCAACTGATACGTATGGAAAGTACGATCGTGCTCTACGAGCTAAGTTTACTAAATACTCAAATTGGCGAGACGCGCAACAAGCTCAATTTATGTCAGATATTAAAGACCTAGAAACCGAAATTGCAGTGTCTGGACTAATTAAGAATAACGCTCAACGCCAGCAGCATAGTGAATTTGCAGAGCAATTGATAAACAGCAAGGAACTTCAAGAGAAGGCTGGCGGCAATGTATTCAAAGATGCAAATGGCAATTTGATTGGTGCAAATGCAGCCTTAGCTTCAGCCATAGCAACCAGCCGTAGTGAATACGCCAAGTCTGTTGATGAAGCTCGTCAGATTATGAAGCATTATAAGCTAAGCTCTGGGCAAAGACAAAAGATATCTTTAGGCAATTCCGTGACGCTTTCAGATGGAACAGTACTGGATAGTAATAACATATTTGTACGTGAAGCCGCAATTGAAGAACAGATTAAATACGGTACCGCAACAGAAGTCGCCGAGCTTCTTAGTGAATTGCCGCCAGAATTCTATTCTTCTGCAGCTTCAGCATTAGCGGAATCTGGTGTAAAGAATAAGGCGTCATTCTTGGGCGGTAAGCTTATTGACGATATGCTAAAGGGTGCTATTAATAACAGGGATGACCTCATGAATTACTTCGCTGACTGGCTACAAGGCGGTAAATATAAACCAGAAACTTTAGCGACTACGGATGCTGACGCTGTTAAGTTATTGATGGAAGCTGTAAATACTACATCTGTGATTAGTAATAAAAAACGTCAAGATATTAGGGATGTCATCGACACTATTCTTACCGATAAGAGGTTGTCAGCTAATGCAACTGACGCAGCTAAAGAACAATTTAAGATTTTCCGCGACATGTTATAATCTCCATATTTTGATATAATATAAGCAGTATGTCGGTGTATAAAGTCCCTCAAGATGTCGAGGCGGAGGACAAACTGCTAGGGCCGTTTAGTTTCCGGCAGTTTGTGTTCTTAATTATAGCTGTTATCGGAATCGCTATTGCATACGGTTTGAGTACAATTTTTCTACCTTTGGCAATAATTCCTGTGCCGATAATCTTATTCTTTGGAGCGCTGGCTTTACCTCTTAAAAAAGACCAGCCAATGGAAGTTTATTTGGCGGCGGTTATTTCTTTTATGCTGAAACCAAAAAAGCGACTATGGCAGCCTGATGGAATTGAAAGATTAGTCGAAGTTATCGCGCCAAAAGTCGAGGAGAAGACTTACGGTAATAATTACGATCAAGCCGAAGTCCAGCGAAGATTGTCATATTTGGCGAATTTGGTAGACAGTCAGGGTTGGTCAATTCGTGGCGTCAATAATCCGAATAGCTCGATGCGTGCTGATTTATTCAACGAAGGGCAGGCAGCCAACGACATATTGGATGAAAATAGCACTACAGCGCAAAATATCAATCACTTGATAAATCAGTCAGATGTTCGTAGACGACAAGAAGTTATCCAAAAGATGCAAACAGGACAATCTACTACGCCGCCTCCCGTACAACCACCGCAACCATCTCAATCAGATAATCCTGCTCCAGCCACACCGCTACAAATGAATCCGTACCCAACAATGCGTCAATCTGTATTAAATCCAGCGTCCGAACGGCCTGCCGCGAGCGCTCCAGCTCAAACTCGACCGACAACCACGCCGCAAACTAGCGTAAACGAGGTGTCACCTGCTATAATAGAACTGGCAAATAACCGCGACCTCTCGATTGAAACAATTGCGCGTGAGGCAAATCGAATTCAGCAAGAAAATAAATTATCAGATGAGGAAG
>ERZ773233.1947-NODE-1947-length-11728-cov-11.593421_pt1 | contig 11728 bp, 8 predicted proteins | sample MGYA00580991_ERZ773233 | MGnify/ENA primary metagenome ERZ773233 (study PRJEB29015, sample SAMEA2738178) | human oral metagenome | biome: human oral; feature: human-associated habitat; material: saliva | place: China | collected 2161 ...
TATATTTTTTACATTTTTTTATTTTTTTTAATAATATTTCTATAATCTACTTTTCACAATTCTTGTAGCTTCAACAAGATTTTCCAAACTTTTTACAGTTTCTGTAATTCCTCTTGTCTTTAATCCGCAATCAGGATTTACCCATAATTTTTCTTTTCCAATTTTTTTAACCATTATTTCTAAAGCTGCTACAATTTCTTCAACTGAAGGTACTCTAGGAGAATGAATATCATAAACTCCAGGACCTACCTCTGTTTCAAAGTTATTTTCTTTTAGGAAATCAAGAATTGTCAATTTTGATCTTGAAGCTTCAAATGTTATAACATCGGCATCCATATTGTCAATGTCTTTTATTATATCTTCAAACTGGCTGTAGCACATATGTGTATGAATCTGCGTATCCACTTTTACCCCGCTATGGCAAAGTCTAAATGCCTTCAATCCCCAATCAAGGTATTCTTTATGCCAATCTTCTTTTCTTAACGGTAATTTTTCCCTAAGTGCAGCTTCATCTATCTGAATTATTTTTATTCCTGCTTTTTCTAAATCCAATACTTCTTCTCGTATGGCAAGTCCAATTTGAAATGCCATTTCGCTTAATGAAATATCTTCTCTTGGAAATGACCAGTTTAATATTGTTACAGGCCCTGTAAGCATTCCTTTAACAGGCTTTTTAGTTAATTTCTGAGCATATTCAGAATATAGAACTGAAATTGGTTTTGTTCTTTTCACATCTCCAAAAATTATTGGCGGTTTTACACATCTTGTTCCATAAGACTGAACCCACGCTTTTTCTGTAAATATATATCCTGCCAGATTTTCTCCAAAAAATTCAACCATGTCATTTCTTTCATACTCTCCATGCACAAGCACATCAAGTCCAATTTTTTCCTGTAATTCTATACATTCTTTTATAAAGTTAAATACATTTTTATCATATTCTTCTTTGCTAATTTCACCTTTTCTAAATTTGCTTCTATTTAGCTTCACTTCCTTTGTTTGTGGAAAAGAACCTATTGTAGTTGTTGCAAGTAAAGGAATATTCAACTCTTCCCTTTGAATTTTCTGTCTTTTCTTTCTTGCTCCCTCTCTTACAAAATCACTATCTTTCAATTTTTTAACCGTATCTCTAACTTCCTTATCTTCCATTCCTTTTTCAGAAGTTATAATTTTTTTGTTTTTTACATAAAATTCATTTTCCTGTACTTTTTCCAGCGAATTTTCCCAAAGAACTTGACTCAATTCTCCCAACTCTTTTAATTCTGATAATTTTTCCTCAGCAAACGAGAAATGTCTTAATATATTTTCTGATAATTTTTTTTCATTTCTCAAAGTATAAGGCACATGAAGCAGTGAACAAGATGTCGTTATTACTATATTTTCAACTTTTCCTTTTAAATTATTCAATATATTTAAAACTTTTTTATAGTCACATTTCCAAATATTTTTCCCGTTTACAACTCCTGCAAATAATATTTTATCTTTTGGAAATCCCTTTTCAGTTATTAATTTCTCAGTTTGTCTTCCCTCAGCAAAATCAAGACCTATCCCATCAAAATCAAGCTCTGTTATTGTCTTGTAGCAATCTCTCACATCTCCAAAATATGTTTGAAGCAATACTTTTACATCTTTCTTATTCTTCAAAATTTCTGTATAAATTTCTTCAAGCAATTTTATATCTTCTTCTGTCTGATCTGTTACTAATTGCGGCTCTTCAATTTGAATCCACTCGATATTTTTTTCATTACATTTTTTCAGTAATTCTACATAAACATTTACAATATCAGCTAAATATTCTTTTTTCTCTTTATTTCCAGTTGTTTTAGCCAATTTATAAAATGTAAATGGTCCAATCACTGACGGATGAGTATTCACTCCTAATTTTTTAGCTTCCTCAAGTTCATTAAATATCTTATCTGCATTTAATTTAATCTCTGCATAATCATCTAGTTCAGGAACCATATAATGATAATTGGTATTGTACCATTTCCTCATTGAAAGAGCTTTTACATCTCCTTTTTCCCCTTGATAACCTCTCGCAATTGCAAAATATGTATTCAGTTCATTCAATCCTAAATCTTTATAATGTTTTGGAATCGCATTCAATAAAATTATTGTATCCAGTATTCCATCATAAAATGAAAATGTATTTCCTGGAATAAATGAAATTTTCTCTTCCTTCTGTTTTAACCACTGGTCTTTTCTAAGCTTTTCCGCTATTTGCAAAAGTTCATTCTCTGTAATTTCATTTCTCCAATATTTTTCTATCGCAAATTTTAATTCTCTATTCTCCCCAATTCTAGGGTATCCAATAATCGCCGTTTTCATAATTTATCTCCTTTATCTATTTGTTACACTAATAATATTTCTAATTATTTTTGATAAAATTATTATATACAAATATATTATTTCTGTAAAATACATTTATTTTTTGGTTTGTTATAACTTTTATTTATATCAATTTTTTTATGAAAAAAACTGTACTAAAATTTACAATTCTAATCCAGTCTTTTTTTTTCTTTATTTCAGTTTTTTCCAAAATAATTTTTAAAAACTTTACAAAATTTCCGTATATTTCAAATGCTCCTTCAAAGCCTCAACATAAACTTTCCCATAAACACTAAGTTCAATATTTTTCTGCATTATAATCCCCACTTTCATATACTCGTCAACTTCCAGCGGTCTTGCAATAATATTTTCTCCATTCAGCTCTTTACTGATTATCCCTGTACTCACAGTATACCCATTAAGCCCAACTGCCAAATTAAACAAAGTCGCTCTATCTCTCACTTTTATATTTTTATCCCTGTCAATCGTGCTAAGTATTTCTTCCGAAAAATAAAATGAATTGTAATCCCCCTGCTCAAACGACAAATACGGATATTCCTTCAAATCTTCAAGACTAATGCTTTCTTTTTTTGCCAAAGGATGATTGAAACTAATAAAAACATGCGGCTTCGCAGTAAATAATTCAATAAATTTTAAATTATTTCTTTTTATCATTTTCTCAATCACAGTTTTATTTGCCCCAGAAGTATACAAAATCCCAATTTCACTTTTTCTCTTGCTTACATCCTCAATAATCTCATTAGTCTGTGTTTCCCTAAGCGTAAAATCGTACTTATTTTCCCCAAACTTCTTAATCACATCCACGAAAGCATTTACTGCAAACGAATAATGCTGTGCAGACACTGAAAAATGCCGAGTTATCTTATTTCCCTTCTTATACTCTTCCTCCAATAAATCTGTCTGCTCCAAAACCTGCCTTGCATACCCTAAAAATCTATCTCCCTCAAGAGAAACAATCACTCCCTTATTTGTTCTGTTAAAAATTGATACATTCATTTCATCTTCCAATTCTTTTATAGCCTTAGTCAGTGCTGGTTGAGAAACAAAAAGTTCTTTTGCAGCATCACTCAATGTCCCTTTTTCAGCAACTGTAACTACATACTTTAATTGTTGTAATGTCATTTTACCCCTTTCTTTTTTTATTAAAATAATTGATAATTACTTTATTTTTATTTTTGTACCCCCGTTCTATCGCTTTAGCCCACATAATAAAAAAAGCCAGTATTTCTACCAGCTTCCTCCACCTCCCCCGCCAGAACCTCCGCCAGAGAAACCGCCTCCACTTGAGAAGCCTCCGCCGCCAAAACCACTTGAACTTCCAGAATCATTCCTCAAGGTGCTAAATCTTTCTTCTCTTATTTTATCGTACGCATTATTGTATACTCTTGAAACCGTATTTGCCAAAATGAAACTATCGTATGTATTGAAATGCACTCCCCTATTTATATAAGAATATGTGCTTTCATCAAAATTATAGAGCTTTATTGTATTCTTCATAAGTTTTATCGCTTCATTTTTTACTCCAAGAGCTACTGCATACGGTAGTATCCCTTTAAAATAGGCTACTAGCTCGTCTACATCATTAAATTTCATAATTTGATTAGCTTCGGCAGTCTTTATGTACATTTTCATTCCATCCAGATATTCTTTTTTTCTCATCCCGTCAGCCGTATATCTTCCAATTACTTTGGAATAAACAGTATACATTGCCATAATTATACCAATTACAATGAAATTTAAAACTCCATATATTGCTGACATAAATAATACTACTAACCACTTAACAACTTTTAAAAATGTGCTATTATTTCCATAAATATTATTGATAATTGAAAAAAATGTATTTAAAACTATTCCAAAGAAAATAGCAACCATAACTAAAGAAACTACTCCAAAAATGCTATCAGAAATACCTGCTGTTCCACTATTTGCATTTGTCGAAATTATAAAAACTATGACTATGCCAATAATAAATGCAACATTAAAAATACTGTTATCCCTGTAAACTTTCTTTTTATATTCGTTTTCAAACAATTTTAATATTTTATTTGAAGCGTTATAAAGGCTTCTTTCATTTTTAAATATGTTCCCTGTATTAGAAAGCGCATTAAAGACTATCTTTTCTTCCTCCGCTAATTCAGGCTTGCTTCTTTTACTGTCAGACAATGTATATTTTACATTTTTCCCATCACCTTTTTTGTCATCAGCTTCAACATAACCTTTAGAAAGTAAAGAGAGCAGTCCAATTGTCAATATTTCCTTAGGTTCCCTTACACCATTGATGTACGCCGCATACATGGCTGAAATATCCTTAGGTATGTTAAATTCAGGAACAATTGCCTTTTTACCCACATCTCTTCCAAATATATACCATGTTACAAAGCCATAAATTGCTAAAAATATTATTATAACAGGCCCTGCGGCAAGTAAAGGGTGAGCATAATAAAGTGTCTGAAGTTTATCTAAAAATGTTGGGCTTATATTATCCGTCTTTAAATTTAGGCGGAAACTTAATCCGTTATATGATTGTAAAACCTTGTTTGTTTTAATTTCAATAGTTCCATTATTTAAATTTTCAATATAATCTTTTCCGCTTTGTCCATATTCACCTGTAAAAATATCTAATTGCTTAATTTCATTTTTTAAAACAGGTTCTCCATTTCCAAATTTTATATTTACCGCAGCTTTTTCAATAGGAACTTTCCAAAACTGCCCAATTGCATTAAAATATACCTGATAAATTCCATTTTTTTCAAATACTGCATTATAAATCACATAATTAAATTCATATCTATTTACGCCATTTTCCACAAATCTATCTGCAGAACCAACTCTATATCTAATACCTTCATCAAAAAGTTTTGTAGAGTATTCTTCAGAAATACCATTTCTCTTTACCGAATTCATTTTTATATAAGATTTGTAAATATCCACGCCATTTTTCTTTGAACGTAGTGGAATATCCCTATAAATACCGTGCTTTGCCACACCGTCAAATTCATAGTCAATCACTTCATTTACTGTCAAAGTCCCATTTTTATTCATCTGAACTGTAACTTCATAATTCTTTATTTTTTCAGCAATTAATGATTTTGTATTTAAAAAAAATAACGTGAAAAATACAAAAATTATTGAAAAAATATTATTTAATTTTTGTTTGTTAAAACTTTTCATAACAATCCCCCTTCTAAAAATCCATTTAAACAAATTAAAATTTAACTTCTGGAACTTTTTCCGCCTCTTCCACAGCATTAAAGAACTCAGCTTTTTTAAATCCAAAAATTCCACCAAAAATATTGTTTGGAAAAGTTTCCACAAAAGTATTTCTATCTCTTGCTGTTCCGTTATAATATTTTCTTGAACTTTGAATTTCTGTTTCTATTTGAGTTAATTGGGATTGTAAGTTTAAAAAGTTTTCATTTGCCTTTAAATCTGGATAATTTTCCTGTAACATCATTATTGATCTTAATGTTTTTGTCATTTTATTTTCAAGTTTCTGAATTTTTTCAATATTATCAATATCCTTTGTATCAATCGACATCATCTGACTTCTCAATTTCACCACATTTTCCAGAGTTTCCTTTTCATGTGTCGCATACCCTTTAACAGTATTCACAAGATTAGGTATCAAATCCAGTCTTTTTTGCAAATAAACACCTATTCCGCTCCAACCTTCCTCATTCAAATTCTTCAATTTGATATATTTATTGTAAATCCCCATTGCCATCAGAACCAAAATTACCAAAATCCCTATCAAAACAAATACAATATTCATAATTCATTCTCCTCTTCTATTTTTTATTTTTATTTATTTTATTTAACATAAATCCAATTAATATTACCACAACAGCTCCTATAAAAACATTATAATAAACCGTGTAATCCCTTGGCTTTAAAACTTTCTTTCCATTCGCTTTTTCCAATTTTCCTACAAAAACTTCATCCCGTTCCTTTATTGAATCGACAAATTCTGCAATATCGTATTCAGGCTTATCTAAACTTTCATCTCCAAAGGTTATTTTGTAATTTTCACCTTCTGTCGCCTTAAACACAATTCTGTCTGGAACATAATTTCCTGTTACCCCTTTTATTTTGAGCGGTGAATTATCTCCATTCCTTATTTCAACGATTATTTCAGACAATTTCGGAACATTTTCTAAATTTATCATCAAATTTGACTTTTCTCCAACTTTAGAAATTATCCCTTCCGCATAAAAATCATCTCCGCTTCTCACAGCATAATTTCTCTGAAACTCATCATTTACATCTAGAACAATATTTTTTAGCGGCAAAAACTTGCTCTTGATTTTCAAAATTGTATTTTTTCCTTCCTGCTCAACTTTATAATCCAATTTTGTCCTTATAGTTTTAAATTTCCCAGCCTCATTATTTGACAATTTCAAAATTGCTTCACTAAAAATATTCCCTTTATCTAACGGCGTTACAATTTTATAAAATTCATATCTTTTTTCCGAAAATTCTATTGTCAAGTTTGCCTTATCAGGTGTCTTATAAATTTCTCCCGAAGTTATCTGTTCCCAATCTGTACCGTTATTACTTCCAAGCAAAGTATATTCGGTGTAAAAATTTTTGGAAGCAATCAACGCAAGCCTGTTTCCAATTATATCCTTTAATGAATTGTCAGAATTAAATTTTACAATAAATTCCATTTTATCCTTTTTCGTCAATACTTCATCTATTTTTGCCCTTGCTACAATTTTTTCGCTGTGCTTTTCCTGCTCTTTTCCAGTTTCGATAACATAAGGAACTTCTTTCCCATTTTTATCAATTATCCGTATATCTCCAAGATTATTTTTACTGTTCTCATAAATATCCTCTGTCAAAAAAAATTGCTTGTATGCAGACTTTCCTGTTATTTTTATAGTTTTAAAATACTGATAGGAAAAAAGTTGAACAATTGTTATTAAAAATAAAAACAACATTATTTTATTTATTTTCTTCATTTTTCTCACCTTTTCCAAAATCCGTGTCACTCAAACTCTCTTTAACTTCCTGCTCCAACTTCTTCAAAGCCGTCTGATAAATATAGGAAGTTCCAATCAAAATAGCCCCCATACTAAAGTAAGCAATCAACTTATAGGAATTATCAAATCGTAAGAAATCCCATAAAAAACTTTTTGCCACAAAAAATATTCCTATTCCAAGCCCAATTCTTCTAACATTTCTATTTGGCACTCTAAATCCTTTCCAGACTAAATATCCACATAGTAGCAGTCCAACTATATCCAAAGCTAGTCCAGCTCCTAAAATTAATACACCTGAATGTTCATATATTCGTAAAATAATATTTGCTACACAAAGGAAATATATTGATTCTCCAAGTATCCACAATGGTTTTTTCTCATTTTTTCTGAAAAAGCATAAATGAATATCATTTTTAGCCACAATAAACAAATAAAGATTTACAAAAATTAATAAAATTAAAGATAGTAGATAACTTATTGGTATTTTCTCTTCTTGTACATTCCAGCTCCAACCAGAAATATATAAGATAAAATTAATCATATTTATGAATAGTAAATAAATTATTTCAATTATTACTAAAAATTTCAAACTAAAACTATCTTGTAATTTTTTTATTTTATATGTTACCAGTCTTAAAGTAAAAAGTGAAAGTAATATGCCAAACAATACATCCTTACCATAATTTATCGCTTCAAATGAAGTAACAGCATCAGAAACAACTTTATTTATAAAAAATATTGAATATGCAAAAATCAGATATTTAAATACTCCATTTAAAATCCTAACTTCTGTCTTGTAACTTTTTTGTTTTATCAAAAAGTAAAGCACAAATGAAAAAGATATTATCATCAAATCTTGAATATACACAAGCAAATATTTTTCTTCCCGCACAATTAAATTGCTTACCAGCGAAACTAGATAAATTGCAATCGTTCCATATCGCATTTCTTTGTTTTTATATTTTCTATAAAAGAAATATAATAGTGCAGTTTCAGCACCCCAGGCAACCACAACAAATTCTTCTGGCACAATTAACGGAATAATTAGGATAAAACTTCCTAATGCCACGATATAAAAGATTTTTGCAACTTTGTTGTCCTTGAGCCTGTCGCCAAAAAATCCGTAAATTATTCCGACTGTTCCGACTAATACCGCTTTTAGCCAGCTTGGCGTTGTCTTGTCAAACAGACTGTAAATCAATGAAAATTTTATAATTAAATTTAAACTTAGAAATATATAGTCGATTATGTTGCTTTGACGGTTTTCTTTTTTGTGCGAATTTAGGAAAATGAAACTGTACGCCGTTGTAAAAATTACGATGTAGAAAAATGCCGTAATCTTGTCGTGAATGCTGTAATTTAAATAATAAACTAGCCCCGTCATATTTACTACACCTGTAACAAATCCAAAAATCTTGCTGTATATCCAGTCCTTTTTCCAAGAAACTCCAAGCACAATTCCCTGCAAAATCAAAGAATATGCCAAAACATAATAAATCTGGACGTTGCTCTTATTCACCCAAATATAAGCTCCGTAAGGCAAATATCCACCAATCAGCGACAATACTCCTATTATCTGGCTATCATATCGCAATGAAAGAATCACAACCAGCCCTGTCAATATTACTGATATAAAAAGTCCCGCTGTCATTGGGTAAAGTTTGAGATATAACGTAGAAAGAAGCGTAGTCAAATAAAGAATCCCAATTCCGCCGCCAATCAGCCCAACTGCAAAATGCTTCTTATTTTTCTGATAAAATTTTTCTCCAGCAAAAAGAAAAAACATCCCAAGCAAATACGAAGCCGAACTTTTCACATAATTATTTGCCAGAATTTTTGCAAACTGTGTCCGAAATACCAAAAAAACTCCCAAAAAGATTGATATTATCCCTAAAAAGTTAAATCCTTTAAGTCCAATAAGTTTTTCAAATACAAATCTTTTTTTCTCTCTTTCAAAAAGAAATTCCCCTTCTTTTAAAGCCGTTTCTTCTTTTATCTTATTATGAAACACCGAAGATTCCTCTTGAAGAAATATCTTATTTTCAAAAGTTTTCCTATTACTTTTCTCTAAAAAATCACCAATTTTCCCATCAATTTTTTTTAATTCATCTCTTAATGAATCAGCTTCATCTGAAAATTCACAAGAAAGATTTCTTTCCAGCATTTTGACTTTTCTCTTCATTTCCTCTGCATAATTAGAAAGCTTTCTAGTCACTCCACTTTCCAATTCCACATTCATCTTCTCAGCCAAAATATTCTGAAACTTATCAATCTCACCATTTCTCCTAACCTTTTTAGCTTCCTTCAATTCCTCAATCAGCACTGCATTACTATTTTTAAGCCTTCCAATTTCCTCTTCCCTAATTTTCACCTTTTCATGAAATGCCTTTAAATCTTTCGCCAGCCTTTCATTCTCTTCCAAAAGTTCCTTTTCCCTGCTTATTCCAGCCTCGTTTTTTATATTTGCAATTATTGATTCTATCTCAGAATTTAATTTCCCAATCTCCTTATACTTATTCTCAAGATTCTCTAATTCTTTTAGTTTGTCAATCATTGTAAAACCACCTCAAAAGTTTTAAAATAGAGAGTGTCCAAAATTTTGTATGAATCTCTAGACAAATCCAGTAACATAAGGATTTTTTATTTTATTTATACAAAAAATTTACACTCTCTCCAAATTTAGTTAATGAAACTAACTTTATTAGAATTTTCAATATTTTTTTACAAGTTCTTCAAATACTCAGAAAGCGAAGTTGCTCTACGTCCCAATACTTTTTCAATATCACAAGAAATTCCAGATTGTTCACCTTTAGCAATCGCAGTATAAGTTGAAACCCAAGAATCATATTCCCATTGTTCAGCTTTCCAGATTTTACGGCTTTCATAAGCTTCTTTTACAGTTTCATTAGTATACTTAATTTCTTTACCAAAATGTTCACTCACAATTTTTACAATTTCATTCATTGTCAATTCCTCAGGCCCTGTCATATTCAAAGTTTGATTTTCCCATTTTTCTGGATTTTCCAAAATTTTTGCAACAACTTCTGATACATCTGAACGAACTACAACAGAAACTTTACCATTCCCAGCAGGTCCTTTTATCTCCCCGTATTCTCTGCACATGTCCACAAAAAAATCTGCATAAAAGTTATCTCTTAAAAATGTATATTTAAATCCATTTTCTTTAATATACTCTTCAGTCGCATAATGATCTCTTCCCAATGTAAACACAGAATTTTTTGAAGCATTATAAAACGAAAGATACACAATGTGCGAAACTTTTGCCATTTTAGCCGCATCAATAAAATCCTTATGTTGCTGAACTCGATTAGGATTTTCCGAACCAGACACCATAAAAAGCACATCAATTCCCTCTAACGATTTCACAGTATCTTCAGATTTATCATAACTCGACTTAAAAACATTAGAAAATCCCATTTTTTCAGCCTTTTCTTTATTTCTAGCCAAGTTTCTCACTTTTATTCCATTTTTCTTACACAATTTTGAAACAATTCCACCTAAATGTCCTGTCACTCCAGTTACTGCTATTTTAATCATTTTATTTTCTCCTTTTATTAAGTAACATCTATATTTCAATTTTTTCTTTATTTTCTAACGCATTAGATAAAGATTGAAAATCTAAAAAAGGACTTGTTGTTACAATTTCACTTAATGTTGATAATCCTAAACTTATAATTTCTCTATCTTGTTCAGCAATACCTTTGTCTATTATTTCAAATGATTTATTTATAGAAATTCGCCGTTCAGAAAATATTTCATAAAAAATTTTATTATAAAGTTGATACTTCAATTCCATTTCTTTTAAAAGTACTTCTTTTTTAACTTTAATTTCTTCTATTTCCAAATCTATTTTTTTATTTTCACTTTCAATATCTATCATTTGTCCACCTATCATTCCATTTATTCCTGAATAAGCAGAAGTTTTTGAAATAATTTTTGTGATTTGCTCAAATGATAAAATATTTAAATTTTTTTCTGACAACATATAGAAAGCATAAGTCAGTAGTGCATCTCCTATAAGAATAGCTTCAGCTTCTCCAAAAACTTTATGAGTTGTTAATTTTCCTCTTCTATAATCATCATTGTCAAGAGCTGGCAAGTCATCATGAACAAGAGAATAAGAATGTATCATTTCTATTCCTATAGCTGACTTTACCCCTTTTTGTATATCTTGATTTAATAATTCCAAAGTTGTAAAAAGTAAAAAAGGTCTCAATCTTTTACCACCATTTAAAAGAGCATACTCCATTCCTTTTGCTATAGTTTCTGGATATGAAAGTTCTTTTAACTCTTTTTTTAATTCAGTTTCAAAAAAATTAGTTTTTTCTTTTAAATAAACTTGGAAATCCTTCATTTTAAATCTCCTCTATATC
>ERZ773233.1955-NODE-1955-length-11708-cov-8.406333_pt1 | contig 11708 bp, 12 predicted proteins | sample MGYA00580991_ERZ773233 | MGnify/ENA primary metagenome ERZ773233 (study PRJEB29015, sample SAMEA2738178) | human oral metagenome | biome: human oral; feature: human-associated habitat; material: saliva | place: China | collected 2161 ...
AACTTCTGCTTTTAATTTTCCACTTTCATAATAATCTTTTTGTACTCCTACTTGTACATCAGCTTTAAATGTTGCTTCACTTCCTAATTTTCCATTTGGATAATATAATTTTGAGAATCCATCCATTTTACCATTTTTTACAATTTTTTCTGATTGTAAAGCTCCTGTTTCATAGTAACTTTTTTCATAACCATCTTTTATTCCATTTTTATAAGTAGCTTCTACAAAAAGTTTTCCATTTGGATAAAATTCTTTTACAGTACCTTCTAGTTTACCATTTTTATATGGAAGTTCTAATTTTACTTTACCATCTTCAAAATAATCTTTTTGTACTCCATTTTGTACATTATCTTTAAATATTGCTTCACTTTGTAATTTTCCACTTGGATAATATAATTTTGAAGAACCATCCATCTTACCATCTTTATAAGTAGCTTTTCCTTCTAATTTACCTTGTGCATCATATCCTTCAATTACACCAGTATAAGGAGTTTTTTCTCCTTCAACATATACTATACCCTTATCATCAGCATAAGCCTTATCACCTTTTACTACTCTTTCTGAGAATGCTAATACTGAACTTACTAAAAACAAACCTATTAATAATTTTTTCATCTACTTTACTTCCTTTCCATCTTTATATGTTACTTGTTCTATTACTTTTCCATTTTCATCATATCTTTTAACTGTTCCATGTATTAATCCATTTTTATATGGAATTTCACCTTGTGGTTTTCCACTTTCATAATAAGCTTTTAAAATTCCTTCTTCTTTATCTTTTTTGAAATTTACTTCACTTAGTAACTTTCCACTTGGATAATATTTTTTAGATAGACCTTCTCTCATATTATCAACATAATCAGTTTCATATTCTAACTTACCTGTTTGTTCATTATAAAATTTTGCAAGTCCATTTACCTGATTATATTTAAAAGGTAATTCTCTAAGTAATTTACCATCTTCTGTATAATCCTTTTGTATTCCATCTAATACTCCATGTTTAAAATTTGCTACACTTTGTAATTTTCCACTTGGATAATATATTTTAGAGGCTCCATGTTTTGCACCTAACAAATAGTTTCCTTCTGATCTTAAAATTCCATTTGGATAATACTCTTTTGTAATTCCTTCTGGTTGTCCATCTTTAAAATAGGCTTCTCCTTCAAGTTTACCATCTTTTCCATAAATTTTTGATAAACCTTCTAGTTTACCTTCTTTATATACCATTTCTGTTTGCAATTGCCCTGTTGGAGAATATGATTTTTCTATACCATCTCTTTTTTGATTTTTATAAGTTGTTTCATATTCCACTTGTCCATTTTCATAAAATGTTTTAGACACTCCTTGAGCAATTCCATTTATAAAATTTTCATCTGATTTCATATTACCATTTTGATGATATGTTACTGTTTTTCCATGTAACTTTCCATCTTTAAAATTCATTGTAGCTTCAATTTTTCCATTTGGAAATTTCTTTTCAACTACTCCTGTAAAAGGTGTTTGTTGCCCTTCGGCATATACAGTATTTGAATCTCCATAAGTCACCATTTTTTCATAAGGAATTGTTTGAATATTTGAAAATGTAACTATTGAGCTTATTAAAAATAAACTTGCTAATAATTTTTTCATTCTATCGCCTCTATCTAATTTATTTTACTTTTTTCCCATTTTTAAATAAGACTTCTTCTTGTAAATTACCATTTTCATCATACATTTTTGAAACTCCATCTATTACACCTTTTTTAGTTGGAATTTCAGCTTGTAACTTTCCATTTTCATAGTAATATTTTTGTATACCTTCATATTTATCATTTTTATAATTTAATTCAGCTGATAAAGCTCCCGATTTATGATAAGTTTTACTAGGCCCTTCTTTTAGTCCTTTGTTATATGTTATTTCTTCAATTACTTTTCCATTTTCATCATAACTATAAGACATTCCATGTAATTTCCCATTTTTAACAGAAGCAACCATGTTAACTATTCCAGTATTTGGGTCTTTTTTCTCAAATTCTCCTGTAAATTCTTGATTATTATAATATATATTTCCATTTGAAAATGATAATTTTTCATAAGGAACTTTTTCTGCTCCAAAAGATAATACTGAACTTACTACTAATAATAATGATACTAATAATTTTTTCATTCGATTCTCCTTAAATTTTTATTTTACTTTTTTTCCATTTTTATATATTATTTCTTCTTTTAATTTTCCATTTTCATCATACATCTTTGTAACTCCGTCTAATTGACCTTTGCTCATTTCAATTTCAGCTTGTAATTTCCCATTTTCATAGTAATATTTTTGTAAACCTTCATATCTATCATTTTTATAATTTAATTTAGCTGCTACAGCTCCTGATGGATGATAAAGTTTACTAGCTCCTTCTTTCATTCCTTTTTTAAATGTTATTTCTTCAGTTACTTTTCCATTTTCATCATAACTATAACTTGTTCCATGTAATTCTCCATTTTTAACAGAACCTACCATATTAATTTTCCCTGTTCTTGGATCTTTTCTTTCAAATTCTCCAGTAAATTTTTCATCATTATAAGATATATAACCACCTGGAAATGATAATTTTTCATAAGGAACTCTTTGTGCTCCAAAAGATAGTACTGAACTTGCTACTAATAATAATCCTACTAATAATTTTTTCATTCTATTCCTCCCAAATTTTTTATTTATTTTGTTCATATTGTTTTATTATATAAGAATTTTAATCTAATCTCTGTAACATTTGTTACCAAAAAAAAGCTACTGCATTTTATTTGCAATAGCTTAAATTTTTAGTTTATTTCACTTATTTTACTTGTTTACCATTTTTAAATGTTGCTTCTTCAACTACTTTTCCACTTTCGTCATAAAGTTTTGCTACTCCTTCTAATTGCCCATTTTTATATGTTGCTTCTCCTTGTAGTTTTCCATTTTCATAGTAAGCTTTCATAAGTCCTTCTTCTTTATCATTTTTAAAGTTTACTTCACTTAATAATTTTCCACTTGGATAGTATTTTTTAGATAGTCCATTTCTTACTCCATTAGCTACAGTAACTTCATATTCCAATTTACCTGTTTTTTCATTATATAATTTTCCTAAACCTGATGCAACGTCATTTTTATATGGAACTTCTGATAACAATATACCATTTTCAGTGTAATATTTTTCTACTCCTTCTTTTTTATCATTTTTAAATGATGTTTCATATTCTACTTTACCATTTTGATAATATGATTTTGCTACTCCTTCAATTTTTCCACTCACATAGTTTGATTCTGATTTTACTTTTCCATTTTCATAGTATTCATATATTTTTCCATCTAATTTTCCCGCTTTAACTGTAGCTATTCCAAGAGTTTTTCCACTTGGATACTTTCTTTCAATTTCTCCTGAGTAAGGTTTTTGCTCACCTTGAATATATAATAAATCTCCATTAGCTACTACTTTTTCAATTGGTACTCTTTGTGCTCCAAAAGATAATACTGAACTAACTAATAATAATCCTGCTAGTAATTTTTTCATTTTTGCCTCCTAAAATTTTAATTATTTCTACTATCATTTTAATATTTTTAATGAAATTGTCAAGGAGTTATATTTTTTAATAGTTCATCTTCTAGATCTTTTCCTAATGGATATACTTTTTGGTCTATTATTTTTCCATCTTTATATGTCACTTCTTCCATTATTTGATTATTTTCAAATGTTATTGTCCCTATTAATTTGCCCTTCTCATCATAAATTTTTTCAATTCCTTCTATTTTTCCATCTTTATGAGGTATTTCTCTTTCTAATTTACCTGTTTGTTCATTATAAACTTTTACAATTCCATCAATTCTACCATTTTTGTTATATCTTACTTCACTTAATAATTTGCCACTTGGATAATATTCTCTAGATACTCCTTCTATTTTCATATTATTTATATTACTTACAGATGCTAATTTACCAGTTTTTGTATTATATAACTTTGACTTTCCTACCACAACTCCATTTTTAAATGTAACTTCTGAGATTAATGTCCCATTTTCTATGTAAGTTTTTACTATTCCTTCTTTTTTATCATTTTTATAGGGGATTTCATCTTGTAGTTGCCCATTTTCATAATATGATTTTGATAGACCATTAAGTTTTCCATTTATATAATTTTCTTCTAATCTTAGTTTTCCATTTTCATAATATGATTTTGACAAGCCATTATTTTTCCCATTTACATAATTTTCTTCTAATTTTAGTTGTCCACTTGGGTAATATTCATAAGCTTTTCCATTTATTTTACCATTTTTAAATGTGGCAACTGAAAGAAGTTGTCCACTTAGATACCTTATTTCAGCTTCACCTGAATAAGGAGTTTTTGTTCCTGCAAGGTACAATATATCTTTACTTTCATTAGTTTCTAATTGTTCTAAGGATACTCTTTGCGTTGCTCCAAAAGATAATGCTGAACTTAGCAATAGTAATCCTAGCAATATTTTTTTCATTGTATTTCTCCTGAATTTCTTATTTATTTTACTTCAACTGAAGTTATAATAATACCTTTTCCAAAGTTAGTTGGGGAGATATACCCCATAGAAGCTTTTTCTGCATCACTTACTTTCATAGAAGCTTGTACATATTCTTTCCATGCTTTCTTATAGTCAGCTAACAATTTATCTTGTGTTTTAGCATCTTTAGCTTGTGCATATTGTTTATCTAATTCAATAACTTCAATAGCATATTTTTTAGTATTTTCATCTTTCATTGCTTGAGCAACAGCCATATTTTTATCATAGCTATCTTCTTCTTTTCTAAAAGTTGGCTCAGTTTTTGTAACTTTTTTATTTTGTTCATAGTCAGCTCTTAAATCTGGAGCAACTTCTTGAACCATTTCTAAGAATTCATTTTTATTATACATTTTTGAGTAAATATTTACATCTCTGTCCATTTTTATAGTTTCAGGGAATGGTTCAAAAAGATCATAGTCCCAGTCACCTTTTCCTCTTGCACCTTGTCCATAACTTCTATCAATGATAAAGTCATAAGTTACAGAGAATGGTCCAGCAAATATATAATCATCAATTACAAATTCTTCTTCTCCAGCATTACCAGTTTGAGTAGTTTCTTTTACTGAATAAACTCTTCTTTCTTTTATATAAGGATATCCAGTAGGGTTAATGATACCACCTTTTGAATCAGAATAAACTGTAAAAGTAACTTTATATTTATCGTTTTCAACAATGTGTTCCCCAGCTAAAAGTTCAACTTTTTCATTAGATTTTGCTTCTAAACTATGTTCTTTTCCATCAATAGTAACAGTTATTTTTTCATCACTTGGGTTATCTAATATAAAAGTAGATTTTCCGCTTCCTCCACAAGCAACAAATAAAATAGTTAACATTAAAGCTAATAATATTTTTTTCATTTCTTCCTCCATATATATTTTTTAACATCTTATCATTGTATCAAAAAAACTTTGAAATGAATAGGAAATTATTTTATATATAGAAAAAAACCTATTCCAATTAGATGTAAAATAGCAGCAATATTAATAAATAAGTGCCATATCATATGATAGTATTTTTTATAGTCATGAGCAAAGAAATAAGCACCTATTGAGTACATAATTCCACCTAATATAACTAGTACAAGAAAAACTGTGTTTGCTTTTCTAAGAAGAGTAGGGAAGAAAAATATTGCTATCCAACCCATAACTAAATATAAAGTTAAACTTAATTTTGGCATAGCTCTTGTTGCTAATGATTTATATAATATTCCAACTAATACAATTGCCCATTGTATAACAACAATTAGGATACCTTTCCAACCCCCAATTATAACTAAAGCAACTGGAGTATAGCTACCAGCAATAGCGACATAGATAAAAATATGATCCAAAATTCTAAAAATTGCTTTGTGTTTGCTATTGTGATACATAGCATGATAAAGAGTAGAACTTAAAAACATTAAAAGTAAAGACATAATAAAAATGCTTATTCCAGTAGCTGAAGCATAACCACCATGAAAATACCCCCATAAACTTCCAATAGGTAGTAATACTAAAGTAGCTGCTGCCATAACTCCATGTGTAATTGTATTTCCAAGTTCTTCTGAAAATGTTAATCTTCTATTTAATCTCATATATATTACTTCCTTTTTATAAAAATCATTTATTACATTTAGACTAAAAAATAATTTAAATAGTCATAATTAAGTTTAGTCTTAATTAAGCAGAAAATCAAGGAAAAAATAAAAGTTTATAAAATTAATAAAAAATAGACATCATATTTGTCAGTCTACAATCTTTCTATTATATTTGTAACTAAATGGCATAGCATTTGCATAACAAGAGATATAAGGCAGTTATGCCACAGAGCCGACTGTACATCGGCAACAGAGAAAAGAAAACAAACAAAAAAAGATTATGAATATGAATTTTGACAATTTCACAAACGTGACAAGCAGCCAGGAGCGCGACTTAGAAATGTCACGTGTATTTCCATCATTGATGCGTAAGGTATATGTGTGGATGGCTATGGCACTTGCCATCACTGGTGTTATAGCTTATGGAGCAGGAAACTCTCCAGCCCTCATCCAACTCCTCTATATGGGACGCGGTCCACTACTCGTGGCAGGCTTAGTAGAAGTAGGTATCGTATGGTATCTCTCTTCACGCATCCAGAAACTATCACTCGTTGCAGCAACAGTATGGTTTATCGTCTTTGCTGCCATCAATGGATTTACCTTAGGATGGATTTTTGCAGCCTTCTCGTCAGCAGCTATTGCTAAAACCTTCTTTGTTACTGCAGGAACCTTCGGTGCTATGGCATTGATTGGTTCAACAACTAAGAAGGATTTAACCAAGATGGGCGGTATTCTTTTCATGGCACTGATTGGTCTTATCATCGCAGGAATTGTGAACATCTTCCTGAAGAGTGCTATGTTTGACTTTATTGTTAGTGGTATCGGTGTTCTTGTCTTCACTGGTCTTACAGCTTGGGATGCACAGAAGATTAAGCAAAACTTGCTGATGGCACCTGACGCTGGTGAAGGAGCACAGAAGATTGCACTTCTCGGTTCATTGAGCCTTTACCTCGACTTTATCAACCTCTTCCTTTATCTCCTCCGTTTCCTCGGAAACAGCCGAGACTAATTTAGGAAGATAAAACGTATAAGGACAGCCTTTTTAGGATGTCCTTTTTTTATTTATAGATATACAAGAAGGAAGGCAGAGTTTATATATCTCTCTCGAAAAGACATAAAGTACGCATTTATTTTTATTTACAGAAAGCTAAAAATTACTATCTTTTATATATATTGTAAACAAAGACTAATTTACTTATCCTATAATCCTAAAACTTCACCCTCTATTACTACTTTTAAAACAAAACGCAGGCTAACTATCAAAAAGAAAGAAAACACTCCTATCAATCACCCCAAAAAAAGGTTTTGAGGTGGCAGAAAGCACAAACAATCCTTGAATAATTAAAAAATTATATATAAATTTGCATATCAAAAGAAATCATTAATTAAACAATTCGTATGAAAAAAACTATCTTTGGCGCATGTCTTAGCGCCTTCCTCCTATTGGGAGCAACGCCAATGCAGGCACAATTCAATATTGGTAAAGCTGCAGGAGGTGCAACAAAAGTTCTTAAAGCAGCCACACTGACAGATGCTGATATGGCAAAATACGTAAAAGAGTATGTTGCATGGATGGATGAACATAATCATGTTTGTGATGCCAAGAGCCCATACACAAAGCGTCTGAACAGACTTACACAAGGTTTGAACGAGGTTGAAGGTATTCCTTTGAACTTCAAAGTATATTATGTTACTGACGTAAATGCTTTCGCTTGCCCTGATGGTAGCGTACGCGTATTCTCTTCATTGATGGACGTAATGACAGACGAAGAGTTGCTGGGTGTTATCGGTCATGAGATTGGTCACGTTGCACACAAGGACTCAAAGAAGGGTTTCCGCACCGCATTGCTGACCTCAGCTTTGAAGGATGGAATCGCTTCAACCAATGGAGCTGCTGCAGCACTGAGCGAGTCACAGCTTGGTAGCCTCGGTGAGTCACTGCTCAATGCGACTTACTCACAGAAACAGGAGAGCAAGGCTGATGCCTATGGCTATGAGTTCCTCAAGAAGAATGGTAAGAATCCTTGGGCTATTGCACTCTCTTTCGAGAAGTTGAAGAAGTTGGAAGAGGACGCTGGCGTAAAGAAGGACAGTAAGTGGCAGCGCATGTTCTCGTCACACCCTGATCTCGACAAGCGTATCAAGACTATGGGTAAGCGTGCTGAGAAGGATGGCTTCGCTCGTCCAGAGAATAAGATGCCTGAAAAGATTGTATATGAAGAGCCTACAACAACAAAGCAGGGTTCTAACACTCAGACTTCAACTCGCAAGTCTACTGGCAACCGCAATGTTGGTAAGAAGCCAGTTGGTAAGCGTCCTGCAGGCAAGCGTCCTGCACCTCGCAAGAGATAAGAAGAGTAGATTCTTTCTGAGTCTACGACTAATAGACATATAAAGAGAGAGGGTATCAGATGTGCCATAGTCCTTACGACTGGCTTTCTGATACCCTCTCTTCTTTTTTATCTTCCAGAAAAAGACTTATTCAGTCCGTTTACTTAAATTGATTCTCAACAATCTCGCTTAAAACTTCCTTAATATCCAAGCCTGCAGCACGTACCTGCTGTGGAATAAAGCTGGTGACGGTCATACCTGGTGTGGTATTGATTTCAAGCATATTGATAACATCCTTACCATCCTTATCCTTTGAAATGATGTAGTCGATACGAATAATACCATTTGCATGAAGAATGTCATAGATGCGACTTGTTTCCGCAGCAACACGCTCAGCGGTCTCATCTGACATACGAGCAGGTGTGATTTCCTCTACCTGACCATTATACTTAGCGTTATAATCGAAGAACTCATTGCTTGTCACAACCTCTGTAGCTGGAAAGACAACCGACTTATCCTTTGTCTTATAAACACCCTGAGAGATTTCCATACCATCCATGAAAGCCTCTATCATCACCTCATCACTCTGCATGAAAGCAACACGGAGAGCAGGTGCAAGTTGGTCAATATTCTTCACCTTTGATACACCAAAGCTACTTCCATCAGCTGATGGTTTCACAAAGCAAGGCATTCCAAGTCGCTTTTCAATCTCAGCCTCATCATACTCTTCACCACGACGAAGCAAAATACTATCAGCTACCTTGACACCAAGACCACGGAGGTAATTATTAAGTACATACTTATCAAAGGTCAAAGCCTCAACCAAGACACCTCCTGTTGAGTAAGGCAGTTGGATAAGATCAAAGTATCCCTGCATCACACCATTCTCGCCAGGCTGACCATGAATTGTGATATAGGCATAATCGAACTCTACTCGCTCACCGTTCATGACAAACGAAAAGTCATTCTTATCGATTGGTGACAAACTACCATCAGGTAATTCAACATTCCAATCGAGTCCCTTTACATCAACGATATATATATTGTAACGTTCCTTGTCAAAGAAAGAGTATAACCCCTGTCCTGAACGCATAGAAACATCATGTTCTGATGAGTCGCCACCACAGACGATAGCGATTGTTCGCTTTGAATCTTTCATTGTGTCTTATTATTTTTATACCCTTTTCCCTCTCTAAAAATAAACTACCTGATTTCCTTCGTAGGGTTAATATGGGTTATTATTATTTCTTTTTATCTGAATATTCTCCCAACTTATTAACATATACTTTGTCAACTTGTTTACTTGCCAACTTGTCAACTAACAACCTCGTCCGCTCTTCCACTTACAAAGCCTCTCCACTTCTCAATCAGTGCAGCAAGGTCTGCAGGCTGTTCGCTGGTGAAGTCCATCTGCTCACCCGTTATGGGATGAACAAAACCTAATGTCCGAGCATGGAGTGCCTGACGATTACAGAGTGCAAGACAATTACGGATAAAAGCCTTGTAAGTGCTTGAACGCTGACCACGCAGAATCTCTGTTCCACCATAACGTTCATCGCCAAACAATGGGTGTCCGATGTGTTTCATGTGTGCACGAATCTGATGGGTACGACCAGTCTCAAGAATACATTCTATGAGTGTTGTGTAGCCGAAGCGTTCTATGACACGATAATGTGTAACAGCTGGTTTACCTATCTCCGAGTCAGGAGGGAAAACCGTCATACGCAATCTGTCTTTCGGATCACGCGCAATGTTCCCTTCGATGCGCCCTTCATCCTCCGTTATGTTTCCCCAAACAATAGCATTATAGCTGCGATGGGTAGTCTTATTGAAGAACTGCTTTCCCAATGCCGTTTTTGCATCAGGTGTCTTTGCAATCACCAAGAGCCCACTTGTGTCCTTATCTATTCTATGCACCAATCCTACCTCAGGATCATTGGGATCGAAGGAAGGCATATCTTTCAAGTGCCAAGCAATGGCATTAATCAATGTACCATGAAAATTACCTGCTCCTGGATGCACAACAAGACCCGCAGGCTTATTAATAACCATCAAAACATCGTCTTCATAGACAACATCCAAAGGAATATCCTCTGCTTCTATCGTATTATCATGCTTCGGACGATTGAGCATCAAGGTGATAACATCCTCTGGACGCACCTTATAATTACTCTTTACTGGCACATTGTTCACATGAATATAACCAGCATCGGCAGCTTTCTGAATACGGTTACGACTGGAGTGTTGCATTCGTTCAAAGAGGAACTTATCTATACGAACAGGCTCCTGACCTTTATCTACAATGACACGGAAATGCTCATACAACTCACCTTCCGCTCCCTCATTAGGTTCAGCAGAAAGGAAGTCATCATTAAGCTCATCCTCAAATATCGTTTCTTCTTCTGTCATCATAGTGCATTATTCTTTTGGTCTTACTGAAGAAGGGTCAGCTGGCAAGCCCGACTGAGAAGAAGAACCTGAACTACCAGAACCCGATCTTCCACGGCCATCTTTAATCTCATTGCCATTCTCATCAACTGGAACCTCTACGTATTCCTCAACCATATCGTACTTAGGAACCTTCTCTACAACTTCTACTTCTTCATACTCAGGCTCCTTCAATCCTGATGTATCAGAAATCTGACGCGTACCATCACCCACCTGCAAGACAATCACAGCATCTGATGGGACACGATCACCCGCTTGAACATGCTTACCCTTCACCAAGATACCATAAATCCAGTCTTTCTCGCCTGGAATATACTCAGGTTCACCCACCTTGAATCCCATAGAGAGCAACTGTGCCTGCGCCTCACGAAGTGAGTTGTTATCAATAATATCAGGGATAACAAGCGATGGAGCACTTGCTGCATTGATAGTGACATAAATCACGTGAGTAGACTTAATACGCTTACCTCCAGCTGGCGACTGTTCAAGAATACAGTCAGCAGGAAGTTCCTTCACGTATCCAGTATCCGTCACTTCAATTGTCAATCCAACCTTATCCATGATATCCACCGCTTCGCCATACTGCTTATGAATTACATTTGGTACAACGATAGATTCGCCATGAAGGGTGTAGTAGTCAAGACCAAACCTAACTCCTATACACAACATCGACACAAGGATAGCGATAGCCAGGATATTGCCCCAGATATATGTGCTGTTAAATTTATGGAAGAATTCTCTTGCTGTCATTCAACTTCTTTACTTTTCTTCTAACTTGTCAACTTGTTAACCTGTTAACCTGTCAACTCCTAA
>ERZ773233.1959-NODE-1959-length-11691-cov-3.515985_pt1 | contig 11691 bp, 6 predicted proteins | sample MGYA00580991_ERZ773233 | MGnify/ENA primary metagenome ERZ773233 (study PRJEB29015, sample SAMEA2738178) | human oral metagenome | biome: human oral; feature: human-associated habitat; material: saliva | place: China | collected 2161 ...
AACAAGATAAGAGGATGGGCTTATCTTACAACCACACCAAGCCGATACCTTTCCATCCAAGGTATCACCCATAATAAAAAATTAAATAAATGAAAACATTCAGAATTTCAATCTTCGGATTGTTCGTGACGATGTTCGCGGTTGTAGCTCTCTTGAGCTCCTGCGAAAAAGAGGAAGTTGGACCGGTAATTGCTCCCCCTACAGTTGAGGATAGTGCTGCGCCTATTCCTCCCATGCCTGATGATACAACTTACCATTCCATACCAGAGGTTGGGGTATATACTCCAAACAGCTCTAGGAGTCTGGAGGTAAGAACTGATCGAGGAATTGCTCATGGAGGAGTTATCAAGGCGAGGATCGCTTCACGTGTTGGTAATACCTTCATTATAGAAATTGCCAGGCAAGACGGGGCTATCTTTAAAAACCATACGGTATCCAGTGTAAGATTGGGTGCTGTCAGTGGAGAAGAGAAATTCCCAATGAAGTCTTTTGCCGGGAAGTCAGCGGTTTATCAGCGATATACTCCTGACTTTACGAGGGGATATGAGCTTGTTTATCCTATGATTATGGACGGACAGACCGGTGCTTACTACTACGCAGAACCGATTCTGGTCTATACCGATCCGCTCTATGCGAATGTGTGTGGAGAGGGTGAAGTATTCGGGACTGCCAACGGAGTAGAGGTCCGTTGTACTGGAGAGAATGCAAGCGCAGATTTCTGTCTCCGTTATATCGAGAAGGTATATCAGGAGAAAATTCAGAACGCTTCAAAGCCAAAAGATTGGTATGCTGATACCAACAACTTCAAGCATTTCAGCCGTTATCCTAACGGTGGTGATGTTGCTCCAAGAGTTGGAGATATTCTGGTTTTCTCTAGCTATGATCGACTCTTCTCTGAGGAAGGAGATGGGCATGTAGCCATTGTTATGGAAGTAACTGATACATCCATAAGGGTAGCTCAGCAGAATTTCTCGGTCAATGTAGAGAGCTCTTACTGGTACCCAATTGGTGGAGAGTTCCAGCGCTCAGGGAATCGCATCATTGATCCTGAACCAGGCAATGTAATGCGCGGCTGCATTGTTACTCCTGAACCGAAGCATTCAATCATCGGTTGGATGCGGTATCAAAAAAATTAACTAGTAATCATTCAAAAGGCTTCTATGCAACTCATAGAGGCCTTTTTCTAAAGCTCTAAATCTGACAAACTACGAAAGAGTATTCACTTCTTCTAATCTTTAGCACGCAGGCGAAGCATAGCTGAGACCTCTGAAACCTTCCAAAAGGGATCAAACTCTAAACATTTAAAGCTAGGAAGCATAGCTGAGACTAATCTTCTCATTCCCATTTCTCTCTTGCAATTCAGCTAGGAGGCTAGGAACATTAGTCTTTTGTCCAATCTGAACACTGAAAGAAATCTGAATTAAATCCTCTTTTTTAACCCCTTCATAGCCAAGAAACTCAGCTTTGACGCCATACTTCTCAAATACTTTATCAAACAATCCATCTTCAAACTTCTTTGGTGCAATGCGGATCGTCAGGATTCTTCCTTTTTTCTTCTGAGCAAACCAGTCAAAGCGATACATTCCGTAGATAATCGCAGACATCACCAATGCTCCAAGTGCCGCAAGGAGATAAAGTTTGGTCCCCATTGCCATTCCGATCGCCATCACTAGGAAGATAAAGCCGATATCTCTTGTTTCCTTCATATTGTTTCTAAATCTGATGATCGAAAATGCTCCCATCATCGTAAAGGCCTTTGCTACATCAGAACCAACAATCAGCATAATCATAGCGATGATACCTCCCATCACGACCAAAGTCTGAACATAACCTTGATTGTAGTTTATACCTTTATGCGTCCGCCTATACAATCGCCCAACCCGCACTGACAATGCAAAAGTTCCGAGTAAAATTGCTAAAATATCTCATAAACTATAGTTGCTCATCGTGGTCGACAAGCTCTCTTGGATCCCTGTAAAAATTGTCGTAAAATCCATCGCTTCTTTTTTATGCTAAAAGATAAAATTCTGACTTCAGAATGTCGAAATCCTTTCGAACATGACTTCCAAATGCTAATCTGCTAAGAATGCAGTACGTTGCTTCCAAAGCTCCAATGGTAGAGAAGCTTCCTTCGCTTCTTTCAAAATGTCCTCATAATCTTCTAATCCATAAGGCGGAACCTGCGCTCACTCAAAGCTTTTTTCAATCGTGTGGGAATACTTGCTGAAGCTTGCTTGTTCAATGCCACATCTTTCTAGGGCTTCTTGTGTCCAAGAGGGGAGTGTGCCTTTTACTTTGATCTCCATAATCTCCATTCCTTCATCAATCAGTCTTTTATCCTGATTTCCTCGCTCAAGGTTTAGCTCATCAGTCCTAAACCTGATGTTCTGATCAAATGTAATCCTCACTCCTCAGTCTTCTTTTTTCACTTTGTAGGCTTGCCTGTGATAGGATACTACAGCAGTTGGTTGAAGCTGAAATCCTTTTACGAGTCCTCCTATCTCATCAAGTATTGCTTGGTCTTCAGGAGCAAGTGCTTGCTCAATCATGCTTCCATTGAGAATCGAAAACGCCTGTCCAACAGGGAGAAGGATTCTTCTCTTGTAATTAATAGTAGGCGTGTGTTCTCTGATCTCAATAAAGACTTGCTCCTTCGCTCCAGATGCCTTCTCCTCTGGATTATGATATTTCCTAATTCTGACTTTCTTTCTAGAAGGGAGATTAAACCATTTCGCCCGATAAAAATCCTTATTCGGAGAGTCAAAATAGAGACTCATCAAGCGATAACTTCCTGAGTTCCCATTCTCATCAGGACGAAGATAGCCTTCGATTATTCCCATAAAAGTTTCTTTTTGTGCAGTGGTGAGGAGATATTTGCTTTCTCTTCTTTCAAAAGTCGTTTCTGGTGCTTGAGTTTTCATTTTTTCTAAGGGGTAGAAAGTAAAGCGTCGGCAGTATACAGATCAACCTTAAATTTATCTTAAATAAAAAAACAAAAGCTTTCTCCTCATCATTTTGAAGAGCTATAAAAAAACAGGAGAACTTCTAAAACTCCTGTTTTTCTGCCTTTACTCCTTTATCTTCTCATTAGCTTTGAGCAGAAGTTGTAGTTCTTTTCTGCTTTTTTGCTGGTGAGGCGGTTGAAGCTGAACTTCAATTTGCATCAGACTTTCTCTTTCCTTTTTTTCCTTGCTCCTTTCCTTTTCCTTCACCGTTATCCGATCAATGTTTAGGCTTAGAAAGGAGTGATTCAACCTTGCTCTTTTGCTCTGCTGGAACTAAAGCTAAAATCTGATTCTTGAGCTCAGATTTTCTCTGTTCTCGCTGAGTTTTGAGATTCTCTTTCTCTTCTTGGGTGCTCGCAGCTTTCTTTTTCTCATGGTAAGCCTTCCTTTCGGTCTTAAGTTGCGTTGCAAGCTTCTCAAATTCCGCTTTTTGGCTTGCTGTGAGTCAGAATTCTTCTGAGAGCTTAATGAGACGTTCTGTTCTAGAACCGCCTGGCTGCTCTTTAAAGTCCTTCTTTTGTGTTGCTGTTTTTGTTGTGATAGTGATAGGATTCGTTTGCGGTGCTGCGAGTGAGCCAGCTCCTACTGCCAAACTTGAAGCTACAGCAACTAAAGCTAATAACTTTGCTTTCTTATGCATATCGTCGTATAAAGTGATAAAACCTCAAATCTTGAGGGCTTCCTGCAGAGAAGTGCGCGGAGTATAATCAGCAACCTTAAATTTAGCTTAAAAACGATATGATGACACTTAAAAAATGCCTTTCTTCCGACTTTCTGGATATCTCTTAATTATAGTATGATTACATTCTTTTCCTGTGCTATTTCGGTTTGATTCTGATGTTCTAAAGCTTATACTCTCTTCAAAGAAAAAAATCTGATTTTTTAACTCTTTCCCCTTTTCCCTATGGTCGTCTATTCCTTTTCTCAGATCAATCTCTATCAGCAATGCCCTAGGAAATACCAGTATCGCTACCTAGATAAGCTCGAAAGAGAATTTGAAACGACTCCGGACCTTATGCTTGGAACTTGTGTGCATTGAGCTCTAGAATGGCTTTACCAACAAGTAAACGTTTTCAATATCCCGATCAAAGCTGACCTTTTAGGAAAATTCCACGAGCTCCGACAGAACGCAGTAGCAGAAGCGGGCGATAAGCTCATCTATAAAGGGGAGCAGCACGAGGAAGACTATCTAAGAAGAGGAGAAAAGTACCTTGAAAATTACTATCAAACCTATGCTCCTTTCTGAGAGACCAAGGTTATTGCGACAGAGTTGATTATGAATTTTGAATTACAATCCAAAGAAAACGGATGAGAGCAGAAGTTCCGCTGAATCATTGATAGATTGGACAAAGAGGGCGATGCCTTCGTTATCAACGACTACAAAACCAATAAACAGCTCCCTCCCGAGCAAAAAGAAGAATATAGAGAACAACTTACGCTCTATGCGCTTGGTGTCCAGCAGAAGTATGGGAAATATTTTCAAAAGATAAAAGCCAGACTTCATTATTTGCATTTTGATTTGAGGGATGAGCGGGAGATCACAGATGCTTTGCTTGCCCCAATCTTGGAGAAATACCGCAATGCCATCAATGCTATAGAAAAAGCCAGATTCAACTACAATATGGGACGGGAAAATGCATTTCCGACTCAGCAAAACCCTTACTGTAAATACTGCGAATATCAACAGCTTTGTCCGCTTTGGAAGCACCTCGGCTACGGAGATGAACTCGTGGAGTGAGGATCGCTCTGAGCCCAAACTATCAAAAAACTTGTCGATCAATACGCCAAAATCTCTCGTGAAACTTCCGAACTTACCAAAGAGAAGGAGAGCCTAAAAGAAATTTTGATCGCTTACGCAGACAAAGGCGGCTTTGAGCAGCTCTTCTGAGATGAAAATAAACTAACCATCAAAAAAACTGATTCCTACTTAGCAAAAGATAAAGCTTCTTTCCAGGAGTTCCTTGCAGAGCAGGGGCTTTTAGACGAAGTAATGGACCTCCCTTACTATAAAATCAACACGCTCGTCAAAGAGCAGAAACTCACTCCCGAGCAAATGCAAACCTATTTGGACAAAAAAGACTCTCGAAGACTCACCGCAAGCAAAAATAAATCCACGGACGAGGACTAAGCTCACAAAGACACAAAGAAACATCAGGAAATTTGCATTTTCACCCAAAAACGCTATACTTAGAGGAGCTTTTTAGCATGCAGAACGAATGGAACAAAATCTAATCTATCTTTTGATTAGCGTTATCGCTGCTGGAGTGCTCTGGATTGCGGGGGTTATCGTTGCTAGAGCTGTTTTTTTGTCATTTCAGAGAAAACACAGAATCGACCAATCCAGAAAAATCAGATTCCTTCAGGTGCAGATCCCAAAGAATGCAGTAGCGAGGAGTTCTGACATTGATGCGAAGGATCATATCCAGTCAATGAAGCACAATATCGAATTAATGAATCAGGTGTACAAAAATTTCTATGCAATTTTCGATCAAGGGCGAGAAAATAAACGATTCGGAAATAATTTCATCAGTATGGAAATCATCGTCGAAAAAGAGGTGATCAAATTCTACCTCGGTGTGCCACGGGAGCATCTCATGACGGTTGAAAAAATGATCGCCTCCTTTTATGTCGGTGCAATCGTCAGAGAAGTCAAGCAGCCCAAACTCTTGGAGGCAGGAAAATTCTTTGCAGGAGGGGAGTTTACCCTGACCAAAGACAGCGTTCATCCGCTCAAAACCTATGAATCCTTCGAGGCAGACCCAATGGATAGTATTCTGTCAGCTTTTTCTAATATTTCTAGAGATGAAAAAGTCTGAATCCAAATCCTGGTCGAACCGCTCCACGAGGATTGGCTCAAAAAGATGAGAAAGAGAGCCGACGAGATCAAAGAAGGTAAAAAACCGCTGGGCATTCTCGGCATCCTCAGCAAAATTCGAAATGCCGGCGGAGAAAAGGAGCAGAAAGAATCCAAAAAGGAACAAGAACAAAAGAAACACAACTTTTCCCAGCAGCAGCTGAGCGATTTTGACAAGAAGATGGATGACGAACTCTTCCAAGTGAAGATGAGAACGATCGCTACTTCACCAGACAAAGCCCGTCCCAAGAAAATCTTGGACGACATCGCTCGTCTCTTCAATCAGTATAACTATATCGGACTCAATACCATCAAATTTACCAAGGCACAGGACCTCAGAAAGTTTGCCAAACACTATGTGATGAGACTTTTTTATAGTGATAATACCTTGCTGGACGACATCCGAAAGTTTAATAAGACGACGATCCTCAATATCAAGGAACTCTCTTCTATTATTCACTTTCCTCACGGTAGATTCAACCAAAATCCAAGAATCGCTTGGCAAAAATTCAAGATCGTTCCCGCACCAGACGACCTTCCTAGCGAAGGAATCGTCGTCGGCTACAATAACTTCTGAGGAATCAAAAGAGAAATCAGAATCACCGACAAAGATAGATTCAGACATATCTATATCCTCGGTCAGACAGGAACCGGAAAGTCTACTATTATGCTTGCTCAAGCCGTCGATGATATAAAAAACGGAAGAGGCTTTACTTTTATTGATCCGCATGGAGAAGCTTGTGAAGCACTTTTGAAATGGTTCCCTAAGGAGAGGATCGATGACCTCATTTATTTCGATTTGGGGAATACTGCCTATCCGATCGGTCTCAATCCGCTCGAAGTTAACCCTGAGGACAGCGATGAAAAGGACGTCGTGACCAATGACCTGGTAGAAATGTTTATCCAAATGTATGGACCAGAAATTTTCGGACCAAGAATCCAGGAATACTTCAAATACGGGAGCCTCACAATTCTTGAAGACTTTGAAGACAGGCCAACTCTGCTCGATGTCGTCAGACTTTTTACTGATGAAACCTATAGAGAGGTAAAAGTTGCAAAGGTCACCAATGCGGTTGTAAAAAATCGACGAGAAAGGACCTATAATGCTATGGGAGACAGAGAAAAAGCTGAGATCATACCATATTTCTCTTCAAAATTCGTATCTTTCAATACTAATAGATTAATCAGAAATATCATCTGACAGACAAAATCTGCGTTCAACTTTGACGACGTGATGAATAATCAAAAGATTCTTCTCGTTAACCTTTCAAAAGGTAAAATCTGAGAATTGAACGCACAGTTGCTCTGAATGATTTTGGTTTCTAAAATTTATAACTCAGCAATGGGAAGAGCCAAACTCGATCCTAAAGACAGAAAAGACTTCTATCTGTATGTGGATGAATTCCAAAACTTTGTATCGGGAACTTTTGCTGACATCCTTTCCGAAGCCAGAAAATATAGGCTTGGACTTATCATGGCACACCAGTATATCGCTCAGCTCGAAGCAGGGAAAGGACTCTGAGATTCATGAGGCGGAAAATCTGATGTAAAAGCCGCAGTATTCGGTAACGTGGGAACGATGATGTCTTTCAAAATCGGTGCTCCTGATGCAGAATTTATGGAAAAAGAGTACTCACCACTCCTCTGACCTCAAGATATCGTAGGAATCGCCAATTATAAATCATACATAAAACTGAATATTGACAACGCAACAAGTAAGGTTTTCAGTATGAATTCAATCTATACAAAAGATTATCAAAACAAGAAAATCGTTCCTCTCCTCCAGGAATACTCTGCAAAAAAATACGGAAGAGCAAGAAAATTCGTTGATGCAGAAATCTCTACCAGACTTGGTATGGGAGCAGATTTGGAAGACCTCCCAGATCTAGGAACTCCATGAGAAGAACAAGAATCTACTACCGAGACTTCCTCAGAAGAATAACACTACCACAAAATAAGCTCGAAAAGCAGAAAAATTCGCCCCTTTATCCACCAAGAATCTAGCAAAACACTTAATTTTCCGCCTCCAATGCCCCAAACAAGGAAAACCTAATCACAAAGAATAAGTAGAGGGGGAAAATCAATCTTAAAACCGAATAATCACAAAACAAAAAAAGGGAAAAAAGTCTGACTTCATTCCCTTTTCTTTTATACATTTCATTTAGTCTTTGATCACATAGCCTACTTCTTTGAGGTCATAGGCATTATTTCTATACAGATCATACAATACCTCAGCAACCGTTCATCTAATATCATTCTTTAAAGCTGAGTTTGAGGCTATAGAACCAATATAATTCCTATAATTTCTTGCCCGATCTTCTGCTGGCTCTTCCATGGTTTGATTCTTCACGAGTCTAGTGAGAATCGCAGAGAGTTCATCTACCGTTATCAGATCATACGGTCTAAAGGTCGTTTGTGCTTTGTCTCCGTTTGGATTCCCATCTCCATTGAAAATGAGGTAGTCATACGATTTATAGATATAAGGAAGCAGGGTTGGATCAGCATCTCCTAAGTCTATGAACTGATGTGCATAGTTTCTACTTGGCTTTCTACAAAGCACATTGGTCGCAAATTCAGTCATAAATCTTGCAGCTTCTTGTCTGGTTAGGCTTCTCTCTGGAGCAAAGTCTTTGGTGCCTTGCCATCTTGTGAGCTGATAACTATAGAGCATCTGATGTGCTTGTCTCAAGAGCTCTGTCATAGCATTCCCTTGATCAATCGTTTTCTGGTCAAGTGGACTGAAACACGTCGTCTTAATTGTCGGATTAAACAGACTCTTTTCTACCTCTTTTGTTTCTACAGGTTTTCACTCATTTCCACAGCTACCATCATAATAGCTTGATGAGAAATCACCGTTAGGACAATTATCTTTTGGTAAGCTTGTTCCTGCTCCACCAGAACGGTAAGAGGCACTTGAACTACTACTAGAAGCAGGAGGCGCCATCACAGTAAGTATAAACTGAACGGTAGTTTGGTTTCCTGCTTGATCGATCGCAACTACTTGGATAGGATAGCTTCCTGGAGTAGCTGGAGTCGTTCCAATAATTTGAGACCCCGTCATATCAAAGGTCAATCCTGCTGGTAATCCGTTTACCTGAAGCGTTACCGATCCACTATTATCAGTTGCTACAAGCGGAATAGGCAAAATAGGCGTAGAATGTTGATAGCTCACTCCAGTAAGAGGACTAATCACTGGCGGAATCTCATCCACATCATTCAAGGTAATCGTAACCTTCGCTTCTCCTGTTAATCACAGCTGATCTGAAACAAGTAGCGTTAAGAGATAGCCACTCAAGGTTTCATAATCAAGTGCTCCATTTACCTGCAGTTTATCTCCAACGATTGAGAACGCGTTCCCAGTATTTCCACCAATAATCTGATAGCTCAATGTATCTCCAGTATTTTGGTCTTGTCCATCGAAAGTAAGGATTTGAGTAGTGATCGGAGTATTTTCATCAAGAGTAAGTGTCTTATCAGCAAGCGTAGGAGCAAGGTTCAAGTTGATAGCTGATGCAAGGACTCCTGTCTGAGTATTTCAGACTTTATCTTTTACTACTACACAAAGATACTTCCCATTCTGATTTGCATCATCAATTTCAAAGTTGAGGGTAAAGGGTTCTGTAGCTCCAGGAGCCACACCATCTAAACTCATATATCCACTACAATTCGCATCCAAGCCTACTCCATAGGTAATCGCATAGGCATCATAATCAGGATCTGCTGCTTCTGTAGATTTCCAGAGTCCTGCACCTCATTGGTCTTGCGTCTGGAATGAAACCTTCCATTTCCTTCCATGATCAGAAGGAATAAAAGTAAGAGGAGAAATCGTAGGATGGGTCTTATCAATCGTATAATTTGATTCAGTCTTTGAATTTTGGTTTCCAGCAAGGTCCTTGATATCAACCTTAATACTTCAGTTAATCACAGGATCACTTACCGTAAAATCACATTGCACCTTCGTAGGATTCACCTGAACACAAGCAAGGTTTTGGATATTCATTGCTGCACCTGGAGAAGTAATTTGTACTCCTGTAGCAGCGATTCCTTGGTCATCAGTAGCGATTACCGTAAAGGCAAGATCACCTCCCGTCAACATACCAAGTGGTGTAATCGAAAGAGAAGGAATATTCGTATCATGAACAAAGAACGCACTATTTTGACCTTCAGCACCATTTGCATCCTTTGCGATAATCTTTAGGATTCCACTGGTATTGATTCATTGAAAACTACATTGCACTTTATTAGTTGGACCATTATCAAAATCAACCGCTCCTCCTAATCACAAATCCTGCCCATTACAAATAATCTTTGTTACTCCAGTATCTGCTGGATTTGCAACGTTGATATGCTTAATCTTAAAACTACTTGGAGAATACACCGTAAAAGTTCAGCTCATTACATTTTTACTAACTGTAACATTACTCGGATTAAACTCAATGATTGGAGGAAATTTAATCTCATTCTCTGAAGCATTCCCTACCTTATCATAACAGGTTACTTTCACCGTATGAACAGCTTCTGTTGTGTTGAAGTTCAAAACGTGTGGCACTCCGAGCAAAAGTGGAGTGATCGTTTGAAGGATTCCTCAAGCACCAGTATAAGAAAGTTTACACGCTCCAGTTCCGGCTGCTCAGACATCTTCAAAGCTTCTTAAAGTTACAGTTGGAGTATGGATACCTGAGCTTGTATCAATATCGAGTTGAGCTGGTTTTGGTGCTTGCGTATCAATAAGATAACCAGTTATAAGTGCAGAAGTTTGAATGATTCTATTATTTCACAGATTCTTATAGAATTTAAGTTTCAGATTTTTATCGCTTTGTTCTTGTGTAGAAGTAATCTTAACACTACAGTTTACCTTGGTAGCATCTAAGGGTTCTAAGCTACAGACAAAGTCCGAGTATTGAACGGTTGTCCCTATGGGATCTACCGAGAGCATTCCATTATCTAGATCAGTTTGCGTCAATGGGTACTCATTTTTGAATGTAATAGTCGTATCCGTGATCGTTCCGCTACTCTGTAATGTAGGTGCAGTAGCCGTGATTTTCGGCTCACAGTCAAATTTATCACTCACTATTTGAAGTCATGCAGAGGAAAGTTCATCTCTAAGCCCATAGGAATCACAATATGTAGACTGGATCCCTAATATCCTAAAATTAGAAAAGCTGAGTGTCCCTGCATCATGGGCCGTCTTGATAGCCTGCAAAATTTTTTTATAATTTTGACTCGGATACCAATAGTCATTCCCACCAGGAGCCCTAATAGAGAAACCAGCCTGAGCTGGCAGTCAGGGATTATAAACCTTAGTAAAATCCCAAGCAGAAACATCCCCAGTAAAGTTACGAGCATATTCAAACATTCACCACATACGCTGCGCCTTACTCGTATTCCAATTGGAAATATCTCCATTGAAGGAAGAGGCATTGGCAAACATTCCTCCCATGTCTACAGCATTACTTACATCTCGAGTAGAAAGATTTTGATTAAAGCTTGTCGCTGCATTAAACATAGAATCCATATTAGTAACTTTACTCACATCCCATCCACTGAGAGATTGATTAAAATCCGTTGCTCACCAAAACATATACGCCATATAGGTCGCTTTACTCGTATTCCAATTTCCTATTGGCTGATCAAAATTTAACGCTCAATGAAACATCATAAGCATATTAATAACCTTACTAGTATCCCAGTTCCCTATTGGTTGATCGAAACTTACTGCTCAACGAAACATAGAATTCATGGTAGTAACCTTACTCGTATCCCAGTTTCCTATTGGCTGATTGAAATCCCTGGCTACATGAAACATAAAGGACATATCTGTTACTTTACTCG
>ERZ773233.1962-NODE-1962-length-11670-cov-4.484890_pt1 | contig 11670 bp, 12 predicted proteins | sample MGYA00580991_ERZ773233 | MGnify/ENA primary metagenome ERZ773233 (study PRJEB29015, sample SAMEA2738178) | human oral metagenome | biome: human oral; feature: human-associated habitat; material: saliva | place: China | collected 2161 ...
AGTTCTTCGGTCATATTTACCAGATAGATTTTCTTATTTCAGTGATCAAAAAGTTTGTAGTTCTGGAGCTGGGTGTTGTATTTGGGAAATGGCACTTCTCTCTTCTTTTAGAGGAGCTTGTTATTTGCCAGCATCTATATCTAATACATCATACTTTTCAAGTAAAGTTTCTAGGTTCACTTGATACATGACAGGGACGAGATTTTCAGAGATGAGTATTGCTTCTTCCTTTCCTCATTTTTTATTTGTTTTTTTGATGGTATTGTATCTCCAGAATCTCCCTTGATAACGAATAAAGCAATGATCTTCTTCAAAAACATGAATTTTCACTTCTTTGGCTTGAGGCGAGTGGATTTGTCCCTTGAGATATTTCTCATCAGTCCAAAGTTTGATTTGAATTGGGTATTCCAAGGTATTTTTGACCTTAAGATCTACATAATTGTAAAAAACTGTTGCACCTGAAGCAAAGGGCAAGACTCTCCCAGAATCTGGAAACAGATCATAGCTATGACGGTGCCTTTCTATGATTTCTACTGGGAGATGCAAAAACATCCAGTACAAGAGATTCCCGAGCTGACATAAGCCTCCTCAGATTCCTACTTTTACCTTTCCTTTTGAAATCAAGACCCCCTCAAGATAGCCCTTTTGAGCAGTGGGCTTTCCCACCAATTCCCAAAAAGAAAAAATTTCTCCAGGTTGAATCACAATTCCATTAATTTTTTCTAAAGCAATCTGAAGATTTTTTACTTTATTGATTTGAAGCTGCATATCCACATCGCCCAGCTTTCTGAGTAAAACGGATTGATGTTTTACATTGATATAAGGTAAAAAATCTGATTTTCCCCTTGCAATTGGCTGAAACACATTTTCAATTCTCCTTATCCATTGTTTTATTCGGACAAAAAGTGGCATCAAAAGCGGAAACTTCATACTTCGGGAAGTTTTGATCTTTTTCTGCTCTTGAAGCAGTGTTTTGATATGCTCAGCTAATTGAGGGTTATGAAGTAGAGGCATAGTTAAAGAAAGGGTATTAAAGCATATGTTGAAGCTTTTCCAATTTTTCCATCAATTCAGCATAGTTCTTGACTGGAATAACTTCTTGCTTCCATTCACGAGAGTTGGGAATGCCTTTGATATACTGGAAAAGATACTTCCTAAATTCAATTACTGAACGATATTCTGCTTTAGGATTGATTTCTTTTTTCAAAAACTCTAAATCTGATTTTTTTGGCTGATTGAACCTATAATCTTCTACTTTTTCTCCCCAGTTTTCAAACCACAACTCACAAGCGATCATCATTTCCAAATGTTCCTCGATCACTTCAATCTTTTCCTCCAAAATCGGCTCGTGAGGTGTAAAAACCCGAGGGTTCCCAATCGCCCCCTGCCCAATCATCAATGCATTAAAATCTCGTTCTTGACTGATTTTTTCGGCCTGCTGATAGCTCATGATGCCTCCATTTGCGATAATAGGACAAGAAACCTGACTTTTGATCTGATGAATAAATGAAAAATCCGCTTCTCAACCATAAAGCTGCTTGAGCGTTCTCCCATGGATAGTGATCAGATCACAAAAAGGAGAAATCTGGCTCAGAAACTGGAGCTGTTCAGGCTTATCTTCTTCGTTCAGTCCTGCTCTAGATTTCACCGAAAAGGTCAGCTTTTTACTGCTTTTTACAATTTCAGAAAGGGATTTGATGATAGCTAGAGTTTCTGGGCGGTGCTTGAGCATATCAGATCATCAGCCACATTTCATCACCGTATTGCTCGGACATCAGGTATTCAACTCAATCCCAGAAAAATCATCAGCATAGTTTTCTACAAGAATTTTAGCAGTTTCAATCAGTGTTTTTTCATTTCATCCATAGATTTGAGCAATAGGCTTTTGTTCTGGGGTACTCATTAAATGCCTTACGACCTTACTTGGATTGATAATGAATCCATCAGCATTCATAAATTCAGTCCAAAGATGCAATTCATCATCAGGATTTTTATACTTTTCAAAAATCTGACTGGTGATGAGGCGAGTCGCACAGTCAGTAATTCAATCCATAGGAGCAAAGCAGAGTTTCACGATTTCAAAAAGGGAAATAAAACCGATCTTAGTCTACAGAAAAGCTCGGAAAAAAGCAAGAGAAGTTTTGTCATAAAAAGTTTTGACAAGAAACAAAAATTCCTTATAAAGAAAAAATTTTATTTTCTTATCACTTATGGAAAATTTTTCTCAGCTCATACTAGGAATCGCTATCTGAGGAGTTTTAGCTTATCTCTTTTTAAGTATCTCTTTTTATCACAAACTCTCCTTAATAAAGAAAAAGTCAGTTTCTCACTCTAGGAACTCAATTCTTGGAGAAGTTACCGAAAAAATCACTCCCCTCTTACCAGAATTTCCATATCATACGAAAGATTTAGTCTTTATTGGGAAAGGAGTTGACTATATCGTATTTGATGGTTTATCTCATGGAAGTCTGAAAGAAATTATTTTTCTAGAAATCAAAAGTGGTACTTCACAACTAAATAAAAATGAAGCTATGATTAAAAATTATTTAAATAAATATCCTATCAAATACGAGATCCTAAAGGTGAGATACTAGGTCTTACTTGAATCCCAAACTCTTCTAAAAAGTCAAAAATCGTACGGTTAAGATTTTTATCTGACCAATCAACATTTTTAAAATAAGGATGAATCTGGTCAATAATAGCATCCATCTTAGCAGTATCTGGGCCAAAAACATGATGATTAACAGTATCAACACGTTTCCCATTAGGCAAATAAAAAAGATCAGAATCTACATTTTCTTGCTTAAAATATGTAAGCAAATAGTCTTTTACTTTCTTTTTCTCTTCTGGAGAAAGCATTCTAAATTCCTTAACGATATTCTGCTTCCACTCATCTCTTATTTTTTTCCTATCAAGAGCATTGTTAATATGATCCTTAACAGATTTTACAAATTTCCAAAAGACTCCTTTCCCTTCCTGAGATTCAAAATTTTCTGGAGAAACTGATGTTTTATTACCCATGTCATTTAGAATAACAATATAAAAATAAGATATTTCAATTATATCTTTTGATTGATAAATGTCAAATTTTCCCTCTCAAAAATTATCTATCTATCAAAAAGCCCATCAACATGCTTTTTATCCATCTTCACAAAAAACGGTCTTCCATGCTGACAAACAAACATCCCTGGAATAAACTCAAATCCATCTTGAACAAGTTGTTGCATCTGGAGGTAAGAAAGTTTATGTCCAGCTTTGATTGACGCTTTGCAGGCTTTTGTTGCATATACCCCATCTAAGAGATGATCAAAAGTAATTTCTTCAAGATACAAAACATGATTGAGCAGAACTCACATATCTACTGGATACTGGACAAAGACCTTTGGAATGGCATAGATCACAATTACATTTTCAGATAAGAGAGAAATTTCAAAGCCAAGTTGATTAAGTTCTTCAATTTTCTGCTCTAAATGAGCAATCTGCGTTACTTCAAATTTCAAAGGCTGAAGTAAGCTTTCAGATGTCAAATCTTGAGAAGTTTTCATCTTTTCAAAAGCGATTCTCTCTGCTAAAGCATGCTGATCAATGAGGTAAAGCGCCGTATCTGCCTGGAGTGCAATGTACATATTCCAAAGCTGACCTAAGATTTGATATTCCCCAATATCTTTGTGAAAATAAAACTGCTCCTGATTGTGCTCTGCATCTAGTGAACCAAACTGAGAAATCTGACTCCCTCATAGCCCAAAAAGTGCTTCATTTTCTGCTTTTCTCCCACCAATTCATGGAGACAAAAAATCTGACTTCTGACCTTCTTTCCCCTCCGCTGCCAAAAAAGCTGAAAAATCTGGCTTCTGAGAGGGAAACACTGAAGATTGAGAGAAAGATGAATTAGGAACTCCTCCTTTTCACTGAAAGAATTCTGATCCGACGAATCAAATCTTATGCTTTCCCAAAAGCTCTGAAATTGTCTGATAGACGACTTGATAAATCATCTGAGAATCAGCAAACTTAACCTGCAATTTCGCAGGATGCACATTTACGTCCACCTCACTAGGATCAATCTTGAACATCAAAATCGCTAGTGGATATTCCCCAGGAGTAATTTGTCTTACATAAGCATCCATAAGAGCTTTTCTAATGATTTTATCCTGAATTGGACGTTCGTTCACATAAATTTTGATATTTTCACCTGATCCAAAACGAAGCGAAGCATCAGAAATCACCCCAGAAATTTCCAGTTTTTCAAACTTTTGAGCAAGAGGAATAAGTTTTTCTCACCAGTCTTTTTTGAAAATATCCAAAATTCTGCTTTGCAAATCACGAGCTGGCTTGAGATCAAAAACTAGTTTATCATTCTTCTTCAAGATAAATGCCTTATCATAGTGATAAAGGGCAATATCTACGAAATAATTGTAGCAATAATAAAATTCTGTTTGAGCTGACTTGAGAAATTTTAGCCTTGCTGGGACATTATAAAACAAATCCTCAACCGTAATCAAAGTCCCATGTTCAAAAGGAACTCCGAGATGTTTGATCACATTTTCATTCCCACGACGTACAAGTTTGGTTCAGATTTCTGCATATTTTGTCTTGGTTAGGACTGAAATTTTACTGACTTCTGCAATACTCGCCAATGCTTCTCCACGAAACCCATAACTCTTCAAAGAAAAAAGATCTTGCTCTGAATCAATTTTTGAAGTTGCATACCTTTCAAGCAGGAGATCCATATCAGAAAGCTCAATCCCACACCCATTATCTTGGAGAGAAAGAAAAGATTTTCCCCCATCATTGATCGTAATAATCAGCTCCGTTGCTCCTGCATCAAGGGAATTTTCTACCAGTTCTTTGAGTAAAGAAGCAGGCCTTTGAACAACTTCTCAGGCTTTTAATCTATTAATAACAAAATCTGGCAATTTATGAATGCTCATAGCTTTAGGAAGAAAAACAAAAAATCTGATCTTGCTTTTTGAAAGCAAAAAACAATAGTAAAGACTATACAAACTTTAAGAATATTATCAAGAGATTTACTTTAATGAGGTTAGAAAAATTCTTATGATACCACGGCTAAAAACTCAAATTAAGCACTATGGGACACTTATAAAACGAGGTCTATTGATTGTAAATATCATTCTTATGTTGATGGCAACTCAAATTTTAATGAATTATACTACTATCATTGAAAGTACAGAAACAATCACAAATCAAGCTTTCAGAGTACAAGAAGAAATAGATTATATTAAAAATTATCAGCTCAAATTTCTAGATTCTGATCATGCAAAGTTTTTCTTATCTCATGAAAATAATATCCTGTGATGAGGAGAAATGGTTGTTGTTTTTAAAGAAAAGAAAACAGAAACTGGAGATCAAAATCAATATATCGAAAAAAAGACTACTCCACGAGAAGAATGGAAAGCCTTTTTTTCTGAGAGATTATAATGTAAGATTATAGTCCTTTATTGACTACAATCTAATCCTACTGCAAAGTTTTTAGAACAATACCATAAAAGTTTTCCAATTCTTTAAATGTACTAAAAACTGCACTTAGTCTAAGAGCATTCTCTAAAATAAAAGTATCTCAACCTATATTTCTTTTCAACAGAAAAGGCTGTTTTTCATAGATTATTTCAACAATTTGATTTATTATAGCATTATGATTTTTTAATCACCAATAATCCTCTGCCATAGATTCCAATATTCAATACTGGAATTTTAATACAAGAGAATACGCATATTTTAACATCTTTTCCGTTCTTTCATAATCTATGTACTTTGTCCATTTATTCAATTTAAACAAACCTTTAGCATTGATACTTTCTTCCAATAAAGGAAGGTATACTGAATCTCATTTCTTAAGATGAGAAAACATATTATTATAAAATCAATATTCTCTGAGGACTGATCATCTATAAATATCTTCAGCAGAAATAGAATGATCAAGTAAAAATCTATAATATTTCTCTTTTACCTGTTCTGATAAGCCGAAATGTTCTTGCAAAAAATATAAAGTAAAAAGGTTCATTTTATATATCCCTCCCCCTATAAGAGAATAAATAGGGTTTCCACCCTTCATTAATTTTTCTCCTAGAAGATAGCCTGCTTGCCAATATTCAAAGGCCTGATCATATTTACCAACCATAGTTAAATACACAACAATATTACTCATTGCATATCCTAATTGCTGAAGAGATGTAGAATTTACTCATGAAAACATAATCTCATAATATGCATCATAAGAATTTTGTCCCATATAAAAATCCTGATTCTTCAAAGCCAAAAAAATTCCAGACAAATCTAAATCTGAAAGTTTTTGATACAGTAGTGGAATTTTCATAAGTGTCAAATAAGTTTTCAAAGTCATATCTATTCAAGAATTCACATACGATTCTTTTGTCCAAATCCCCCTGTCATTCCATATCTCCTGCGGTAACTGAACATCATATTTTCTCATAGACTGAAGTTGAAAGATTGCAAAATAATTAGAGAATCAAGGACTACTATAATTATATTGATTTTTTATCTTTCTAAGCTCTTCATCTCCAAGGGCCTGTTCCACATGCTGGTTAAGAATATTCTCCATTGTTCTCCATTCTGGTTTTATAAAGGTGTATGCAAGATTTGCATCCCTTGAAACTGGATTGTCATCCAGAACAAATAACGATTCATCAACCTTAGGATAATCCCCTCCTCTATTCCACCAAATACAATACCAACATACCATCAATAAAAAGACTCAAAGTATAATCAATTTCTTTTTCATGTTTACATATCTTGTAATAGAATAAAAAATGAGCCATATTTTTTTACAATAAATTATAATCCTAAATGAGCTAAGTTCTCCTTTAGTTTTTCAATTTTATGCTGATAGTCAGCTTGATTTACCTTTTCTCTCTCAATCACTTGTGCAGGAGCCTTGGAAACAAACCTTTCATCCGCCAATTTTCTCTCACAAGAAGCCAATCCTTGTTCAAGTTTAGCAATCTGAATCATAATCTTTTCCTTTTCCGCTTCCAGATCCAAAAGTCCAAGCAAAGGCACGATCAATTCTGATTTTCCAACAACTCTCACTCCTGAAAGTTCAGGTTTCACGATTTCCGCTCCGAATTCCAAGCTTTCCAATTTCGCCAATTTCATCAAAAAGGCTTTATTCTGAGTCAATATTTTCATTTCCTCTGGATCGGCAGTTTTGATCAAAGCAGGAACGGCTTTTCCTGGATTGATATTCGCTTCAGCTCTGATATTTCTAAAGGCAGTAATCGCCTCTTGGAGCCAAGCCATCGCAGTTTCCACCTCAGCAGAAATCAGATTTTTTTCACTTTTTGGAAAAGACTGGAGCATAATCGTTTCTCCATCGGTTTTCACATGTTGCCAAAGTTCCTCAGTGATAAACGGCATAAAGGGATGAAGCAATCTCAAAGCGGTTTCTAGCACCTCCCAAAGCACCCATTGTGCGGTCTGCCTACTTTGGAGGTCATCGTTCATATACAGCCTCACCTTTGCCATTTCCACATACCAATCGCAAAAATCTCCCCTGATAAACTCATATACGACTTTCGCCGCTTCATCAAGGGCATATTTATTCAAATAGCTTTCCGTTTCCGCAATCGCAGTATTCAGTCTTGAATAAATCCACTGATCTACCAGTTCAAAAGCTAAATCTGATTTTTTCACCTGTTTTGGATCAAAACCTTCCAAATTCATCAAAACGAAATTCGTCGCATTCCAAACTTTATTTGCAAAGTTTCTCCCCATTTCAATCAGCTTTTCAGAGAAATGCACATCCTGACCAGCGGAAGTATTGTAAATCATCGTAAATCTGATCGCATCTGCTCCATATTCATCAATCAACTTCAAAGGATCAGGCGAGTTTCCAAGCGATTTTGACATTTTCCTTCCCAGCTCATCTCTCACGATTCCATGGAAAAACACATCGTGAAATGGCACATCTTTCATCTCATACAGTCCAAACATTACCATTCTTGCTACTCGGAAAAAGATGATATCCGCTCCTGTTACAAGAGTTGAAGTCGGGTAGAAATGCTCCAAAAGTTCAGTTTTTTCTGGTCGTCCCATCGTTGAAAATGGCCAAAGTGCAGAGGAGAACCGAGTATCAAGCACATCATTTTCCTGTTCTAAACTCACTTCTTTCCCATAAAAAGCCAAAGCCTGATTTTTCGCTTCAGATTCGCTTTTTGCCACGAAAACCTTCCCATCAGGTCCATACCAAGCAGGGATTCTATGTCCTCGCCAAATCTGCCTAGAAATACACCAATCTCTAATATTTTCCAGCCAATGATAGTAGACTTTCACCCATCTTTCAGGCTGGATTTTGATTTTCCCAGATTTTACCGCTTCTAGTGCTGGTTCTGCGAGCGGTTTCATCTTTACAAACCACTGCTTAGAAACGCGAGGTTCTACAATCGTATCACACCTATAACAATGTCCAACAGCATGCTGATGTTTCCTCACTAATACGAGATACCCACCAGCCTCCAAATCAGCTACAATCTGTTTTCTTGCCTCAAAGCGATCCAAACCTGCATATTTTCATCAGTTTTCATTTACTTTTCCATCAGGAGTGAAAATATTGATAATCTCCAATCCTGTCCTTTTCCCCACCTCAAAATCATTTGGATCATGAGCAGGAGTCATCTTCACCACTCCAGTTCCAAACTCTCTATCTACATATTCATCGGCAACGATAGGGATTTCTCTATCCATCAGTGGCAAAAGCACCTTCTTCCCGATCAAATGTTGATACCTTTCATCCTCAGGATGGACCGCAACTCCCGTATCTCCGAGCATTGTTTCAGGTCTCGTGGTCGCAAGGATCAGCTTTTCATCAGTTCCCACAATCGGATAGGCAATCTCCCAAAAATGCCCTTCAGAATCCATATGTTCCACCTCATCATCAGCAAGTGCAGTTCCGCACCTCGGACATCGGTTTACCATATATTCTCCCTGATAAATCAGATTATCATGGTAAAGTTTCACAAAAATCTCTCTCACCGCCTCAGAAAGTCCTTCATCCATCGTGAATCTTTCCTTTTCCCAATCAAGTGAGTTTCCGAGTTTTCTCTGTTGTTGAGTAATGATCCCACCGTGCTTTTCTTTCCGTTCCCAAGTTTTTTTGATAAATTCTTCTCTTCCAAGGTCTTCTTTGGTCTTTCCTTCCTCTGCCAAGGCTCTTTCTACCTTATTCTGAGTAGCGATTCCTGCGTGGTCAGTTCCTGGCATTCGTAGAGTATTGCATCCAGACATCCTTTTCCATCTCACAAGTACATCTTGAATCGCTTCATCGAGCACATGCCCCATATGGAGAATTCCGGTCACATTTGGAGGAGGAATTACAATACTGAAGTTCGCTTTCTCAGCATCAGTTGTCGCTCTAAAATAGCCTTTTTCTTCCCAAAGTTTTCCTCGCTTTTGTTCTATCTCATTTGGACTATATTTCTCTAGCATAGATCATACATACAAAAAATAAATCCCTCTACTTATAAGAATTTCAAAAAATAAAACAATGGGTAGTTTGTGCTTTTTGTTCCAGCAGAATAGAAATGTCAGTACTTGACAAAAATAGAAATTAAAATACACATTTCTTTTTAATCTTCACTAACACATCTCATAGTTTTCAGTCATAACGAAGAAACTTTGGTCGCAAATCCAAATGATCATCATGGAAACGAGGAACAAGATGAAAATGCAGATGCGGAACGGATTGCTGAGCATCTTTTCCATTCGCATTTAAGATATTGATTCCTGTAGCTCAAAGTCAAGTTTTATAGGATTTTGCGGTATTTTGCAAAAAGGCAATCAAATTGTTTAGCTCGTCTTCTGGGATATCAAAAAGATTCTCGTAATGTTTTTTTGGCACAATCAAAGTGTGTGCAAAACACTCCATTTCTTTGGGGAGAAAAGCAAGAGCATGTTCATTTTCGGCTACTAGATGAGCTGGTAATTTTTTAGCAATAATATCGCAGAAGATGCAGTTGGGCATCAGGTAATTTTAGTCAAAATAAAAAAAAGTTTTAAAATAATTATTTTCCGATTTTACTCCTATTTCAAAATCATCAATATGGTACGAATTTCCCAATATTTTTAGAAAGTCTTTCTGATGTTTATGTATAAATTTATAAGCAAGACAAAAATCAGAAAGATTTTTTTTAGAAGAAAATGAATTGGATCCGAGCAATATTACTTCCTTATAAAATAAGTTTCTTACATTTAAGGGTAAAAAATAATCTATAGGATAGACTCACAAAACCATTATTAATCATTGTTTTTTAATTGTTCTAACAGATTGATTCAATATACTTGATTGGGCTCTTCATACACAGTCAAAAATGACATCATATTTCTCTGTAGGTGTTTTTTCAATATCAGAAAATACTTTCCCAGAGAAGCCCAATTTTACAATCTTATTTATATTTTTTTTCCCAAAAATAGTTACTGATTTTATTCCAATTTTTTTTAATAAAATTGCTATTAACATACCAATTGTCCCATCTCAAATAATAGCTATATCTGATAACTTATTAATTTTCGTATGTTTTTTTAATAAAGATAGGGAATGTAAAACAACAGCCATCCCATCTATAAGAATTCATAATTTAGGATTAAAGCTTTCTTCTAATGGATAAATATTATTTTCTGGTGCAATAACAAATTCAGAAAATCATCAATCTATATCTTTCCCTAAAGAATGTCATTCTACACAAAATTGAGAATTATTATTTCTACAAAAAATACAAGATCCACAACATATCAGTGGATTTATAGCAACTGTTTTCCCTATTAAATTAGAATTTCTAGCATCAATAACTTTTCATACAATTTCATGTCATAAAGTTACAATTTGAGAAAAAGCTTTATTTTTTATTTTATGTAAATCACTTCAACATAATCATACATATTTAGTTTTTATTAAAACTTCTTTATCTTGTAGTTTTCTAATAGGTTTATTGTCAATACAAATTTGTGTATTGTTTACTTTAATATATTTCATTATACGATATATGAAATAAAGGCTCAAAAATCATTTCCTCAAAATTTATAATTTTTGTCTCAATCAAAGGCAGTATGAGGAACCTCACCTATTCCTATACAACACAATCCAGAGTCTAATGCGGATTTAATTCAGTCATTAGAATCCTCAAAAACCAATCATGTATAGAAATTATTTGTTCATCACAAAGAAGAAAAAGCTAATTTATATATTTCAGGAGATGGTTTTCAATGTTTTACAGATTCTGAAGTCAATATTACATCAAATGAAGATGTAATGCCTAAATTATTTAGGATTATGTCAACAAAAAAAAATGTTGTTGATGTAGCTAGTCAGATTTTATATTGTTTATTTTTTAAAAATTTTAAAAAGGGGATAATACCCTTTGTTGTATATTTAGACAATGATTCTCTACTTAATAATTCTTTTTTATGCAGAAATTCATACTAATCCTCTTCAAGAAATCGTTATGCAGAAATACTTTTTCTCCAATCCTTTTTCTTAAATTTTGGATTTCATTTTCTAGAGAGCATGCTCTCATAAATAAATTAATACCATCACAAAATCTTTTTCATTGAAAATTTTCTCTATATTCTTGAAAAGATAATGGTTTATTTAATATAGAATCAATTGCGGAACAATATGCAATAAAGTTAATATTTTCAATA
>ERZ773233.1964-NODE-1964-length-11659-cov-4.372889_pt1 | contig 11659 bp, 9 predicted proteins | sample MGYA00580991_ERZ773233 | MGnify/ENA primary metagenome ERZ773233 (study PRJEB29015, sample SAMEA2738178) | human oral metagenome | biome: human oral; feature: human-associated habitat; material: saliva | place: China | collected 2161 ...
ACCTGCTTTATCAGATTCGTCCTGCCTTCGGTGGTAACATCGTTGCAACCATCGTCAACCCTGACCACCGTCCACAGATGGCTACCGTGCGCTCTGGCGTTATGCAGAAAGCTATCTATGAAGGCGAAGCTAAGAATGAGGTTGTCTATCCAGATGTTGCTAAATATGTGCCCGAAGTAGATTATGTTGTGAAGGTTATCGACCGCCATGTCGAACCAGCACAGAACAACCTGAAAGGTTCTCCTATCGTTGTTGCTGGTGGATATGGTGTTGGTTCAAAGGAAGGCTTCGACTTGCTATTCAAGCTCGCAAAGGAACTTCATGGTGAGGTCGGTGCTAGTCGTGCTGCTGTTGATGCTGGTTGGGTAGACCACGATCGCCAGATTGGACAAACAGGTGTCACCGTTCACCCTAAAGTGTACATCGCTTGTGGTATCTCTGGACAGATTCAACACATTGCTGGAATGCAGGACAGCGGTATCATCATATCTATTAACAACGACCCAGACGCCCCCATCAATGCCATTGCCGACTATGTTATCAATGGAACTGTTGAGGAGGTGGTGCCTAAGTTGATAAAGTATTATAAGCAGAATAGTAAATAAGGAAAATGGCAAATTATTATACTGACCACCCAGAGATAGCGTTTCACTTGAATCATCCATTGATGAAACGCATTGTAGAATTGAAGGAGCGTAACTACGCTGATGCTGCTACACACGTTGATGCACCAGTAAACTACGAGGACGCTATTGAGAATTACAAGCGTATACTTGATATTACGGGAGACATCACAGCAAACATCATCGCACCTAACTCTGAAGCTGTCGATCAAGAAGGTCCACACCTCATTGATAACCGCATGCACTATGCAAGCAAGACGCTTGAGAACATCCAAGCCACTCGTCAAGCTGGTTTATGGGGCGTATCAATGCCACGCCAATATGGTGGCTTGAACCTTCCTAACGTCGTATTCTCTATGTTATCAGAGCTTATTGCAGCTGCTGATGCTGGCTTCCAAAACATTTGGTCATTGCAGTCATGTATTGACACGCTCTACGAGTTCGGTAATGACGACCAACGCCAACGCTATATCCCACGCATTTGTGCAGGTGAAACCATGTCAATGGACCTCACCGAACCAGATGCTGGTTCCGACCTCCAGCGCGTTATGCTCAAGGCTACCTTCGATGAGAAGGAGAACTGCTGGCGACTGAATGGTGTGAAGCGATTCATTACCAATGGTGATTCTGATATCCACCTCGTCCTCGCCAGATCGGAAGAGGGCACACGAGACGGACGTGGCTTGTCTATGTTCATATACGATAAGCGCAATGGAGGCGTTGATGTGCGTCACATCGAGAACAAGCTCGGTATACATGGTTCGCCTACTTGCGAGCTTGTTTACAAGAATGCAAAAGCAGAACTATGTGGCAACACACGCATGGGACTCATCAAATACGTTATGGCATTGATGAATGGTGCTCGACTCGGCATAGCCGCTCAGTCGGTGGGTCTTGAGCAGGAGGCTTACAACGAGGGATTGGCATACGCAAAGGAACGTGCGCAATTCGGCAAGAAGATTATCACCTTCCCTGCGGTTTACGATATGCTCTCTCGCATGAAAGCGAAGCTCGACGCAGGGCGTTCGCTATTGTATCAGACGGCTCGTTACGTTGATATCTACAAGGCATTGGAGGATATTGCTCGTGACCAGAAGCTCACTCCAGAGGAGCGCCAAGAGATGAAGAAGTACACAAGATTGGCTGACGCTTTCACTCCACTAGCCAAGGGTATCAACTCTGAATACGCTAACCAGACTGCTTACGACGCTATCTCTATCCATGGAGGCTCCGGCTTCATCATGGAGTACAAGTGCCAGCGCTTGTATCGCGATGCGCGTATCTTCTCAATCTATGAGGGTACAACGCAACTCCAAGTAGTAGCTGCTATTCGTTACATCACCAACGGCACTTATCTTTCTATTATGAAGGAGATGCTAGAGGACGAACTCGCTTGCGACTGCATGAAGGCTTTGCGCGATCGTGTTGCCCGTCTCGTTGAGCTTTACGAGGAGTCAATCGAGAGGGTAAATGCTTACGATAACCAAGATATCCACGACTTCCTTGCTCGCCGTCTGTACAATATGACAGCCGATATCATCGGTTCGCTACTCTTGATAGAAGATGCTTCTAAGGCACCAGAGTTATTCAAGAAGTCGGCTAATGTATTCGTTCGCATGGCAGAGGAAGAGGTGATTGGTCACGCTTCTTACATCAAGTCATTCGACCCAGCAGACCTTGCTAACTTCAAGGCTACGGACGATGAACCTGCTGAAGCATAACGATTAACACACAAGAAACGTCTAACGGGAGGATGTGTCATTACATTTTCGACACATCCTCCTTATCTTTATTATATAACTAATTAATTTCTATAACAGCATAATAACATTGCCAGCAAACAAGCTCCAAGATAATGAAAGAACTATCCAAACACCCAACAAATAGAGTTAAATCAGTTCTACTGTTATATCTTCTTTTCTTTGTTTCAATGTATGGGTATTCCGAAACAGCAGACACACTATCTGTTATCAGCAACGATAGCTTACAAACCGAACAAAATACAATTATCCAGCCATCGCTTCAGACTAAGATGGATAACTTCAGACAGCGACGCTGGTTTCAAGCTACCTATCTAGGCGTCCCAATGATAGCTATGGGGTTACTCGAAAAACATTTCGACGATAAGTTCAGAGTACTAAGGAATGACTTCATGCCTAAGTTCGACTATAAACTCGACAATTACACACAGATAGCACCAGCGGCTGTCATGCTCGGCTTGAAGGCAGCAGGAGTGCCAAGCAGGTCCTCATGGGGAAGGATGATTATGAGCGATGCTATCACCATTACTTTGATGACAGGGGTGGTACAAGGACTCAAATATACAACCAATGTAACCCGACCTGATGGAAGCAATAAACAGAGCTTTCCCTCAGGACATACTGCGACCGCCTTTATGACTGCCACTATGCTATCCAAGGAGTATGGGCACATCTCTCCATGGGTGAGTGTTGGGGCATATACCATAGCAACTGCAACAGGACTAATGCGTATGGCGAATAACAAGCATTGGCTCAGTGATGTCATGGTTGGAGCTGGCTTTGGTATTCTGTCAACAGAGTTCGGATATTGGATAACTGATGCTTTCATGAAAGGTAGGGGATTAAACTTCCAAAAGTTACAAGAGGAGGAACAACTAGGACGTAGCAACCCTTCATTCTTCAACCTCTATATGGGCTTTAATGTCCCTCTAAGTAAGTTTGATATCAATAATAACACAACCTTTCAAACATCAGTGGGAACCGTCCTTGGTGTTGAAGGAGCTTACTTCTTCAATCAGTATATAGGTATTGGTGGGCGTTCAACTTTCTCAAACATACAGCTTATCATTAACGACACTGAAGCACAAGACAACACGTTCAACTTCGATAACTTCAGCATTGGACCTTATTTCTCGCTTCCACTAACGCTTAGATGGACGCTTGATACAAAGCTGCTAGCAACGTTTACCTATTATTACAATACAATAATCAATAATATAAATATTCCGAAAAATACTGGATGGGGCATTGGAACAGGTTTAGGTATTAACTATCATATAAGAAAGCATTTCGCCTTTGGCTTATTTGCCGATCACAATATACAGCCACCATACAGCATAAAGAACAAAGAGTACATTCACACACTGACTATTGGTACCAAAGCTGCCATGAGATTCTAAGGTTTACACTATAAAACAGCTACATCCAATTAGTTGGATGGTGTCATCCAATTAGTTGGATGATGTTGTCCAATTAGTTGGATGCATTCGTCCAATTAGTTGGATGCCTCCGTCCAATTAGTTGGATGAAGTCGTCCAATTAACTAGATAGTGCTGTCCAATTAGTTGAATAACATTATCTACCTCATTGAAAAACATATATAAGAACTCTCATTAATAGGAATCCATAACAACAGATTAGTTGCTTTTCTTCTAACAAAATTGTCTATTAGGTTGCCTTCATTAGCTGTTTTGAACCGCCTTTCACAGCTCTTCCCTCAAAAGAAGTTATTAGAACCAATAGTCTATAACCACCTCAAGAGCGAAATAAAACATACACCATTATGGTGATATGCGAAATTATCTCTATCTTTGCAGCACATAATTAAAAGGAAAGAATATGAAGAGGTATATGCAAGCAAGCCTATTATTAATGGGCTTCCTATTGGTTCAATCAACCACAGCAATGGCGCAATGCCCTATCAAGGAACGGATTATGAATGGTGAGGGAGAGGCTGATTCGACATCACAAGTAAGATCTGCTCCTGCACTGGCAAGCTACACGTTGGTTATTTTCTTCGATAAGAAGAAGGGTAGCAAACCGCTCATGAAGGCGATTAAGACGAGCGCATGTACGGTGCTCTACAAATACAAGGAATCTAACGGAGTAGCGATTAAGGTGCGCGAAGGATGGGATATTGACAAAGCCATAGCCTACTTCAAGAGCGTGAAGGGCGTTCTAAGTATAGGCGTGAATGGTATCATGCAGCCCGAATAGGCATCTGTAACGTTCCAACAAACAATAAGGTCAGGCTAAGAACATAGCCTGACCTTTCTTTGTTAGATGGTAGATAGCATGCGATTAGATGGTAAGAGGACACCTGATTAGATAGTAAGCGAGTGCATAGACACACGACTTGATTGCAAAGATAAAACAAATCTCTTATATTGCAAGTAGGCTTCCGTTAAATAGAACAAAACTTGTATCAGCAATCAAAGAAAGCCTCTCCTGCATTAGAAGAGACACCCCCTTCGCATCAAGGAAACGCCTTCTTCATATTGAAGAAAGCCTCTCCTTCTTTACTGTCTCCTATCCGTTGCTAACGAAGCACTGCCTCGCTACACTGCACAAAACAAAAAGCTACGAAGATAAAACACGCTATATAAGATTTAATGTGTATATTTGTTGCCGTCAAAATAATACTTATTAATCTGAACAAACAACGTTATTAACTATGATACCATTCAATCGTTTCGCATCCACAATCACCTTAGCTCTCACCTTATCTGTCGGTGCGCAGGCACAATCAACGAACTTAGAAAAGGACGTGGAGAGTTATTTCCAGCAAGCATTAAATACTCAACTGACCACGGAAGTGGCTGACCGAAATGCTTTCACCAATGCCCCTACCTGTGTAACCCACCTACAACAAAGCATCAAGAACAAGGATATTCCTCACTATCAAGAGATGGTTTGGAAGGCTTGGCAAGCAGCTAATCGGGCACTGAAGGAGCAGAAACTCATTCCTGCAGAGCCTTTACAAAATGCCAATCAGGCGTCATGGGACTTGCCACAAGGATTAGAGTCTAACGCAAAAATGCCTTATTACTATGGAACGAAAGGCACAAGTGACAAGCCACTACCGCTCTTTCTTTATCTACATGGCTCTGGACCGAAGGCGCAGGAATGGCAGAATGGTATCTTACTTGCCAAGTCGTTCAATGATTCGCCATCGTCTTATTTCATCCCACAGATACCCAATGAGGGCGAATACTATCGTTGGTGGCAACTTGCCAAGCAGTTTGCTTGGGAGAAACTCATCCGCCAGTCGCTTGCTGAAGGGGCTGTCGATGCGAACCGACTATATGTCTTTGGCATATCAGAAGGCGGTTACGGAAGTCAGCGATTAGCCTCTTTTTATGCCGACTATTGGGCTGCAGCAGGTCCGATGGCTGGTGGAGAACCATTGAAGAATGCGCCAGTTGAGAATTGTTCCAATATAGGGTTTTCATTCCTAACAGGTGCTGATGACACTGGATTCTATCGTAACATCTTAACCCATTACACACAGGTTGCCTTCGATTCAGCGCAACTCTCTCGTCCACTCTCCGCTGACCAACAGCCTATCTTCCGCCATCGTGTACAGCTCCTACCCGGTATGCAACACCACATAGACTATAGACTCACCACACCATGGTTGCGCCAATTCGTTAGGAATCCATACCCTAAGACAGTGCTATGGGAGGACTTTGAGATGGATGGAAGGCATCGTTCAGGCTTTTACAACTTACAGGTTTTGAAGCGTCCATCAGCCCTTCGCACCTATTATGATATGTCTATTCAAGGGAACGTGATTACCCTTAGCATACAAGATGTACGCTATACAACAACCGAGAAAGAGCCACAATGGGGCATAGAAATGAAGTTTAATCGTTCTTACTCAACGGCTCAAGGAGGGAAACTACGTGTCTATCTCAATGATAAACTGGTAAATCTTAACAAAGAGGTGACAGTAATCATCAACGGAAAGAAGGCTTTTCAAGGTGTTGTAAAAGCTAATCTAAAAGACATGATAAATAGTTGTGTGGAATATTACGACCCCTATCGTGTGTTCCCAACAGCCGTAGAGGTGAGTTATTAAACACTACAAACAAAATAGGAACAGACGCATTTGTCTGTTCCTTATCTTATACTTCCAGTAACTCAAGTAGGTGTATATCCACCTTTAGAAGGGCTTTCGGAAGTTACCTGTTAGAAGCCCTCTCCATTATTGAACAGGGTTCTGTTCATAGATCTTTAACCCAAACTCATGCGCATAGGCATAAACGTGTTCGAGAATATCTGACGTTGAATGCTCATAAGGAATCCAATCCTTATTAGATAAGAAGAAGTAAAACTCAATAGGAACTCCTGCTTGCGTCGCATCTAATTGACGCAGTAGTAAAGTCATCTTAGGGTTTACATCTTCTCGTTTGGATAGGTAATGTTCCATGTAATGACGGAAGAGTCCGACGTTAATTACATCCCCCTTCAGATCCTCCTCCTTGACATATCCCTTCTCAAGGAGGCTCTTCTTGAGATCATCATCAGCAATTCTTATACTGCGAACATCAAAGTAGACGACCTTCTTCACACGACGTCCTCCCCCCTCTAACATATCTTTCCAGTTGAGGAAAGTGCCATTTACCAATGTTAAAGGAGATACCGTTGCTATGGAATTATCGCTTTGTTTCACTTTAACAGTGGTCAGAGTGATGTCTTGGACAGTACCATCAAGACTGCCATCAGGCATTGTTATCCAGTCTCCAATATGTATCATCTCATTGCTGGTGAGCCTAACTCCAGCGACAAGACCATCAATTGTGTCCTTAAATACTAACATCAAGATAGCAGATGTGGCTCCCAAACCAGCAAGAAGGGTCATTGGACTGCGATTAATGAGTATTCCCACAACCACAATAGCAGCTATAAAGATGGTCAATATCTTCAATACTCCACAGAAAGACTTGAGGTATTGACTCCTAGAATTACCTGGTTTCGTATTCAAATAACGCAATCTATCAACGATACCAACGGCGAGTTGGGTTGTAGCAATGGTGAGATAGACCGCTGTCAGACGTGCCAAAGCCTCTTGAACAACGGGTATTTGATAGAAAACAAGCGGCATTAACTTCCAGATAACGAGGGCTGGAACAATGCGACAGGCCACTTTCAAGACCTTATAATCAAATATTACATCATCCCATTTGGCCTCTGTTCGCTTTACAATCTTCAGTATTAAAGGTACAAAGACATACCTACAAATAAGCTCAGCAACGAGTGCCAGCAATAGAGCTACCACTGTTAACAACACATGACGCAGTACTGGGACGGCATGACCATGCACTCCCAACGATAGGATAACATCCTCTACAAAGATGCGAATCTGCTCTAATGCATCATTCAATAAGTGGTGAGGAAGTTTCGGCAACATAGTTATTTGCATTTAAATGAAGGGTTATTGGCACAATGCCACACATATCTTGTTTTGGAAACGACGCATTGGTGAATGGGTCATTCCACCATTATTAATAATAGAGAAACATATCAAATGCCCGTTTGAAGCAGTGAGATAACCAGCCAAGGAACTAACTCCTCGCACTGTACCAGTCTTGGCTCTCACGTTGTTTTGAGCACTTGTTCCACGCATACGTTTACGCAGTGTGCCATCAACACCAGCGATTGGCAGGGATTCAAATAAGGCATTATAAACCTCTTGATTGCGATAGGCATGACGCAAGAGTTGGATCTCTAACTCTGCACTTACATAATTATAAAGAGACAAGCCAGAGCCATCTGCCACATTATAATCACGTGGATTCAATCCGAGACGACTGAAGAGTGCATTCTCATAGTTTCTTCCTTGCTTAGCAGAACACCAACGAACTCCACCGCTCGCAGCCAACTGGTAGAACATAGACTCTGCATAGAGATTATCGCTGACCTTTAACATTCTGTGTAAGACCTCACGTATAGAATGAGTATAGGTAACGATCAATGACGCATTAGAGGGAACTTGTCGTTCATCGGTAAAACCATCGACTGATATGCCAACATTGCGTAGTTTGCGAAGAAGAGTGTCCATAAAATCATCCTTCCGATTGACCAATAAGGGTGTAAGAACAGGATTCTTATCATCCCAACACCACCCTTCTCCAAGTCTGTCTTTGTCTTTGAACGACAGATCAGCATAAACATTTCCCTCAATGCGAGTGATCCCCAACTGTCGAATAGAGTCTGCTATCGCCGACAGATCACCGGATGACAACATAGGATCCATGCCTCCCAAGCAATAGAGATCACCGTGTAGAACCTTCGTAGAGTCATTGATTGTTCCTGTATAGTAAACACGTGTCTTGAAATCATAATCAGCTCCTAACTTATCCAAAGCAGCAATAGCTGTGACGCACTTCATCGTAGAGGCGGGGCGAAGATGGAGTTTCTCACGGAACTGATAGACGGGAACATCATCAGTTAAGTCCCATACCATGACCGAAGCCTGCACCGTTTCAAGGAGCGGACTACGCATGATTCCATCCAAACGATTCGTGATATTCTCCTTCCAAGAGAGCCGATCATCTGTGGAGAACATCGGTATAATACTGTCCGTGTCTTCGTCTTCATCTTCCCCAATATCGTCCGTCTTGGGTTGAGCAATCAATGCCTTGGGATGCAGGATATTGGCTATCTCTGTACTATCAAGATATACTTGCGCATGAACTTGTAGGCTCAATACAACGCAAAGAACCAATGCCGATAAATATCTTAACTTCATTCTTCGTCCTTTCTCATTATCATTCGCTTGGTAAGTACAGCCTGAAACGAGTCGACATTATCAGGTTGTACGCTAATGGTATTGCCATTTACCAATTCAATTAATATATAATGTCCGATGTGAAAAGCAAAGGGATGCTTCCCAAGTGACCGGATATCACTGATAGAAATAGACTTTGTTTGTCCGATACGTCCCGTCTTAATGCGTAATTGATCATCGTCAGTAAGAACATAACTGGTATGTATAGCACGGTCGACGGCACGAAGAGTTACCACGATAAGAACGAACCCTAAGACTACCATCACACTACTGGTTCGATGCCACAAACAGAAGAATGCACCAAGACCAAACACTAGTATCGCTCCTAGATCATTTATTGTTACTTTATGTTGGAATGTTCTCATACTGAGTGCAAAAGTACAAAATAAAAGCCTTTGTACGTCAATATATTACATAAAAAGATAATGGCAACCAACATTGGTTGCCATTATTAGAGGGGAAGGTTATTGGGCTAATTAGGCTTATTAGCCTAATTGGACCAATAAAGCTAATACCCTTAAACCAAAGTCGCAATAACCTCTTCGCGGCTTTCAGGTAGCATATCAATGACCGGAATCTCTGGCATTGTATAGCAACCAGGGGCTAGACGGAAACTAGCTCGTGCCACATTGACAAGCACCTGGGCTGTAAGTGCAGGGTTATTGATATTCATATCGAATGAGAAATGCTGGTTATGTGTCTTTCCACTAACGCCCTTGCGGGTCATGTGAACGCCATGACCAACATCATTCAAGGCGTCAACACTAGGTACAGCAAACACATGCAACTCGTCATGAGCAAAGTAATCGTCGGCCTTGAGTTCCTTTGTTACATCCTCAAGATTGGCTCCTTCTTCTAGTTCAACATATACCATGCGACGGTGAATGCCCTCTCCCAAAGGTATAGTCATCGACAATGCGTCCTTAATGCCCTGCTTACTACGAGCCACAACAGAGTGTCCCATGGAACGACCGGGACCGAAGTTTGTATAAGAAAGACCCTCTGGTGCAAGGCTCTCCATTAGTACTCTTACGATAGAGTCAGAACCTGGATCCCATCCAGCAGAGATAACACTCACAGTGTTAGTACGCTTGTTATTCTCCATTTGCTTCGTGCGATAGTCCAAGATGGAACCATGAATATCGAAAGAGTCGACGGTATTAATGCCCAAAGCCGTAATCTTCTCGGCATACTCTGGACAACTTCTTGTTGGAGTAGCAAGGATGGCAACATCAACATCTTTCAGCTTTGTGATGTCATCAACAACCTCGTATGGAGTCAATTCTAAGGGCTTGTCCTTATCACCTTGACGCCTTACAACGCCTGCAATCTCGAAATCCTTTGCTGCTTCTAAGGCCTGAACACTATACTGACCAATGTTTCCATAACCAATCACAGCTGCTCTAATCTTCTTCATAATTTCTTACCTTTTATGTTATTGAACTACTTTTCTCTGCAAAAATAGCGTTTTATTTGCTAATAAGTATCGTCTTCGACCCCTTTTTAACACTATTCTATATCTTCTTTATAATACACTCTTTCTCTCTGCCTTACACTTACTTATTGCGTAAGCAAGTTTTAGTAATTTAATTAAGTTCTCTCTCCATTCTACAAAGAGAGCCTCTCTTCATAACAAAGGAAGGCTCTCTTTAGTGCAAAGAAACGCCTCCTTTAAATGAAGAAGAGCCTTTCCTTTATTCGTATTCATAGATAATATGCACCTACGTTATGTCCTTTTCAATACGAAATTATAGTTATTAATTACACTCTTTCATAACAATAAACAAAGGAAGAAAACGTTATTAAGAACGTATATACAGAATTTCCATGCCCGAAAAAGGTATATTTATTTTAGATGGTTCTGCGGGATTTAGTGAATTAACATGCCGTATCCCGCATTAAGCGGGTACGAAATTCGTATCTTTGTAGTCAGTATGATGACAACCGAAGATATATTATCCAAGCTGCTGCTCCACAACAACAATGATTGGGAGATTGAGAATGTGACCTGTGATGACTCCACCGAAGAGATACATGTCATGCTCAAATATCGCTATGACACCATCAAGGTTGAAGAGAAAGAATTCCCTATATTTGACTTCCGTCATGAACGGAGTTGGCGGCATTTAGATATGTGGCAGTACAAGACCATCCTTGAGGCTCGCATTCCTCGTTACCATGATGGCGAAGAGGTCAAGAGTGTCGCTGTCCCCCGGGCATTACCAAACTCCCGGACGTCTTGACTGATGGAAAAAAACGATAGAAACGCTCCTCTCCACCAAAAATCAGACAAAGACTGCACGTCTTCTCCGCCTTACTTTCGAGCAGGTACATGGCGTTATGCTTCGTGCCGTTGAACGAGGTTTGGATAAGCGTGACAAGACTCGTATCTACAAGCATGTGTGCATGGATGAGAAGTCTATCCGCCACTGTCATGACCTGTACCACTGCGTTACCTATTTGAACGATGCCGTCGACAAGGT
>ERZ773233.1966-NODE-1966-length-11647-cov-7.048309_pt1 | contig 11647 bp, 13 predicted proteins | sample MGYA00580991_ERZ773233 | MGnify/ENA primary metagenome ERZ773233 (study PRJEB29015, sample SAMEA2738178) | human oral metagenome | biome: human oral; feature: human-associated habitat; material: saliva | place: China | collected 2161 ...
CGAGTGAATTTGCAAATCATTCAGGAATAGATGTTACAAAAAAACATTATATAAGAAAAACTACTGCAGTAGAAAAAAAGTCAAAATTACTTGAAATGAGGAAGAAAATTGGTTTTTAGGAGGAATAATAATGATAATTTATATTTATGAAAAAGACACATTGCAATTAATAGCACAACCAATGACAGCGGGAATAGAACGTTTTAAAGAAAATCCTAGCTTATTTTTCCCGGATTGGGATTCTAAAACAATGGTATTTGCAACATCATTGCTTTTAAATCCTATCTTAGATGAAACAACTGGAGAACTAAGGGAAATGAACGAGTACGAGCAAATTATCAATGGAAAACTCTTTTTAGCGGACGGAGAGTATTTAGATGAAAAGACTAAGTCTGTTAAAAGAGTTGAAAAGCCAAACGACTGGAGCATTTGGGATAGAGAAAACAAAAAATGGAAAGTAGATAATAATTTGCTAAACGAAAGAAAAAAAGAACTTAAAGACAAGCTGCTACAGGACTTGGCAGAAGCAAAATCAAATTACTTGAATCAGGCAATTTCTGTTGATAAAAATGGCAAAAAATACACATTTGAGAACAATGAGAAAAACAGAAACAGATTATCTCTAAAAATTTCATTAATGTGGGTGCTTGATCAGGATAAAATAGAAAAAGTAAAAGCCCAGAATGAAAAAGGTTTAGTTGAATTTTTAGAACTGAATAGAACTGAATTAAAAGTTTTAGCTGGAAAAATACAGGACATTATAGAAGTTGCAGATATAGCTGAACAAACAGCCGTAACAGGACTGGAAAGATACACGATTGAGCAGTTGTTAGAGCTTGATGTTAATGATTTTTTCAAAAACTAGGAAAGGAAGTGGCGTAAATGGGTACAAGATTCGACAAAATTTTTAGTTACATGCTATTTGTCGAAGGTGGATATAGTAATGATAAAAACGACAAAGGCGGAGAAACAACTTGGGGTGTTACAAAAGAAGAGGCAAGAAATAATGGATACAACGGACCGATGAAAAATTTAACGCAAGATTTCGCAAAAAAAATACTTGAGAAGGGATATTATTTGAAACATCATTTAAATGAAGTAAAAAACGATAAAGTCGCACTTTCAATTTGTGACTGGAGTTTTAATTCAGGAAGATGGGCAACTAAAAAGGCACAAGTGACATTAAATAGCTATTTTGGATATGATTTAGTTGTGGACGGTATTTTTGGAAGCAAAACTATAAAAGCTTTAAATGAAGTAGAAGAACAGGGAAAATCAGAAGAATTTTTGAAAAATTATCATAATTTGCAAAGAAAATTTTATCATTCTGTTGTGGAATGCAATTCAACTCAACAAGACTTTTTAAAAGGGTGGTTGAATAGAGTTGATAAAAAGGAGAAATATTTAAAGGAGATGTTTTAAATGAGTAAAGTTATCTTAAATGTAGGGCATGGTGGAGTCAGAAAAGATACAGGAGCATGTGGAAATGGCTTTGTTGAACATGAATGGAATAAAGATTTTGTGAACAATTATATTGTTCCTGAATGCAAGGTGCAAGGATTGGATTATAGAGTAGTCTACCAAGAATATTATTCAACATTGCCACAGAAAATAAACGGAATTGCGAACAAAGGCGATGTGACACTATCGTTTCACTTGAATGCAGCTGATAAGACAGCTACAGGTGCTGAAATGTTATTTTGGCACAAATCAAAAAAGAGCAAGGAACTGGCGGAATTTTTGCAAGAAGCAAATATTGAAGCAACTCACTTGAAAGATAGAAAAATATTACCTCGTGATTATGCAGATAGAGGAGCTACTTTATTGAGAAAAACTGTGACACCTTGCGTCATAGTCGAGAGTGGATTTATAACAAATAAGGAAGACATGGAAGTGCTGGAAAAAACAAAAAAAGAATTGGCAAAACATTATGTGTCAGCAGTAAAAAATTATTTTAAAGGAGAGATGTAAAATGAACATACTGACAAATGTATTAAATCAATTTGGAGCAAATTTAACAAATTTAATAGCGGTAGCATTAGCTGGACTGATAGCAAGAGGATTATCTTTAATTGTAATTAATGTACATAAGTATTTGCTTAAAAGAAAAATATCAAAATATATACTTAAGTTTATTCCACAAGGAATAGCTTACGGAGACATGCTGAAAGGCATCAAGCCAAATCATGAGAGATTAGTTCAAGCTGTTCTGACTGTTCAGAATAGAGTTCTGAAAATGTTCCCTGAAAAACAGAGACCAACAATAGATAAATTGATAGATGAAAATGCTATCGCAAGGGAAATAGAAAGAAAGCTAAATGAGGATAAGCAGGAGGGTTTAGCAAAGCCGACAACAGTGGAGGAAGAATAAGAGCTGTTGTCGGAGAGAAAATAGAAAAAGTAACTGAACAGGCAACGGAAAAAGCAATTGACAAGGTAATTGAAAAGGTGGTAGAGAGTGGAAAACTCTCTGCTACTGACAATAACAAACTTAATTTTAATGTAATTGATTATAAAAGAGACTACGGTCGTAGTAATATTTATGCGGATATCAATTATAGAGATAATTTCAGAGGAGACAGAGAATTGCTTGCCAGAGCGGGATTTATTTACTATTTAGACAGAAAGTAGGAGTTGCAATGGAGAGCACCAAAAACATATTCTTATATATTGAAAATCACGGCTTAAGTCTTGTGATTGTCGTAATGCTTGGCATAGGACTTTGGCGATATGTTGTACCTTACATCAAAAAACAAACAGAAACAATGGAAACGATCAAGACATTTTTTGAAAATCATAATAAAGGAGTGATTTCAGGGAAAGCTCTTGAATTAATGCTGGAACTACAAGCAAAAGCTTTGAGGTGGAGCATTGAAAATAAGTATATATTTTTTATCCAAAACAATAATATTAAACACAGATACAATAACATAATATTTGAGATTGATAACTATCTCAATGTTAAAATGCTAAAATTTGAGGATGAACTGAAAGATATAACTGACAAAATCGCTTTTAAAGTTTTTTCCGAAATTTTTCAAGATTCCGTTTTGGAGTTAAAAAAAGACTTAGACATGATATTGCAGGCATTAAAAGAGGAACAAACAGAACAAACAGACTACGAAGTAGCAAAAAGAACTGTAAGACAGCATGCGGAACATTTTCAGAATAACTTAATAAAAAGAATAAAAGAGTTAACAGATTAAAGGCAGGACGAAGTTTCTGCTTTTTTTGTAAAAAAATAAAAATATTTTATCAAAAACACTTGCATTTTACATAAAAAAATGTTACTATATATATGTAAGGGGGAGATAGAAAGGCGGTGGACAATGAAAAGAAAATTAAGTCGAAAAGAAAAGGAAAGGAGGCGAAAAAAAGAGGACTTAAAACAAGTCCTCGAGATAATCAAATTGTTAGCAGAAATCATACTCACAATATTGACAATACTAACAATTTTGATAAAAGGGCTTTTTAAATAAAGCCCTCCCCTAAGGGGGCGACTTAATTATATCTTTTTATAAAGATTATGTCAAATAACAATTTGTGGTTAGTACTTGCCCTAGCAAATGGATATTTTGCCTTTATAGGACAAAAGAAATACACTCTAGCAAGAATACTAAGTCTAATAGCTTGTATATTAAGTCTAGTAATGTTTTTCTTAAGATAGGAGAGTGACTATGGAAGAAAAAAAGGAAACAAGGGGGGCTAAAAAAGGCAGACCAAAGCCCCTAGGAAGTGGAAGAAAAAAAGCGACAGGACCGAAAAGGGATAGAGCCTTTACTGTAAGATTCACAGCAAAAGAGCTGGAATTTGTAAACAAGAAATTAAAAGAAACTGGCGGAAGTAAGCCAGACGCACTGTTGAAAATATTAAAATATGAGGTATAATAGAAATATAAAATTAGAGGAGTGAGGAAAATGAAAGCATTGATCAAGGAAAATGGATAAGAAAGAGTATTAAAAGAAGGAACGTTGGAAGAAATAAAATCATATTTAACAAATAATTTAGATAACTTACTAGACTGGTTGGAAGAAGAAGGAAACCAGTGGGAAGACTTTACAGGACTTAAAAACGACATAAAAGAAGAAATAGAAAATGCAGACAGCGTTGAGGATTTAGAACAAACATTTGAGGAAATCAACTCAGAAATGAGTTGGTGGGGAGTTTACTTTGAATAATTAAAAATAAGGAGTTGAGAAAAATGAAAGTATTAGAAAATAAAATAATTGAAGATGTGAGACATACGATTCTTAAAGAAGATTTAGACGATTTGAAAGATAAAGATAAAATAGATGATTTTTTTCAGAACAAGTTGGATATGTTTAATTTTTTCAAAGAAAAATTTGAAATGCATGAAATAACAAAGAAATACATTTCGACTTTTGCGAAAATATTAAACATAATATCAGAAAAAGATTTTACTAAAGAAAACTTAGAAGAGTTGAGAGAAACTTTTATAAAAAAAGAAGAAATGTTAAAAGACTTTTACACACATGACATCTTAGGAAGAGAATTAATAATAAATGAACATGGAGTTTTGCAAATAAAAGATAAATTTGAACAATTGAGTTTCAGCATATATCAATATGAGCAAAGACAATTTAGAAATATACTCGATAAAACAAAAGAACAAAAAGCAGAATTGTATAAAGAATGTTTACTTATTCACAATTATTTAAGAGAAAACAGTTTTGCAGCTGTAGCTGATGCGGTTGCTGATGTAAAGCTGGCATGTAAATAATGAAAAATACCCCTTGACTTTTTTAGGAAAAGGGGTATAATTTATTATATTAATAGTAGCACATTGTAATGTAAAAATTATTGTTTGTTATTATTTTCTATTTTAATAGTGCAAAGTGTATTGTAAATAGAGAATACTCTAGTTTAGGAAGAAAGAATTTAATAGTGCATAATGTAAAAATAAGAGCCTTAATTGGCTCTTTTTGTTTTTTGAGGTATAATTAAAATAAAGAGGTGGGATTTATGTACAAAAATTATATTCACGTACAAATGGAAGATAAAGTGTTTAGAATTAATAAAAAGGATGAAAAAGTTCTATTTTTTTATCATATTCTTCTGAAAGAAATATTGACAGAAGAAGAGATAGAGCTTTTAAGGAAGTATCTTACAGGAAGAAAATACGATAAAGTTTTTGAGATGGAAAAGTTGAAAGGCTTAGTGCATCGCATTTCAGAAGAGAAATTCAATGAAAAGAATTGCAAATTCAAGTAAATTATGGTATTATAAGGAACATGAAAAAATAAAATGTTACAATTCAAGGTTTCTTAGTTGTGGTGACTAAGTATGCACTTGGGTGCGCCATTTTAATTGGTAAATTTCTTTGTAGATTTGTAGTTAGGAGTAGAAACATGGGAAGTATTATAATACCGGAAGGATACACTTCCAGACAGAATATAATGGAAACAGAAATTGCTATAAAACTGATTAAGGATTTTTTTGAAAGGGAACTTTCTAAAGAATTAAATTTAACAAGAATATCGGCACCTCTGTTTGTAAAAAAGACGACAGGGTTAAATGATAACCTTAATGGTGTTGAAAGACCTGTTGCATTTGAAATGAAAGAAGCGGAAGGGGAAGTTATCGAAATAGTTCATTCGCTTGCTAAGTGGAAAAGACTTGCATTAAAAAGATATGGTGTAAATTCAGGTGAAGGAATTTATACTGATATGAATGCCATAAGAAGAGATGAAGATTTGGATAATACGCATTCAATATATGTAGATCAGTGGGATTGGGAAAGAGTTATAGACAGAGAAGATAGAAATATAGATTTCTTAAAGGAAATTGTAAACAAAATATATTCAGTATTTAAAAAGACAGAAGAAATGCTGGCTCAAAAGTATGAAAACTATACTAAGTTTTTACCTGAAAAAGTTACTTTTATAACTTCACAGGAACTGGAAAACTTATATCCTGAGATTTCTTCAGGAGAAAGAGAAAATATATTTGCAAAGGAACATGGGGCAATATTTATAATGCAGATAGGAAAAATGCTGGAATCTAAAGAAAGACATGATGGAAGGGCTCCGGATTATGATGATTGGGAATTAAATGGAGATCTTATAATGTGGAATCCTGTACTTGACAGTGCTCTGGAACTTTCATCAATGGGAATAAGAGTAGACAGTGAATCACTGGAAAGACAGCTTAAGGAACTTAATCTGGAAGAAAGAAAAGAGCTTGAATACCATAAAATGCTTTTAAACAATGAACTGCCGCTTACAATAGGTGGAGGAATTGGACAGTCAAGAATATGTATGTTCCTGCTTCAAAGGGCACATATTGGCGAAGTTCAGGCATCATTATGGTCTGATGAAATAATAGCTGAATGTGAAAAAAATGGAATAAATTTATTATAGTAATAAAAATTATTTTTTGTAATGAGGGTATTAAAAAAATAGAAAAATAATGTAAAAGTGGTTGTTTCAAAAATAAAATTTTAGTAAATGAAAAAATATAGTTTTTATATATTGTATTTACAGTTTTCCCATTTTGTGATAAACCCTTTATTTATTTTTTTGAAACAGTCTCTATTACTTTTCTTATTTTTTGAGACAGTATCAATTATGCTATACTAATACTTTTTCCTCTGCATCATAACCATTTACAGTTTTAACTGATTTTTTCTTTTCATCATTTTTATTATTTTTCTTTTTAACTTTTCTGAATTTTCTCATCAGATAAACTAATGGACTTGCTACAAATAATGAAGAATATGTTCCAAAAATCATTCCAATGAACAGAGTCATATTAAATGTTCTCAAAGATTCTCCTCCAAATATCAGCAATATTACAACTGAGAATAATGTTGTAATTGATGTATATAGTGATCTCATACAAACCTGGTTTACACTCATCTCTATAATTTCTTCAAAAGTTTTCTTATTATGTTTTTCTTTTTCATTTCTCTTGTCATTTTCCCTTATTCTGTCAAATATTACAATTGTGTCGTTTATTGAATAACCTAGTATAGTCAGTATTGCCGCTATGAAAGGAGTATCAACTTCATATCTCAGTAAAGCAATAAGCCCAATACAGATCAGTACATCATGTAATAGTGCAATTATTCCTGCTATTGCATAAACAAACTCAAATCTTACTGTTACATAAATGACAATAAGTATACTTCCGATTACTAGAGCCCAAACTGCATTTCTTGTAAGTTCTTTTCCGATTGTAGCTCCTACAGTATCATATCTTATAATTTCATATTTTCCTGTTTTTTCTGTTAATTTACCTAACAGATTGCTTTTCTGTGCTTCAGAAAGCTGCCCTGTTCTAAGAATCATTGTATTATCATCACTTGAAATCTGTACTTTTTTTGCTCCAAGTTCCGGTATATCCTTTGTTAATTCATTTAATGATTTATTTATCACATCTTTATTTACAGGTTTTTCATATTTTACCTGTAACAAATCTCCACCTTTAAAATCAATTCCAAGATTCAATCCTATTGTAAGGAAGAATATCAGTGACAGAGTTACCATCAAAGCTGAAAATCCTATGTAAATTTTTCTATAATGTATCACTTTCAAATTTAGCATCATTTATCCCTCCCCAAAATAGTTTTTCTTTTTTAATATGAAAAGTGCTTATTACAAAACGCATAAACAATTTTGTTATAAATATTGCTGTAAGCATTGTTATCATTACCCCTAAAGATAATGTCACTGCAAATCCCCTTACAGGACCTGTTCCAAATGAGAACAGAACGGCAGCTATTAATAATGTAGTAAGGTTTCCGTCAATTATTGCAGGAAGCCCATTTTCAAATCCTTTTTCCACTGAATCATCAATGCTGTATCCTTTACCCATTTCTTCCTTAATTCTTTCAAACGTAATAACATTCGCATCAACAGCCATTCCTAATGTCAGTATGAATCCTGCTATTCCAGGCAATGTCAAAGTAGATCCTACAAGGCTTAATGATGCCAATACTAAAAATCCATATATTACAAGTACAACATCTGCAATAAGTCCAGGAATTTTATATATTGCAAACATGAATAATGATATTGCTATCATTGCCAGAATCCCTGCAAACTGTGTCTGCTTTATGGATTCAACTCCAAGAGTTGCCCCTACTGTTCTAACTTCAAGTATTTTTATGCTTACAGGTAATGCCCCTGATTTCAGAAGATTTGTAATTTTCTGTGCATCTTCACGGCTATTTGTAGTAATCTGACCTGTTCCTCTAGATATTTCAGAGTTTATTACCGGTGCAGACTGTTCCTTACCGTCAAGCATTATTGCAAGAGGTTTTCCTATATTTTCCCTTGTAATTTTTGCAAAAATTTCTGCCCCTTTACCATCAAGTGTAAAGTCAACTGCAGGACGTCCAAATTCTCCCTGAGAAAGTACTGCCGTTTTTATAGCTGAACCTCCAAGTAAAGTAGGCCCATATGTTCCGTCCTGATTTTTTATCTTGAATTCAAGTTTTGCCGTTGTTCCTATAAGTTCTACAGCCTTCTGTGAATCCTTTATTCCGGCAAGTTCCACTATTAATCTGTCATTTCCACTTATCTGAATTACAGGTTCTGTTACTCCAAGACCATCTACCCTTCTTTCAATTATGTCCCTTACTTTGTCCATTGTGTCTGATTCTATTTTCCCTTGTGCCTGAAGCACTACTGATGTTCCACCTCTTAAGTCCAGCCCTAACTTTATTTTATTAAAATAAAGTATTACAGCAGGAACTACGAGTATGACTAAAAGCCATAAGTACTGTGTCTTTTTGTTCTTCATTCTCTTCCTTTCCCAAATTTATATTTGTTTTATATAATAATTTATTAAATTATTTCAATGTATCGAGATATTTCTGAAGTATTATTGAAGCTGCAACCATATCCACTACTTTTCTTCTTTCCTTACCGTTTTTTTTCGAATAGTTTTTAAGATAATGCTCAGCTTCTGTTGTTGTATATCTTTCATCTACAGTAATTACTTCAATTCTTTCTATTTTTTCCTTCATTTCAGAAATGAATTTTTCCACCTTTTCAGCTTGGATATTTTTAGTACCATCCAGGCTTTTTGGCATTCCTACTACAATTTTCCTAGTTCCTTCATCAGAAAGTATTTCCTTTATTCTTTCTATAGGATCTGTAACATTCCTGTCAATTACTTCAAGGGCAGTCGCAAGAATTCCTAAGGGATCGCATTTAGCAACCCCTATTCTAACATCTCCGACATCAAGCCCTATAAATTTTTTCATTATAAATATCCTCTCATTTTCCTCTAATGATATAAATAAATTAAGATAACTGTGAAGTTATGTATTCAAAGGCTTTTTCGACTGCCTGTTCTACAGAATTTCCGTCTTTTCCACCTGCCTGAGCAAAATCAGGTCTTCCTCCACCGTTTCCGCCTGTAACCTGTGCGGCAACTTTTACAATATCTCCTGCTTTTACTTTAGAAACAAGGTCTTTAGTTACTCCAGCTACAAATATGGCTTTTTCATTGTTTGAACCAAGTACAATTATTCCACTTTGAAGTTTTTCTTTTCCTCTGTCTACTATTTCCTTAAGTTCATCAATACTCTTATCTTTAAATGAAACCTTTAACACTTTTATACCATTTACAGTATCAATATTTTCAAACAGTTCATTTATTTCATATTTTACAAGTTTTGTCTGTAGCTGCTCATATGACTTAATAATAGCCTTTGCATCTGAAATATATTTTTCTACAATATCCACTACATTTTTTTCATCAGTTTTAAGCATACCTGCTATTCTGTCCAGTTTTCCTTCCAGCTTATTTACATAATCTAAGCTTTTATGTCCTGTAGTTGCAGTTATTCTACGTGTTCCTGAAGCTATTCCACTTTCTGATTCAATATTGAAAAGTCCAATTTCTCCAGTTGATTTTACATGGGCTCCTCCACATAGTTCTATTGAAAACTCAGGAATTTCAACTACCCTTACAACATCTCCATATTTATCTGAGAACAGAGCCATTGCTCCTCTGTCTTTCGCATCCTGAATATTTTCATAACCTATTTTCACTGGAATATTTGCAAGAATTATATTATTTGCTTCTTTTTCAATTTCTTCCAGTATTTCCTTTGAAATAGGCTCATAATGTGAAAAGTCAAATCTCAATCTTTCATTGTCTACAAGAGATCCTGACTGTTCTACGTGTGTTCCCAGTTTTTCCCTTAAAACTTTATGTAATATATGTGTTGCAGTGTGATTTCTCTGGATATCTTTTCTTCTTAAAACATCTATTTCCAGTTTCACTTCTCTTCCAACTTCAGGTACAATGCCTTTTTCCACTTCAACCTGGTGAACAAATACATCTTTTTTCTTTGCAACTCCAACTACTTTTCCAATAAATTCTCCTGATGTTACTGTTCCTGTATCTGAAACCTGTCCTCCAGACTCAGCATAAAATGGAGTTCTGTCAAATATCATTTCATATCCGCTAATTCCGTCACTTTTTGAAACATATAGGACTTTTCCTGTATCTTCAAATTTTTCATAACCTACAAACTCTGTTTTACCATGTTTTTCAAAGAATTCATCGATAAATTCATCCTTTATCATGTCTGAAATTGTAGTTCTGCTATCTTTTGATCTCTGAACCTGCCCAGCAAGTTTTTTCTCAAACTCTTCTTCTGATACTTCCATTCCCTGTGTTTCAACAATCAGTTTTGTCAATTCAAATGGGAATCCAAACGTATCATACAATTTAAATGAAACATCTGATGAAAGCTCCTTTTTATTCTCATCTTTAAGTTTAACAATTTCACTTTCAAGCAGTTCTGTTCCATTTTTCAATGTATTTGAGAATCTTTCTTCTTCTATTTTTACTACTTTTTCTATGTATTCTGCCTTTTCAACAAGTTCAGGATAGCCTTCCTTCATTGTTTCCACAACATATGAAACCAGCTTGTGAAGGAATATATCTTCCTTTTCGAAAACCTTTCCTTTAGCCGCACTTCCTGCACCAAAGGCTCTTCTTATTATTTTTCTCAGTATATATCCTCTTCCTTCGTTTGAAGGCAGAACTCCGTCACTTATAAGGAATACTGAAGCTCTTATATGATCTGCTATTATCTTTACCGTTTCATCAAAATCTTCTTTTTTTATTTCAAGTATTTTTTCAATTCCCTGTATAATCGGCATAAACAAATCTGTTTCAAAATTTGTCTTCTTATTTTGAATAACTGAAGCTATTCTTTCAATTCCTGCTCCTGTATCTATATTTTTTTCAGGAAGTGGTACAAGTGTACCGTCTTCAAGCCTGTTCCATTCTGTAAACACAAGGTTCCATATTTCAAGGAATCTGTCCCCTTCATCTCCAGGCTTTGAGTTTATTTCTTCATTGTTTTTACCCATATTCTGAGTATCATAATATATTTCACTGCATGGACCACATGATCCGACAGGTCCTGCCGCCCACCAGTTATCATCTTCACCAAGTCTCACAAGTCTTTCCTTAGGTACTCCTATTTCTTCATTCCATATTCTGTACGCTTCATCATCTGTTTCAAAAACAGAAACCCATAATCTTTCTTTATCCAGTTTAAGTACTTCTGTTATATATTCCCACGACCATTCTATCGCTTCTTTTTTAAAGTAATCTCCAAACGAGAAATTTCCCAGCATTTCAAAAAATGTATGGT
>ERZ773233.1974-NODE-1974-length-11622-cov-4.986773_pt1 | contig 11622 bp, 10 predicted proteins | sample MGYA00580991_ERZ773233 | MGnify/ENA primary metagenome ERZ773233 (study PRJEB29015, sample SAMEA2738178) | human oral metagenome | biome: human oral; feature: human-associated habitat; material: saliva | place: China | collected 2161 ...
AAACTAAAGACAAAATAAGAACAGAAAGAATCGTATAATTCATGAAAATATAAAAATTAACAATAAGTATCAATAAAAATTAAATAATAGACTATAATAATCTAATTATAATTATGCTAAGCTTACTGCAAGTAATAGCTATTGCATATATATTATTTATATGGTATATCTAGTGTAGTGTTTAGAATTGACATAAATAATTTATTTTTAGTTATAAATATAAAATAAATATGAACTCTATCATTATACGTATATGAGGTATAATGTGGTAATAGATAAGCTATAAAAAAGATATGGAGATATGTATGGAGAAGAAAGAACAGCAATTTGTAAAAGAAATTACCAATATGGAAGATGACTTTGCACAATGGTATACGGACATCATTACTAAGGCGGATCTCGTTGATTATTCACCGGTAAAAGGTTTTATGGTGATCAAGCCCTACGGTTATGCATTGTGGGAAAGTATACAAAATTTCGCGGACAGAAGGTTTAAAGAAACCGGGCATAAGAATTGCTACTTTCCTCTTTTGATACCTGAGAGCTTACTTATGAAGGAGGCGGAGCACGTTGAGGGATTTGCTCCCGAGGTTGCCTGGGTAACACATGCCGGAAGAGAGAAGCTTCAGGAAAGACTGGTAGTAAGACCTACTTCAGAAACTATAATATGTGAAATGTATAAGAAATGGTTAAATTCTTACAGAGACCTGCCATATCTTTATAATCAGTGGTGTTCTGTGGTAAGATGGGAGAAGACAACAAGACCTTTCTTAAGAACATCCGAGTTTTTATGGCAGGAGGGTCATACTCTTCATGAAACATTTGAAGAGGCTGAAAAAGAGACCTTACAAATGCTTGATATTTATGAGGAAGTAGCTCAAGATCTTATGGCTATTCCTATAGTTAAGGGTAAAAAGTCCGTTAGAGAGCGTTTTGCAGGTGCTGAAGATACATATACAATAGAAGCGCTTATGCATGACGGTAAGGCACTTCAGTGCGGTACAAGCCATTTCCTTGCACAGCATTTTACAAAGGCATTTAATATAGAATTCCAGAACCGAAACGGTGGAAAGAGTCATCCTTACCATACTTCATGGGGTATATCCACAAGACTTATAGGTGGACTTATAATGGTACATTCAGATAACAGAGGTCTGGTACTTCCTCCAAAGATGGCACCTACACAGGTAAGGATCATACCTATTCAGCAGCATAAAGAAGGTGTGCTGGATAAGGTATATGAGATCAAAGAAATGCTTCAAAAAGAATTTAGAGTAGATATAGATGCTACTAACGGAAAAACTCCGGGATTTAAGTTTAATGAAGCCGAGATGCTTGGAATACCTGTAAGACTTGAAGTGGGACCAAGAGATATAGAAAACGGCAAGGTAGTACTGGTACGTAGAGATACTTTGGAAAAAGAAGAAGTTAGCTTTGATAAACTCTATGAAAGAATTGCCGAATTAATGGTACAAATACAGCAAGATATGTTTGACAGAGCTAAGGCAAGGAGAATAGAGAGAACTTCTACAGCTTATAATATGGACGAATTCAAAAAAGCTTTAGCGGAAAAACCGGGCTTTATAAGAGCTATGCATTGTGAAGATGAAGAATGTGAGGCTGAGATAAAGGCTGAGACAGCGGCAACCATCAGATGCTTCCCGTTTGAGGATACGGAAGTTATAGCAGATAAGTGCGTATGTTGCGGTAAACCTGCCAAGAAACTGGCATATTTTGCAAAGGCATACTAATTTAATATTCAGTGAAGCAGCACATTGATGTTTATAAGATGTTCGTGCCTGTTTATAATATTTTGAAATTAATAACAATCTGATAATTAAGTCATAGATCAATGATCGATCAAAGCCGTAAAGATATTGTAAAAGGGTCTTTTGACTGATGATAAATTGTAATTTATATTGCATTTATAACTTAATATAAGTTTTGTTGTTATCTTACACATGGATAAAATGTTATAGATAAATTTATCGGATTTTATAAATAGGATATTGAATAATAAAAAATATGTACTACAATAGCAAGGGTCTGTAGCATTTGTTAATGCGGCAGTCCCTTGTACTAATGTGGGCAAAAAATTGTGTAATATATAACAAACTTAGGAGGCAGTTATGCTGTGGTTTAAGAAATTAATGAAAAATCAACTTTTTCTGGATGTAACGGGTATATTTTTCGGTTGTTTGATTACCGCCTTATCCGTTAACTGGATAATCATACCTAATAAGCTTGCGACAAGCGGTATAACAGGTTTATCACAGATGGCAGAGAAATTTACAGGTATCAATTACACCTATATTTATTACGGTATAAGTATGTCTATTCTTTTGCTGGCACTTATATTTTTGGGAAAGAAGGCAACACTTAAGATAATAACCGTTTCTCTTTTATATCCTACACTTTTGGTCATCACCAATATTTGGCAGTTTACTCTTGTTCAGGGAGATATGTTTATAGTTTGTATATATTTCTCTTTATTTTACGGAGTCGGTGCCGGTCTGGTCATAAGAAGAGGATATACTTTCGGAGGAACGGATACCATAGCCCGAATACTCAATAAAAAAGTTTTCAAAGATATCAGTATAAGTAAAATAATGCTGGTAATGGACGGAATCATAATAGTCATGCTCGGTTTTGTGTTCAATAAAGATATAGCACTTTATGCACTTGTAAATCATGTTACATATATATATATTATGGACTACATATTATTCGGTTTCAGATCAAAATTATATAAGGTGTCCATAATATCACAAAACCATAAAGAGATATCCAGTTTTATTTTTACAGAACTTGGAAGAGGTGTTACCCTGCATGACGTAACCGGAGCATACACAAACGAGAGAAAGCAAATGATAACCTGTATATGTTCCCCCAGTCAGTCAGCATCTTTAAGAAGATTCCTGGCACAAAATTATCCTAATGTATTTATGGAAGTTTCTCCTATAGTAACAGTATATGCAATAGGAAACAGATTCGTAAAACTTGATGATGTTGAAGATTAAACAGGATGTAATCGGTAAGTAGCATTTTCACTTTATCGTATAAAATATAAAAAGAGATCAGTATATAAAAAGATATCTCTGATGAAAAAAATCAAGCGAGGTAAATAGCTTTACCGATACTAAAGTGTCGGGTATCAAAGCATTTCCTCGCTTGATTAAATTTAAGTATATCTATATCCAGGCACCGTCTATTCCTATTATCTGCCCGTTTATATAAGAAGGAGCCGATGCGAGATAGAAAACAAGATCAGCGACTTCACTTGCCTCTCCTATACGCATGGCAGGTATTGAATTGATAATTTCTTCCTTCTCCGATATATCGAAAGAAGAATTCATATCGGTATCTATCAATCCGCAGGATATGGCATTGACCTGAATATTGCTTGGAGCAAGTTCCTTAGCCAAAGCCCTGGTAAAAGAATTTACGGCTCCCTTACTGCTGGAATAAGCAACTTCACATGAGGCTCCGACATTGCCCCATACTGATGAAATATTGATGATCTTACCGAATTTATTTCTTACCATGGAGTCGATAGCAAATTTGGAACAATTAAAGACGGAATAAAGGTTGGTTCGGATCACTTGATCCCATTCTTCAAAACTCATGTCCTGAAGTAATCCTATATATGAAATACCCGCATTATTAACTACGATATCAACTTTATTAAAGTGCTTATATATAGATTCATACATTTCCTTGGCAACATCCGGGACGGACACATCTCCCACAAAAGACATGCAATCGCAGCCCCCATCAAGAATGGTTTTCTTAAGCTCCTCCAACAGATCTTTATTGGTTTTACAGTTAATACATATATTATACTTTTCAGAAGCGAATTTAAGTGCAATTGCTTTGCCTATACCTCTTGAAGCTCCGCTTATAAGTACAGTCTTGGGTGTATTCATACATTTCCTTTCCCGCTCATTACGATAATATAAAGGTAATTGTTTTAAGGTTTATATTTTGTTATACTCTGATATATAGTTTTTGTAAAGACATTATAATTTTTAGTTTAAGAAATGTGTGAAAAACGATATGAAAAATTCAGTAAAGATTTTAATATTTTTAATTTTTATGATTTATGCAAATAATTTCACCGCCTATGCGGATATGAATCTGGAAGTAAGTGCGAGTGTCTCGGGTATGTCCGTGGCACTTAATAATTTTTATGCAAGGAATATCAGTCCGGAAGAACAACTGGTAAAGACTGTCAGGAAAGCTGCGAACTCTGTAAGGGAAGAGGAGTTTGCTCTTAATCATGTTAATGATCTTGTCAAAGAAGTGGAAGAAAAAGAAAGTCTTAAGTTGATAGAAGATCCGGATTATGAGGATATGGTATTGGCGTATGCCAATGATTATGAGAACCTCTACGAATCCGCAGACACTGAGTCCAAAGTCATAGGGAAATTATATAAAAATTCAGTAGCGAAAATAGTTGAAACAACAACGATCAATGATGACAAATGGTATAAGGTGAGCTCCGGAAGCGTTACAGCCTATATACGAGCGGATCAGGTACTGGGAAGGGATGCACTCGGTGTTGATGACAGTGAGATCACACACAGCTTTGCTACAATAATCAATACCGATAACCTAAGATTAAGATCCACTCCTGATGTGGATGCCAAAACACTTACATTACTCTCAAAAGGAGCTACATATAATGTGATAGGAGAAGAGGGAGATTTCCTCAAGCTTCAAATAGATGACGATCTGGTCGGATATGCATTTAAGGATTATATAAGTGTAGATACCAAGTATAACGAAGCTATATCGATAGAAGAAGAAAATACAATATTGGCTGAGAAAAAGCAAAGGGAAAAAGAGGCTGATGAAGCCATAGCCAGGCTTGAAAGTGACAGGGCTAAAGAAAGTGAGGCAAAGCTTGCTTTATCTAATGAAAGTAACAACATCGAAAGTGTAAAAGAAAGAAATTCAAAGGAAGCTTCTAAAAAAGAAACTAAAACAGAAGAAAGCAGTACAAAGGAAAGCACGAAAAAAGAGACCAAAGCAAGTACGGTTCAGACAAGATCCAAGGAAAATGTTACTGTTGAGACAAAATTTGCTGACAATACAACGATAGAAAAAAGTAAAAAAGAAACAACTAAAAAGGAAACTACAAAAAAAGAAACGACCAAAACGGAAACCGCTAAAACGGAAAGCTCCAAGCAGGAGAGCGAGACCGCCAAACCAAAAAAAGAAACCAAAGCGGCAACCGTTCCTGCCGGTGGTGATGAAAGAGATGCGATAGTAGCCTATGCCAAGCAATTTTTGGGCAATCCCTATAAGTACGGAGGAACCAGCCTTACAGACGGCTGTGATTGCTCGGGATTTACTATGCAGGTTTATTCAAAATTCGGTTACAGCATAGGAAGAGATTCAAGGACCCAATCAAATGCCTCGGGAAATGCAATAGATGAGAGCAGTTTAAGAAAAGGAGACCTGATTTTTTATGCAAGTGATGACACTATCAACCATGTGGGTATCTATATAGGAGACGGTAAGATAATACATTCAAGCAATTCAAGGACAGGAATAACCATATCACCGGCAAATTACAGAAGCCCTGCCAAAATACTAAATATACTGGACTAAGAGGTAAGATAAATGAAATTAAGTAAGATAATAAAAGATTTAATGAAAAAAATATGGTGGTGGCAGCCTATAACGGTGCTTTTGCTTATTGCGATATTCGGAATATATTCGGGAAACAGATCAAGCGAGAAGGTAAGTTATTCTACAGAAGCAGGTTCGGATGAAAGTTCGCTTGAGGTAGCGGAATCGAAAGCCAAAGTTGCCGGGGATGAAGTTATTATAAATGAGAGTGAAGAAAGTATTTTAGATACTGAAACAGATAGCAAAACCGATACACAGAGTGCTGAAGAGACACTTTTAGCTTCTTCAGAAGTTACAGTAAGAGAAGATGGGAATTATACTTCCAAAGAAGAGGTCGCCCTTTATATACATACATATAATAAACTTCCCAACAACTATATTACAAAAAAGCAGGCGGAAGAACAGGGATGGAATTCCAGCAGCGGTAATCTGGAAGAGGTGCTTCCGGGCATGAGCATAGGTGGGAGCAGTTTCGGTAACTATGAAGCCAAACTTCCCAAGGCAAACGGAAGGCAGTATTTTGAGTGTGATATAGATTATGACGGCGGATACAGAAACAGTAAGAGGTTGGTATATTCCAATGACGGAATGATATTTTATACAGAAGATCATTACGAGAATTTTGAACAATTGTATTAGAGTAAAGAAGTTTTTAATTTAAATCAGGAGTTTTTGGCAGATGGACAGTAGGGTTTTATATTTGGATAAATATAACGATAAAAAGAAGTTGCATAGATACATAGCAGAAGTACTTGATTTTCCTAAGTATTACGGCGCCAATCTTGATGCGCTCTATGATGTTTTGACAGATATGACGGAAGATATAAAAATAGATATTATTTTAACAAATACACATAACTATCATGCTTTGAGAATACTTGAAGTATTCAAAGATGCCGGCTTGGAGAATCCACATTTGCTGCTTAATACCGGTGATGCACATGAGTAAAAGCGAATGGTTTCTGTATACTAAACGAGGGGATTTTGAAGCTATAGCAAAAAGGCATAATATATCACCCTTATTGGCTAAGATCATAGTAAACAGAGGTATTGATGAGGAGGCTATTGGAAGCTATCTTAATGCGGCAAAAGAAGAGCTTAATGATGCACATGATTTTAACGATATCGATAGAGCGGCTAATTATATCAAAGAATGTATAGAAAGCAAAAAGAAGATAAGGGTAGTGGGGGATTATGACATTGACGGCATTTGTTCGACATTTATACTTATGTCGGCTCTTAAATATCTTGCTGCAAATGCCGATTATGAGATTCCCGACAGAATAAAAGACGGATACGGTATCAATGAGAATATAATCATGAGATCTCATGAAGACGGATGTGACTTGATAATAACCTGTGATAACGGAATAGCGGCATTTGAAGCACTGGAACTTGCCGGTAAGCTGGGGCTTAAAGTTATAGTGACCGACCATCATGAGGTATTCAGAGAAAACTGTGAGGATAGGTTACCGAAAGCTGATATGATAATAAATCCGAAGCGGGAAGATTGCATTTATCCTTTTAAACAGATATGCGGAGCCTTTGTGGCTTACAGGCTTGTTGAAGTATTATATGAGCTTTTTTCGGTACCCAAAGATGAGTTTGAAAAACTCAAAGAATTTGTTGCAATTGCTACTATAGGTGATGTCATGCCTCTTATACAGGAGAACAGGATCATAGTAAAACAAGGTCTGGAAAGAATAAAAGTCAGCGATAATATAGGTCTTAAAAGCCTTATAGAAGTATGCGGTGTGGATAGGAATAATATTAACAGCTATGATATAGGCTTTGTTATAGGACCATGTTTTAATGCAAGCGGTAGACTTGAAAGCGCAAAGCTGTCACTTAAACTACTTCTTACGGATGATGAAGACAAAGCCTTGGAACTTGCGGAATATATTAAAAACCTTAATGATGAGAGGAAGGAACTTACCAAAAAAGGGGTTGAGTTTGCCATAGAATTAGTAGAAAGTGCGTATATTAATGACGATATAATAGTTGCCTATATCGGAAATTACCATGAATCACTTGCCGGTATCATAGCGGGCAGACTGAAAGAAAGATATAAAAAGCCCTGCTTTGTGATCACGGATACGGAGGAAGACGGACTTATAAAAGGTTCGGGAAGGTCTATAGAAGCCTACAACATGTTCGAGGGTATAAGAGAGGCGGATGCACTCCTGATAAAATACGGCGGACATCCCATGGCGGCAGGTCTTAGTCTTCATAAGGATAAACTTTCTAAGTTCAGAGAACTTTTAAATAAGAATTCAAGGCTTAAAGAAAGTGATTTTGTAGATAAGATATGGATAGATATAGCATTACCTTTCGGGTATTTGAGTGAAGACTTTGTAGAAGAACTAAGAATGCTCGAACCCTTCGGTCAGGGCAATCAAAAGCCGAATTTTGCACAAAAAAAAGTAGAGATTCTTAATCTTAGGATATTCGGTCAAAACAGAAATGTAGTAAAATTAAGATGTAAAGACAGTTTCGGAACAAGTATAGATGCACTGATTTTTACGGATGGTGATGAATTTATGGAAGAACTCGGTGATAAAAGGTTTTTTGATATCATTTACTATCCTAAAATAAACGATTTTAATAATAAAATAACTGTGCAGATAGTTATAAGAGACTGGAAATTTAAGTATTGATGAAGTATAATAAATGTTTGTTGTTATTGATAGACAAAAATTTTATTTAAAGTATGAGGAGAAAAAGCCTTATGATAAGGGAGAGTATGGACTTTGTAGCAGCTCATGATAAAGAAGTGGGCGATGCTATAAAAAAAGAATGGTTAAGGCAAAAAAATAATCTGGAGCTTATAGCTTCTGAAAATATAGTTTCAGAAGCGGTCATGGCAGCCATGGGAAGTGTGCTTACCAATAAGTATGCGGAAGGATATCCCGGAAAGAGATATTACGGCGGCTGTGAAGCTGTAGATATAGTTGAAAGTATAGCCATAGACAGAGTGACAAAACTTTTTGGCTGTGAGTATGCCAATGTGCAGCCGCATTCCGGTGCTCAGGCGAATATGGCAGTATTCCTATCAATGCTCAACATAGGAGATACTGTGCTCGGTATGAACTTGAATCATGGAGGACATCTAACTCACGGTTCACCTGTAAACTTTTCAGGTCAAAACTACAATATAGTTTCTTACGGTGTTGATGAGAAAGGCTATCTTGATTATGAAGATCTTGAAGAAAAGGCACTTAAGCATAAGCCTAAACTTATAATTGCAGGTGCAAGTGCGTATGCAAGGACCATAGACTTTAAAAGATTTAGAGAAGTTGCGGATAAGGTAGGGGCTTATCTTATGGTCGATATGGCACATATTGCGGGTTTGATAGCGGCAGGTCTTCATCCGAGTCCGTTCGGATATGCACATGTTGTCACCAGTACAACTCATAAGACACTGAGAGGTCCGAGAGGAGGAGTAATACTTTCAAGCAATGAAATGGCTGAAAAATTCAATTTCAATAAGGCTATATTCCCCGGAATACAGGGAGGACCGCTGGAACATGTAATAGCGGCTAAGGCTGTATGTTTCAAAGAAGCACTTAAGAGTGATTTTAAAGACTATCAAAAGCAGGTGATAAGCAATGCCAAGACATTGGCTGCAAGTCTGATAGAAGAAGGGGTACATATACTTACGGGAGGAACCGATAACCACCTTATGTTGCTCGACTTAAGAGGAAGCGGTGTGACAGGTAAGGAACTTCAAAACAGATGTGATGGGGTAAATATTACTCTTAACAAAAATACCGTTCCTAACGATCCCGAAAGTCCTTTTGTCACAAGCGGTGTAAGAATAGGAACTCCTGCGGTCACTTCAAGAGGATTAAAGGAAAAGGATATGAAGGTGATAGCAAAGCTTTTGGCTTTGTGTATAAAAGATTTTGATAACAGCAAGGATCATGTAAGATCCGAGGTTGAGAAAATATGTGCGGAGTATCCTATATATTAAATTAAGTAAAGGATAACTAAATGAAAAGGTTAGAAGAATATATAAGAAGTATTGTTGACTTTCCCGAAAAGGGAATAATATTCAGAGATATTACAAGTATATTGCAGGATGCGGACGGACTTGCACTTGCTATAGACGGAATAAGAGAAGAGATCAAGGATATTGATTACGATCTGATAGTGGGACCTGAATCAAGGGGATTTATATTCGGTGTTCCGGTTGCTTACTCCGAGCATAAACCCTTTATACCTATAAGAAAAGAGGGTAAACTGCCCTGTGAGACAATAGGTGTGGAATATGAGCTTGAGTATGGTAAGGCGAAACTTGAGATACATAAGGATGCCATTAAAAAGGGACAAAAGGTCGTGATAATAGATGACCTTATAGCTACAGGCGGAACTACGAAAGCCATGATAGATCTTATTGAAAGTCTTGGCGGAGAAGTTGTCAAACTTATGTTTATCATAGAGCTTAAGGGATTAAACGGAAGAGATAAAATAAAAGGATATGACGTATCCTCACTTGTAAGCTATGAAGAAAAATAGTTTAAGTATAAATGAGTATAACAAACTTTATGCCGAGAACGGTCTAAGGCACGGTTATACTACCGGTACCTGTGCTACAGCCGCAACTGTTGCAGCTCTTATGGTCTTAATGAAAGAGGAAGTGGTTGCGGTGTCTGTAGATACACCGGCAGGTATCAGATTAAGTATAGATGTAGAGGATTTTAAGCTTGAAAAAGACAGTGCATCCTGTAGTGTAAGAAAGTTCTCGGGAGACGATCCGGATATTACGGACGGTATAGAGGTATGTTCTACTCTAACATATACGCAGGATGATTCTTTTGAATCGGTCGAGGTGGAGATAGACGGTGGGATAGGTGTTGGTCGTGTTACCAAAAAGGGATTGGATCAACCTATAGGAAATGCCGCAATCAACTCAACACCAAGAAGAATGATAAAAGAGCATGTGGAAGAGCTGGCAAAAAAATACGGACTTAGGGGTAAGATAAAAATAGTAATATCAGTACCGGAGGGTGAAGAAAAGGCTAAAAAGACATTTAATCCAAAGCTTGGGATCATAGGTGGGATATCCATACTTGGAACGACGGGTATAGTTACTCCTATGAGTAAAAAGGCATTACTTGATACAGTTAAGGTGGAACTTAAGGTAAGGCTTGAAAGTTCGGATATAATAGTCGGTGTGCCCGGTAATTATGCAGTAAGTTATTCCAATGCCAATTACGGGATACCTATGGATCTTCCTGTAGAATTCAGTAATTATATAGGTGAATCACTTGATCTTGCCGTGAATTTAAGAGCCGGATCCATACTTTTGATAGGTCACATAGGAAAATTTGTTAAAGTTGCGGCAGGTATCATGAATACGCATTCCAATGATGCCGATGCCAGATGTGAGATCCTGGCAGCTCATGTATTAAAAGTAAAATTAAGCAGTGTAAAAGGAATAGATGCCGAGTTATCCTGTGATAAAGAAGAAAGTAGCGAACTTAAGCTCTATCGCTATGAGCTTGCTAAAAAGATGCTTGAGAGCAATACTACTGATGAAGCTGTTGATATACTGGTTGCAGAGGGAATAATATCCGAGGTGGCAAGTTCAATAGTAAAAGATATGTACTCCCATGTATACCGCCGTATAAATAAGGCTGTTACTTTAAGAGATAAGCTTGGAAAAGCTGACGGAAGCGAGAGTGCTGCGTATATGAAGAAGTTTAAGCTTGGTGTGATCACCTTTAATAATAATTACGGTGAACTTGCAAGATACGGAGATGTAGAGGAGATACTCGAGCGAATAAAAGGTGTGTAAATAATTTATTCGGAATATGAATGCATTTATCAAACAGTTCTGTTATGAATTCAAATTAATTATATAATAAATATGTGATAAATCCCGATTTGTCAGGGAGTTAGCAACGTAAACAATACTAATCGTTTATGGGGAATCAGCTGATAAAAAACACCTTATAATTCAATCATACACGCAACTCTTTT
>ERZ773233.1975-NODE-1975-length-11621-cov-3.776932_pt1 | contig 11621 bp, 8 predicted proteins | sample MGYA00580991_ERZ773233 | MGnify/ENA primary metagenome ERZ773233 (study PRJEB29015, sample SAMEA2738178) | human oral metagenome | biome: human oral; feature: human-associated habitat; material: saliva | place: China | collected 2161 ...
CTCGTCATCCCCTTATATAACGAAGCCGAATCTCTGCCCGAACTCGAAGCATGGATCCGACGTGTGATGGAGGAGCACGGCTTCTCCTATGAGATCATCTTCATCAATGACGGTAGCACCGACCATTCGTGGCAGGTGATCCGTGAGCTACAGGCACAGAATCCCCACGTCCGTGGGATCAAGTTCCGCCGTAACTATGGGAAGTCTCCCGGCCTACAGTGTGGCTTTGCCCGCACGCAGGGCGAGGTGGTCATCACGATGGATGCAGACCTACAGGACAGCCCTGATGAAATCCCCGAGCTCTACCGAATGATCAAGGAGGAGGGCTACGATCTAGTGAGCGGCTGGAAGCAGAAGCGCTATGATCCGGTCTTCAGCAAGAACCTCCCCTCGAAGCTCTTCAACGCCACCGCACGCAAGCTCTCGGGTATCGATAACCTGCATGACTTCAACTGCGGGCTCAAGGCCTATCGCTCCGAGGTCGTCAAGAATATCGAGATCTACAACGATATGCACCGCTATATCCCCTACATGGCGAAGGTAGCGGGCTTCTCTCGCATTGGGGAGAAGGTCGTCCAGCATCAGGCACGCAAGTATGGGGAGAGCAAGTTCGGTCTCAACCGCTTTGTCAATGGTTACTTGGATCTGATCACCCTCTGGTTCACTTCAACCTTTGGACGCAAGCCCATGCACTTCTTCGGTCTAGGAGGAAGTCTGATGTTCATCATCGGATTCCTAGCCTTAGCTGTTGTCCTTTGCTCGAAGCTCTTCCACATCTGGACGAATACGCCTGCTCCGCTGGTGACGGATCGTCCCTACTTCTTCATCGCACTGACAGGGATGATCCTCGGCACCCAGCTCTTCCTAGCAGGCTTTCTAGCTGAGCTTCTGGCTCGCCAGTCTCAGGACCGTAACGACTACAAGATCGAGGAGGAGCTCTAAGGCTCCTCTTCCGCTATACCACTCAATATATGCACCTGAATACCATCCTTTCTTCCTCGCTACGTGCTTGGAAGCCATGCGCCTTAGCAGTCATCACTGCTGGGGCGCTTTTTGCTTGCTCTAAGGGGAATACCTCTAATAGCTATACCAAGCTATCGGGCGAAGTCTTCACGACGACCTTCTCCATCCAGTATGACCTCCCCGAGGACTATGCTATGGCTGTAGACTCCACCTTCCACGCCTTCAGCCATTCGCTCAATCCCTTTGACTCTACGAGCCTCATCTCGGCGATCAATCGCAATGAGTCCCAGCAGGGCGACTCCATGCTTCGTGAGGTCTTCCTCCAGTCGGTAGAGATCTCCCGTCAGACCGGTGGGAGCTATGATGTGACTTGCTCGCCCCTGATCAACCTCTGGGGCTTTGGCTTCGAGAAGAAGGATAGCATCAGCCAGCACACCATCGATAGTATACGGGCGTTCGTAGGGTATGATAAGGTCTCCTTCGATGGACTGCGTGTCGTCAAAGCTGACCCTCGTATGAAGATGGACTTCTCCTCCATATCTAAGGGTTACTGCGCTGACCTCGTAGCACGCACGCTCGTCAATAAGGGCGCAAAGAGCTACCTCGTGGAGCTCGGTGGTGAGATTGCTTACCAAGGAGTCAATCCACAAGGCAAGGCTTGGATCATCGGTATAGATAAGCCCGTCGAAGGGGCTTCGGCTGGTGCAGAGCAATTCCAAGTCCGCATCCAGCTACCCGAGACAGCTGGTGGTGTCGCTACCTCGGGCAACTACCGCAACTTCAAGATCGTGGAGGGGAAGAAGGTCGCACACACCATCGATCCTCGCACCGGCTATCCGATCCAGACGGATATCCTCAGCGTGACGATCCTAGCTCCTAGCTGTATGCTGGCCGATGGTCTTGCCACAGCCTGCATGACCCGCTATGCCAAGGAAATACCCGCTCTCATGAAGCACTTCCCAGGAGTCGAATACATGCTTATTCTCGGCGATGGGAAGGACGGCTTCCGCACGCTGATGTCATCCGGCTTCGAGCGCCTCGTCCTACCCGAATAATCAATACTCACTATTAATACGATTCAATATGAAGAAGATCATTGGCCTTTACGGACGTGCAAACTCAGGGAAGACCACAACACTCAATCTCTTAATAGAGCTTCTGGGAGACTTGGGACAAGGAGATAATCCTGTCACAATAGATGACTATCGAGGGAAGAAGATCGTCATAACTCCTGGCGGAGATGAGACGGACGTGATCAAAGAAAATATTAAGTCCTTCAAGAAGGCTGAGGGCGATATTCTCGTCACAGCAACAAGGACCTCAAGACAGACAACGATCTGCCTATCCAACTATGCCCGCAAAAACTTAGTGGAGATTATCTGGATAAAGAAAAACTATGCTGAGATACGCACTGATTTAGTAAATCGGGCGCAGGCTAAAGACCTCAAAGCTGTTCTCGATTCAATTATCAAAGAATGGGACAAGCCAGAATAGGACGAGCCCACTCATCTGATACTACTCCGAATAAGAGATAAGTAATACATTCGCCCGCAGACTCTCTTTTGAGAAGTCTGCGGGCGAACTGTTTCTTTCGGCCTGATACCAAGCGCTGGGTGTCCACTCTCCTATGCTTATTCTGGTGACCCTCGATAAATTACCAAGAAGAGTAGAGACTTATCCTCCTCGAACGAAAGAAAAAGAGGAGATGACCCGCTAGGGCATGGCCTAACAAGCACTTAGCTAGGAGGATTTAATTAACTTTGAGACCCAATTATTCCTTGTAGCAATTACTCATCTTTGATACGGCTGATGTCCTCCGGATTCGAGCGTCTCGTCCTACCCGACTAAGCCCCTCCCTCTATTCTATGGCTAAGAAGAAGACGGTCTACCACTGCTCTGAATGTGGTGCCCAATACCCCAAGTGGCAAGGCTACTGCTCGCAGTGTGGCACTTGGAACTCGATCGAAGAAGAAGAGATCATCCTCACCAAAGGGGATAAACCGACCTCTACCTTCACAGCGACGAGCATCACCGCCAGCAAGCCTGTGCGTCTCGGTGACATCCAGCACCGAGAGGAAGTACGCCTTAGCATGGGTGACCCCGAGCTTGACCGTGTACTCGGTGGAGGACTTGTAGAGGGAGCCTTCGTCCTCATCGGTGGCGAGCCCGGCATCGGGAAGTCTACACTCGTCCTACAGACTGTACTGCGCCTACCCTACAAGACCCTTTATGTCTCAGGTGAAGAGAGCCTCTCCCAGCTGAAGATGCGTGCTGACCGCCTCGGAGGCACCAATGAGGACACGCTGATCTACGCAGAGACTTCGCTAGAGAAGATCCTCTCCACTGCCCTGGAGCTACAGCCCCAGCTACTCGTCATCGACTCCATACAGACAATCCAGACCGAGCTATCGGACTCTACCCCAGGGAGCGTATCCCAGATCCGAGAGTGCGCTAATGCCCTGCTCAAGTACTGCAAGACGGAGGGAGTAGCCGTCCTCGTCATAGGGCACATCACCAAGGAGGGTAGCATCGCTGGCCCGAAGGTCCTAGAGCATACGGTGGATGTCGTCCTACAGTTCGATGGGGACAAGCACTACATGTACCGCATCTTGCGAGGTCAGAAGAACCGCTTCGGGAGCACTGCAGAGCTCGGGATCTATGAGATGCGACAGACGGGTCTCTTACCTGTCGAGAACCCCTCAGAGCATTTGATGAGCCAGGCGAGCTTAGGCCTCAGTGGCACAGCCATAGCCGTGGCGATGGAGGGGGTACGTCCCTTCCTCATCGAGACACAGGCACTCGTGAGCTCGGCGGTCTATGCCACCCCCCAGCGCTCCTCCACAGGATTTGATGCTCGGCGAATGAATATGCTGCTGGCTGTCTTGGAAAAGCGTGCAGGCTTCAAGCTCATACAGAAGGACGTCTTCCTCAACATAGCCGGAGGTATCCGCCTGGCTGATCCCGCCTCCGATCTCGCCGTCATCACGGCAGTCCTCTCCTCTAGCCTAGACATCGCCCTCCCCGAGGGGGTCTGTCTGACGGGCGAGGTAGGCCTATCGGGCGAAGTCCGTTCGGTGAGTCGCATCGAGCAGCGTATTCTCGAAGCCGAGCGCATTGGCTTCCGAGCGATGATCCTCCCAGAGAGCAACCTCACCGGTCTCGATACCTCCTCCCGCAAGATCCGCCTCATAGGCGTCAAGACCGTCGAAGAGGCCTTCCGCAAGCTCTTCCGCCAAGGCTAACGACGCCTCTTCATCCACCGCACTGACCTCACACCTACCACCCCCCACCCTCGCTCCCCTAGGAGAGCGGAGGTGGGGGCTTTCTTTCTGCTCGCCAGCCCACACACCAAATCTCCGAAAGAAGACGTCACTACCGAAGAACAAATCACGATATACCCAATCATGTAGTCGCAATATACCTAACCAGGACATCACAATATACCTAACCGACCGATCACAATATACCCGATCTCGCAGGGGGAAATATACGTACCCTACCCTCCAGATGAGGACAGACGAAGCCAGAAGGAAGAGTGAGGATACGTGCCTCGGTTGGTGTTGCCCAAAACTTAACTACCTTTGAGACAATGGTATTTTTTTACATTCCGATCCATTCACTTAAGGGTTCACTTCTAAATCCCTCTAAATGCCCAAGCGTTATTACATCCTGCTAGCCCTCCTGCTCAATGTCACCTCGCTCCTCGCTCAACAAGGGACTCTCAAGGGTCAAGTCTATAGCACAAAGAGCAATGAGCCACTAGAGTCCGCTAGCGTACGCGTGCAGGGCACTAGCCTTGGAGCAAGGACCGACGTGCAGGGGCGCTTCGTCATAGCTGGGCTGAAGCCTGGCTTCGTCCGCCTCATAGTCTCCATGCTCGGCTATGAGACGACGACATCTGCAGAGGTGCAAGTGATAGGTAATCAGACTAGCTTCATCGACATCGCTCTTGACGAAGCCTCCACAAGCCTAACGGAGGTCGTCGTCCGCCCTAACATGCGGCTCAAGCGGGTAGAAAGCCCCCTGTCGCTACAGACCCTCGGCATCAAGCAGATCGAGAAGAACGCTGGTGCTAATAGAGATATTTCCAAGCTGGTACAGACACTACCTGGCGTCGGTGCTACCGACCCTAATCGCAATGACCTCATCGTGCGTGGCGGAGGCCCTTCAGAGAATGTCTTCTACCTTGACGGGATAGAGATCCCCGTGATCAACCACTTCTCTACCCAAGGGGCATCGGGGGGCGTCGTCGGGATGATCAACCCTGACTTTGTCCGAGAGATTAGCTTCTATACGGGTGCCTTCCCCGCTAGTCGTACCAATGCCCTCAGCTCAGTGATGGAGATCAAGCAGCGAGATGGCGATACCGATCGCATGCACGTCAAGGCATCGGTAGGCGCCTCTGATGCAGCCCTCACCATAGAGGGTGCACTGAGCGAGAAGTCATCGTTCATCGCCTCCGCTCGCCAGTCGTACCTTCAGTGGCTCTTTAAGGCTATCAAGCTCCCCTTCCTCCCGACCTACAATGACTTCCAGCTCAAGTACAAGCACCGCTTCAATGCACACAACGAGCTCACCATCCTAGGTATCGGAGCCATAGACGACATGAGCCTGAACACCAAGCTACAGAGCACCGGCTCCGAGGTACAGCGCTACATCCTGAGCTATCTCCCTCGATACAAGCAGTGGAACTATACGGTAGGTGCTGTGTACAAGCACTACGGAGCAGAGCATACAGACAGCTGGGTGCTGAGCCGAAACATGCTACGCAATAGCAGCGTGAAGCATCAAAGTAATGACCCTACCCTACCTAAGCTATCCGAATACCAGTCCGATGAGACGGAGAGCAAGCTCCGCTATGAGCGCATGTATACGACCCTGCCCTTCAAGCTCAGCTTCGGCGCAGGGCTACGCTACGCCGACTATCGCAATCGTGCCGAACGCCTCGCCTATCAGTCAGGGAAAGTCGTACCACTCTCCTACGATGCACACATCAGGCTACTAGCCTATTCAGCCTTTGCTCAGGCTTCAGACGAATACCTTGACAGGAGACTCAAGATCGGTCTTGGAGTCAACCTCGTGGGCAATACGCTCAACTCGGTCATGAGCAATCCTTTCCCCCAGCTATCTCCTAGACTTTCGGTCTCGTTTGCACTCACCGATGACATCGATCTAAATGCCAACTTCGGGCGCTATGCCATGCAACCCTCCTACACAAGCATGGGCTACCAAGCCCCGGACGGGACCTACCCTAACAAGATGCGTCTGAGATACATCATGTCAAACCAAGCCGTACTCGGAGGTGAATACCATCTAGGCAACTACCTACACTTCTCAGCCGAGGGATTCTACAAGTCCTATAGCTCTTATCCCATCTCCGAGCTCGAGGGTATAAGCCTAGCGAGTAAGGGAACAGAGTATGGACAGGTAGGTGCAGAGGCCGTGCTATCTACAGGAGAAGGCCGTGCCTATGGCGCCGAGGTCGTAGCTCGCCTCATGCCTTGGCATCAGTTCTCAGCGACAGCTACCTACACACTATTCCGAAGCGAGTTCACCGACAAGGCGGGGATCTACCGTCCTTCCTCTTGGGATACAAGACAGATGCTCAACCTACTACTCAGCTATCGTCTAGGCAAGAGTTGGTACCTCTCTGCCTCCTGGCACTATAGCGGTGGAGCACCCTACACCCCGATAGATATGGAGCTCTCGACAAATAAGGCAGCTTGGACGGTCACAAATCGTGCTTACCCTGACTACGCACGCTTCAATACACTGCGTCTCCCCGCCAAGCACCAGCTAGACCTGCGCCTAGATAAGGAGTTCTACTTCAAGCGCTGGATGCTTAACCTCTACCTAGATGTACAGAATGCCTATCTGAGCAGCTATGTCAGTGCCCCCATCTACACCAACCGAGACTCCTCTGGAGAGGTGATGGATCACCCCTCCGATCCAGAGCGTCAGCAGCTACGTCAGCTCGACTACTACAGCAAGCTTATCCTCCCCACACTTGGTCTGATCATCAAGCTCTGATTGATCTCCTCTTCTTCGTCCCCTACGCTCCCTAGTTCAGAATACGAGGAGGGCGCCCCTTGAGATATCTCCAAATCCATATGCACAAGCCTAAAGTCAGGTCAGTAGTGTGAAATCTAATAGATTATCTTTATCTTTGCAGTCCAATAGTACCCCTACGGTTACCAGGCAGGCCAAGTGGACTGTCGTAGAGGACTGAATAAAAGAACAAATTATAACGTTATAAGAATAATGAAGAAAGGTATTCACCCTGAGAACTATCGTCCAGTTGTCTTCAAGGATATGTCCAACGAAGACATCTTCATCACACGCTCCACGATGCCCGCTAAGGAAACGATCGTGGTAGACGGTGTAGAGTATCCCCTGATTAAGGTGGAAATCTCCAGCACCTCCCACCCATTCTTCACCGGTAAGGCTAAGCTTGTCGACACCGCTGGTCGCGTAGATAAGTTCATGAGCCGCTACGGTAACCGTAAGAAGTAGTCCCTAGCATACGACGCTCGTGGCGAAGTACAAGCCCCTAGCGTCTAGGCATAAGACATCGACGGTCATCAGCTACCAAGCTGGTGACCGTTTGTCATTTTATTCCACCTCGATAGCTTCCCATCTCTAGGGTTCCAGCACGCACATCGGCAGAGGAGACACGACTTCTTAAGGAAACTGCGAAAGGGTCGCTCCGAGGAGCTCCAGTCGGGGGGAAGGTTGGCGGGGAAATATTTATCTTTGCGCCCGAAGGTCGGAGCATAGTACAGCATCCGCCACCTTCGCTACGGATAGACAGATCGAATAGATGACGACCACCTTCTACCTAGAGTACTACGCCCAGACTGACGAAGCATTAGTATTCGTGGGGAAATACAGCGGGGACACCCGCCCTAGACACGACAGCACGATCGAGCTCCCCATGACGGAGCTTAGCCCAGGACACTGGACGATCTCCCTCCCGACGAGATCAGCAGGCGACACTCCCGTAGAGCTCCACTATCACTACGAAGTACGCAGGCAGGATGGCACGCCCCTCCAGCGAGAGTGGGGAGGCGATCGCTCGCTCCTACTCCGAGACACCTGCTACTATGATCGTTGGCTAGACATCCCCGAGCAGGCGCCCCTCTATTCGCCAGTCTTCCTCCCCCCTTTTACTTCTGGCCTCACCGATGCCCTCACCTCCACGACGCAGGAGGAAACTCTTCTGGGCACGACCTTACAGTTCGTCATCTATGCCCCGAGCTATGGTAGCGATCAGGAGCTTCGTCTTGTCGGGTCTCTCCCCAGCCTAGGGGCATGGGATCCCACTCGCTCGCTCCCACTAGAGCGTACGCAGGAGCGTCTCTATGAGGTCAGCATCCCGACCCAGATGCTCTCACAGGAAGAAATCGAGGGGATCGAATATAAGTACCTTCTCCTAGACAAGAAGACCGGGACTTACCACTGGGAAGAAGGGGCCAATCGGAGCTTCCCCTCCTTCCCTCTTGATCCAAGCCGTTCGGCTCGGATCCAGGATGCCTACCCACGTATCACTCCCTCAGCAGTCCGACTAGCAGGTCTATCCGTGCCCCTCTTCGCCCTACGTAGCGGAGAGGACTGGGGGATCGGAGACTTCGGTACGCTCCTTCGGGATACCCTACCCTTCGTCGAGGCACATGGTCTACGAGTTATCCAGCTCCTACCGATCAATGACACCACCTTCACCCGAGGGATCAAGGACTCTTACCCCTACAATGCGGTCTCGGTCGATGCCCTCCATCCGATCTATATCGACATCGACCAGCTCCCTCGTCTAGCCGATCAGGCGCTAGAGAAGAAGCTACGCAGACGAGCTAGTCAGCTACGCAAGAAGGCCAAAGTAGACTACCCAGCTGTCCTTGCGCTCAAGGAGGAATACCTCCTTGCTCTCTTCCCCGAGCTTAGTCAAGAGCTAAACGAAGATGACGCCTTCCTTAACTTCTGTCAGGAGAACCTGAGCTGGCTCCGCCCCTATGCCTGGTACTGCACCCTGAGAGACCTGCATCCAGCGGTCACCCCACAGGAATGGGCAGAGGGAGACCGCTATCATGATGAGCTACATGATACGCTAAGTCAAAAGTCAGATCTATACGAATCCTATCGCTACTACTGCTGGCTACAGTATGAGCTAGACAGACAGCTAGTAGCCGTAGCGTCAGCCTGTGCAGAGCGAGGAGTCTCCCTAAAGGGCGACCTTCCTATCGGTGTCGCTCCCTACAGCGTAGAGGTTTGGTCACGACCCGAGCTCTTCCACCTAGACCAGTCAGCAGGAGCTCCGCCAGATGCCTTCGCTGCCGATGGACAGAATTGGGGATTCCCAACCTATAACTGGGAGCGTATGGCGGAGGATAACTACGCCTGGTGGCGTGGACGCCTACAGCGTCAAGAGCGTTACTTCAGTGCGCTACGCATCGACCATATCCTCGGCTTCTTCCGTATCTGGGAGATCCCTAGAGCCCAGACGAGTGGACTTGCGGGACACTTCCACCCCGCCCTGCCCTATACCCTCACCGAGTGGCAAGCTCTCCTCGGAGATGCTATCGATGTACAGACACTTGCGGAGCCCGAGGAAGCCTCCTCTCGACAGGAAGCTCCTGCCGAGGGCTACCCTCTCCTACAAGACCCCTATAGCGAAGGCTATCACCCACGTATCGCTTGGGAGAAGACCGATACCTTCCACAGCTGGAGTGCCGATACACGAGCTCGCTGGCGAGCCATCAGTGACGACTACTTCTATGTCCGGCACAATGAGCTCTATCGACAGACTGGTCTCCGTCGACTCCGTGCCCTCAGCTTCTCGACTCGCCTCCTTCTCTGCGCCGAGGATCTAGGGATGATCCCCGCCAGCGTACCAGCTGTGCTCGATGAGCTACAGATCCTATCTCTAGAGCTGGAGCGTATGCCCAAGGCCTTCACTTCGACAGGCTGGGCTGATCCCCTCACCTTCCCTCAGCGGAGTGTCGCTACGACGTCTACACACGACATGCCCTCCCTGCGGGGATGGTGGCAGGGCTTGGGTAATGAGGAGCAGGATCGCTACCTCCGAGAGGAGCTCCACATAGAACACCCCATCACCGATGAGGAGGTTTATCGCCTAATCCTCCAGCATCACCTAGCCAGTCCTGCACAGCTAGTCATCCTCCCTCTGGCTGACTGGATGAGCTGTGATGAGCATCTCTGGCTCACCTCGGCAGAAGACGAGCAGATCAACCATCCCGAGGATCCCAACCAATATTGGAGCTTCCGCTTCCCCTGTACGCTCTCTGACATCGGCCGACTAGCCCCTGAGTGGCAGGAGCGCCTCCTACAGTATATTCATCACGCTAATCGCACTCCCTTCGCCTAAATATGATCGAGCGTATCTACACGCTAGAAGATATCGACCTGCAGACCTTCGTTGGGGCTAACCGCTCTAACCTCATCACCCTGCAGTCCCTCTTCCCCAAGACGAAGCTACGAATCCACCAAAACGTACTTAAGGTACTCGGCGAAGAGACCTCGGTCGAAGAGCTCTTCACCGTCCTCTCCCGCCTAGAGCAACTCTGTGCACAGCACAACCAACTCACCGAGGCTACCATCATCGAGGCCGTACGTCAGTATCGCTCTAGTGGCAGCTTCGCCACACCCGCCTCCTCATCTGCAGAAGCGCTGATCTATGGAGTCCATGGCAAAGCGATTCAGCCTCGAGGGAAGAACCAAGCCCGTCTCGTCAAAGCCTTCTCCTCGCGTGATCTCTGCTTCGCTGTCGGACCAGCAGGATCGGGGAAGACCTTCCTAGCTATCTGCCTCGCCGTTAAGGCACTCAAGAGTAAGCAGGTGAGACGTATTATCCTCTCCCGTCCGGCCGTCGAGGCTGGAGAGAAGCTAGGCTTCCTCCCTGGAGAGATGAAGGACAAGCTCGATCCCTACCTACAGCCACTCTATGATGCCTTAGGCGAGCTCATCCCTGCTCCTAAGCTCAAGGATCTCATCGACACCGGTGTAATCCAGATCGCCCCACTAGCCTTCATGCGTGGTCGTACCCTAAGCGACGCCGTCGTCATCCTAGACGAAGCGCAGAACACGACTCCACAGCAGATGAAGATGTTCCTCACACGCCTAGGCATGAACTCCAAGATGATCGTCACCGGTGACCTCACTCAGGTCGATCTACCTCGGGGCGTCACCTCTGGACTGCGTGATGCCGTGGAGAAGCTCCATCACCTACCTAGTATAGGCTTCATCCACTTCGATAAGGTCGATATCGTCCGTCATCCCCTCGTGGCGCAGATCGTAGATGTCTATGATCAGCGTGACAAGGACGAAGCTCCCCAGCAAGACAACTAATCGTTTCACCCCGTACACATACTCAATAGCTATGGCACAGACCTTAGTCCACACCGACTTCCACTTCCCTGGTCAGGAGCGAGTCTATCATGGTAAAGTCCGTGATGTTTACTTCCTCGGCTCAGAACAAGTAGCGATGATCGCCACCGACCGTATCTCGGCCTTCGACGTCGTCCTCCCTAAGGGCATCCCCTACAAGGGACAAGTCCTCAATCAGATCGCGACCTACTTCCTCGAAGCTACACGCGACATCGTCCCCAACTGGCTCATCTCTGCTCCCGACCCTATGGTATCGCTCG
>ERZ773233.1976-NODE-1976-length-11613-cov-10.752293_pt1 | contig 11613 bp, 8 predicted proteins | sample MGYA00580991_ERZ773233 | MGnify/ENA primary metagenome ERZ773233 (study PRJEB29015, sample SAMEA2738178) | human oral metagenome | biome: human oral; feature: human-associated habitat; material: saliva | place: China | collected 2161 ...
TATACACAAATCATTGTATGTAGGAATTGCTAAAATGGTTTTAGAGTTAAAAATTCTGGCAAGTTTTTTCTCATTTACAAATTACTGTTTTGGTTATTTTTACGTACAAAATTTCAAAGGTCACTAATGTGATATGTTTATTTATCTTTTCAAAATTAGGGGGGGAGGGAAATGTATGAATAAACTTTTGAAATCTTTACTAGCAGCCGTAGTTATTTTCACAATATCTGTAAAAACAGTAGATGTTTATGCAGAAGAATCAGAAGAGGGTACAAGACAAGGACTGATAGTATCAAGTGAAGTCCAAGCAGAAATTGATGCATTATTGGAACAAATCTATTACTACGACAAACTGATAGGGCCAATCTGGTCTGCATATCGTGCAGCAGAGGTATCATTACAGCAAGCTTTAGAAAAGCTGACAGCTGCTGAGACTGCATTAAACGAGGCGAAGGCAGCTAATGACTTATCACACATTACTGAAATGAAAGCAATGGTTGAGTCAGAACTTAGAAAAAATAAGGAAGCTTTAGAAAAAGCAATTGCAGAGAATGCAGATAAAAGTATCATTCAGGAAAGACAAGCAGCTGTAGATCAGTTGGCTGAAGAATTAGAAAGATATAACACTGAACGTACGGAAGCAGAATTAGCAATTGCTGAAGAAAACTACGCAACAGCTAAATCAGAATATGATGCTCTTCTAGTTTCTTACGATGCACTGAAACAAGAAATAGATTACTATGATCAAATACAGACTGATATTGCTTTGAAGATTTTAGCTTTACATGGAATTGATGGAAGAACTGGTACAATGTCAGATGAAATCTATGAGAGAATGAACGGTAAACAAAATAAATCTGACACTGAAACTACAGAAACAAAAGAAGTAGTAACAGAACAAAATGTTGAATCAGTAGTAAAAGAAATGACTGAGGAAGTTCATGAAGATACATTCCCAGTCACATTTACAGAATCAACAGTAGAGCATACTATCGAATTGAATGAACTTCCTGAGGGAACAAATCATCCATCCTCAGCAGTTGATTTATCAGCATTATCATTTGCGTTTTTTGCTGGTGTAGGTATCTACTATGCAAGAAAGAAACATTAATCAATAACAACAAAAGTCTCCTGTTTGGAATTGCCAGCCCATTAGGAGGCTTTTTCTATTTAAATAGTAAGATTGATTGGAAGTGCAACTTATTTTTTGACGAAAAAATCAAAAAAATGGGAAAAAGTAAGAAATTTCACATTTTTCTACAATTTTTGTAACAAAATCAAAAAAATTTTTAAAAATTAAAAATATGAAAAAATCGCATAAAATAAGGATATTTAACACTTTTCGTAAATTTAAAACACGAAAAACACTTGAATAGGATTGCAAATGAAAATGGAAAGTGGTTAGAATACTGCCATGATGAAAAATACTATCAAAAAACAAATGGGAATGATTGTGACTGGTGCATTATCTGCAGTATTAGTTGCAGGTTCTGTATCAATAACACATGTAAAGGCAGAAGAAACTGTCAATCCGTTCACAAGTAACGCACTACCAGTCATCAATATAGATGCACAGGTAGAAGATCCTTATACAGCGATTAAGAACGAAGTCATTAAGCAACGTGCTTTACTCGGTGGATATGATTTGAACTATATCTCACTTGAAAAGAGCGTAGCTGATATTACTGGCTTTGATCGAAACGCAACAGGTATTCAAACTGTTACAGTGAAAGTCAACTTAGCAAGTACAGGGGATAAGGAGGTTGAAAAGAGGCTTGGATACTCCTTTGTACAGAAGGTTGTTGTAAAACTTACACAAGACAGTGCACCTGTAGTACAACTTAAGAGTGATTCCGTTACAGTAAATAACGGTGATACATTCAACGCTTCAAGTTATATTTCCTATATTAATGATGATTCTGGTATCTTACCTGTATTATCAGTAAGTGGCGAAGTAAATATGGATAAAGATGGCGAGTATCCAGTAACTTATACAGTTTCTGATACAGCTGGTCATACTTCAACTGCAGTATTAACAGTTACTGTAAAGACTCCTGTCGAGGTTGTAGCAGCGAAACAGGCTGAAGCAGAAACAAAGGCAGCTGAAATTACAGCACAACTTGAAGCAGTAAAGGCTATTACGGAGCCAACAACAAGTTCAACAGCTGAAACAGCTACTACAACTACAAGTTTAGAAGCACAGTTAGCTGAACTTCAGAAGGAAATTGATTCAATTAAAGAAATTGGTAATAACGCAAACGCTGCAGTAGGTAGCAACGAGACAATCGATGTTCCTGCAACTCCAACAGTTACAGAAACACCAGCAGTTGTTGAAACACCTACAGTAGAAACTCCAGTTGCTACACCAGAGCCTACACCTGTACCACCAGTTGTAGTTGAGACTCCAGTAGCGACTCCAACACCAATTCCTACACCTACAAAGACAATGTATCCTAATGTACGTCTAAATGTTCGTACATCTCCAAGTACATCTGGCTCTATTATTACTACATTAAATGTAAATGATCCTGTTTACTGTACAGATACAGTTTCTAACGGATGGCAAGAAATCGTAATCAACGGACAAGTTGGTTGGGTATATGCTCAATATATTCAAAGCGAACAGTATGTAGCTCCAACTCCACAGTATGGACAGTATGGTGCATATACTGATGCAATTAATCTTGCATTATCATTCGTAGGAAACACACCATATGTATGGGGTGGTGCATCTCCATCTGGATTTGACTGCTCAGGTCTTGTTAAGTACTGCTATGGTATTTCACAGAGAACTACATATACACAGCAAACATTAGGAACACACCGTTATGACGTATGGAATGCTCCAGCAGGTGCTCTATACTTCTGGGGTTCTGAATCTGCACCTTACCACGTAGCTATCGCTCTTGGTGGAGGACAGACAGTACAGGCAATGAACGAAAATGATGGTATTCAAGTAATTGGTATCTCATACTTTATGCCTTCCTACTATGTAATTATCGGACAATAAGACTCCAGAAATGGAGTTTTATTTTTACCAATTTTGTGAAAAAAAGCCTAAAAATGCTATAGTTTTTTGAAAAACTTGTGAAATTGTGTGAAATAAGGCCCAAAAAGTTGCAAAGATACCACGAAAAAAAGTAAAATAAAGACATGGTTAAAAATAAATTAAACAAAAAACTCGGTAGAGTAGGTGCAGGATTATTATCCGCATTACTCATTGCCGGTACATATTCGACAAAAACAGTATACGCAGAGGACAACAAAACTACTACAGTTGAAAAGGAAAATACATTACCAGTCATTGAAGTTAGTCAGCAGGATTTAAATCCTCTTGATACAATCAAGAGCTTGGTAATTCAAGAAAGAGCTGCTTTCGATGGAACGTATGATCTTGCAAATATCTCACTTGAAAAGAGTGTTGCAGATATTGAAGGATTCAATCGTTCTATAACTGGTATCCAAACAGTTACTGTCAAGGTTACACTTGCAAGTACTGGTGATACAGAAGCACAAAAAACTTTAGGTTATTCCTTTATTCAGAAAGCTGTTGTAAATGTTGTCAATAGTACAGCACCTGTCATCAAGTTGAAGAGCTCATCTGTTGTTGTAAATAACGGAGATACATTCAATGCTTCTAGTTATATTTCTTATATCAATGATGATTCAGGTATTCTTCCTGTATTAACAGTGGAAGGTTCTGTAGATATGAATACAGATGGTGATTATCCTGTAACATATACAGTTGTTGATACAGCTGGTAACAAGTCAACAGCGACTATGACTGTAACTGTTCGTACTCCTCAAGAAGTTGTTGACGCAAGAATTGCGGCTGAAGAACAACGTCAAAGAGAAGAAGCTGAAAGAGCGGCTGCTGAAGAAGCTGCTAGAGCTCAGCAAGCTGCGAACACTGCTAGATCTGCTACTACATCTACATTTGATCCATCTAAGTATGATTCAAGTTTATATGCTGGTGGTATCGCTGCTGCGTTATCTCTTGTTGGTACTCCATATCAATGGGGTGGTACAACTCCAGCAGGATTTGACTGCTCAGGTTTAGTTCAATACTGTTATGGTTTAGGTGCTCGTACAACATATGCTCAACAAGCACTCGGTACTCACCAATATGATGTATGGAACGCTCCAGCTGGTGCACTATACTTCTATGGTTCTGATTCAGCTCCATACCACGTAGGTATTGCACTGGGTAATGGTACAATGGTTCACGCTGCTACTTATGGTATTGGTGTAACTGTACAGGATATCTCTGGTTACTTACCTTCCTATTACGTAGTACCTGGACAATAAGATAAGCAAGACTCACAAAACGTGAGTCTTTTATTTTTGGCAAAAGAAAAAGTCCTTTCGGACTTTATAAAATTTGGAATATAAAATACTTTAGATAGCTTGTTTCATCCATAGTCCAAAGGATAGGGTGGTCAGGATTTTGTTGGGTAACTGAAATCTGGCGTAATGTAACACCACATTCCTTCGCACTTTCTAATAACATCTGTTCAAAGAGTTTTGTTTCCATGAATCTTGAACAGGAACAAGTAATTAAATAACCACCATTACGTAATACATTCATTGCTTTCATATTGATGTTTTTATATCCATAATATGCGCTATTCACAGTCTTACGAGATTTTGTAAATGCTGGTGGGTCTAGGACGATAATATCGAATTCGTTATCTTTAAGTTGTTCAAGATAATCGAATACATCTGCTTGTACAAACTGAATTTTATCTTCAAGATGATTGAGTTTTGCATTTTGGTAACCTTGTTGTAAAGCAACATTTGAAACATCTACGGCAGTAACTGCTTTTGCATTGCCATAGGCTGCGTTTAACGCAAATCCACCGGTGTGACTAAAACAATCTAATACACGTTTATTGCGAGCAAGGTTACGTAATAATACACGATTTGATTTCTGGTCTAAGAAGTAACCTGTCTTTTGACCATTTTCAATATCTACCTGTAATTGAATGCCATTTTCATTGATGATTGTCTTTGGGGATATGTTGTTTGGGTTGTAAAAGAATCCTTTGTAAGATGTTAATCCTTCTTTTTCTCTCACTTTGATATCATTACGTTCATAGATTGCTTGAATGATATGACCATTTTCTTTAAATACTTCTAGTAAGATGTCATAGATCATTTGTTTATGTTGTTCCATACCGGTGTTAGAAATTTGAGTTACTAATATATCGTTATAACAATCCACAACAAGACCAGGTAGAAGATCGGCTTCTCCAAAAACATAACGACAATTGGATAAGTTATTTGGTTCTACTGTCTTGCGATAGTCATACGCAAAGCGAATGCGTCTTTCAAAGAAGGAGTGATCGATGAGTTCTGATTCATCTTTGGTTAAGATGCGACAAGTGATATGGCTAATTGGAGAGTAGAAGCCTGTACCATAGTATGTTCCATCATTCGAGATGATATTTACAATGCCGCCATCTGGAATATTTTCATCTGCTTGTACTAAGTTATTGCGATACATCCACATTTGACCTTTTTGAAGCCAAGTTTCTCCCTCGCTAGAGATTGTGATAGTAGGATAGTTATTTTTCATAGGTATACCTCGGCATAATGATAAACGATATTACGTCAATTTACTAATCTTTCCATGGATTTTTTGGGATGATTTGTAATAAAGAGTAGGAGGGTATTGTGAATGATTATTCGTGAAATGCCAAGTACAGAACGACCACGGGATAAGGGTCTAAGATATGGGGTAAGATCTCTTAGTTCAAGAGAGCTACTAGCATTAATATTACGTACAGGTTCACAAGGAGAATCTGTATTGACGATGGCTGATAATTTATTGCAGATGTCAAAGGGGATTAAAGGTCTTGTACGGATGTCAAATGAAGAACTATGTAAAATTAAAGGGATAAGTAAGGTAAAGGCTCTACAATTACAAGCTATCTTTGAAATCAGTCGAAGAGCGTCCTTGGAAGCTGCTTATGAAGAGGAAATCATCGATAATCCAGAGCGTATCATTGAATGGCTACGAAATGAAATTGGAACAGGTAGCCAAGAGAAGTTTCTTGTTGTGTATCTCAATACTGCCCATCGTATTATTTCCGCAAAGACATTGTTTATAGGAACTATCAACGCAAGTGCAGTGTATCCCCGTGAAATATTTAAAGAAGCTTTATTGATTGGTAGTACAGATATTATGCTGGCACACAATCATCCTAGCGGTGTATTGACACCGAGTACACAGGATTTAGTAGTGACTGGGAAGTTAATGGAATGTGGCAAACTCATGGGTGTAAGAGTATTAGATCATCTGATTGTTTCCCAAACTAGTTTTCTTAGTTTTGCCAGAGAAGAACTCTTTGAAACTTGTATGGAAGCTTACCAATGTGCACATGGAATCACAACTTAATACATGGTAAAATAATAAGGATACTTTAAAGGGTAAATCAGAGTCATATTGCGGTAAGAAAGCTGAAATAGACTATAATAAAAGAAAGTCTTTTATGATGATTGTGAAGAAGAAATAAACCTGATTTTACACAGGCGGGAGAATATAAAATGAAGAAATTATTACTGACAGATGGTAACTCAATGTTATTTAGAGCGTATTACGCTACAGCGTATGGAAGACCAATGACTACTTCAGATGGTACACCAACAAACGCTGTATTTGGTTTTGCGTCTATGATGCAAAAAGCAATTGATATCATTCAACCAGATGCAGTATTAGTTGCCTTTGATGCAGGAAAACATACTTTCCGTCATGAACTCTATGCAGACTACAAAGGTGGTCGTAAGCCAGCACCAGATGACTTGGTACCGCAGTTTAAACTCGTTCGAGATTTCTTGGATGCCTTTGCGATTACGTGGGTAGAGATGCAAGATATTGAAGCAGATGACTTAATTGGAACAATCTCTAAAAAGGCAACAGACTATCAAACCTATGTACTAACAAGTGATCACGATATGTTACAGCTTGTGGATGATACAACTTCTGTATTACTAATGAAAAAGGGTATTACAGATATGGATGTCATGACACCTGAAAGCCTAAAGGAACAAATGGGAATTGAACCACTTCAGATTATTGATATGAAGGGTTTAATGGGTGATAAGTCAGATAATATCCCAGGTATTCCTGGTATTGGTGAAAAGACAGCGCTCAAGCTTTTAGAAGAATATGGCACGGTTGAAAATGTCCTAGCAAATGAAGATAAACTCAAAGGTGCTTTACAGAAGAAAGTAATGGAAGGACATGAGTCTGCGTTACTTTCCAAAAAACTTGCGACAATTCGTCGTGATGTTGATGTAGAGATGAGTGAGAAAGAGTTATCCTTTACACCTAACTACCCTCAACTTGTAAAGTTTTTACAGATGCTAGAGATGAACACACTCGCAAGACGTTTTTCTGACAAGATTGTTGCAGATGAGAGTACGGCAGAAGAAACAGTCGTGACTCCAAGTGAAGATAAGCGTGTTACAAAGGTACCTGCAGAAATGTTAAAGGATGCTTGTGCTGTGTTTGTGGATGATGACCATGGGGCATACATGCATGCGACGATCAATGGCTTTGCACTATATAATGGAAAACAAGCCGTATACATTTCTTTAGCAGATGCAAAGAGAGATGAAGACTTGCTTGCATATCTTTCAAGCGACATGCCACATAAGTATGGATTTGATGTAAAACGCAATTTACATCTAGCACAAAATGAAGGTTTAATACTAAATTTCCATGATGATATGATGCTTGCGGCTTCTTTAGTAGACTCATCTCTAACAACCATCACAAAGATTATTGAACGTTATGGTTTTGATAATACAGTAAGTTATGAAGATGTATATGGTAAACCTACAAAGCCAAATCTAATGATTGATGAAGAAAAACAGTGCATGTATGCATGTGCATTTGCAAGAAATATCTTTAACTTGTATGCAGAGATTACACCAAAGCTACAAGAATACAATATGGAAAAACTCTACTATGAGATGGAGATGCCATTAACAAGTGTTCTCTATCACATGGAAAGAGAAGGGATTCGTTGTGATATCGATATTCTTGATCGCATTGCGACAGAAACGATGGAGAAGATTAGCGAAGCTCAAAAAGAAATTTATGCGATTGCTGGTAAAGAATTCAATATCAATTCTCCAAAGCAACTTGCAGAGGTCTTATTCGATGATTTAGGACTTCCTACTGGTAAAAAGAGAAGTACTGCAGCTGGTGAATTAGAAAAGCTACAAGGCAAATCACCAATCATCGATTATATTTTGGACTACCGTAAACTCTCTAAAATCTATAGCACTTACGCAGAAGGTTTAAAGAAGTATATTCAAAAGGATGGAAAGATTCATACAATCTATAACCAATCCGCAACACAAACTGGAAGACTATCTTCAAGTGAACCAAACTTACAGAATATCAGTGTTCGTGATGAACAAGGAAAAGAGATTCGTAAGGCTTTCTTGCCAGAAGATGGTTGTGTATTAATCTCTAGTGACTATCATCAGATTGAGTTACGTATGCTTGCACATATGGCAAATGAAACTAGTCTGATTGAAGCGTTTAAGGAAGGGATTGATATTCATACTAAGACAGCGATGGATGTCTTCCACAAGCCACAGGATGAAATTACATCTCAAGATAGACGCAGTGCGAAGACGGTTAACTTCGGTATTGTATATGGTATTAGTGACTTTGGTTTAAGTGAGCAACTTGGTGTAAGTCGCTATGAAGCTCATGACTTTATCGAGCGCTACTATGCGGCGTATCCAAAGATTCGCACTTACATGGAACAAATCGTCAAAGATTGCGAAGAGAAGGGCTACGTAGAAACTCTATGTGGTAGACGTAGAGAAATTCCTGAGATTCACGATAAGAATCATGCGACACGTGAATTTGGTAAACGTGCAGCGATGAACGCACCAATTCAGGGCTCTGCAGCAGATTTAATCAAGTTAGCGATGATTCACATCGATCAGATGATGAAGGATGCGAAAGTAAAGAGTAAGATGATTCTACAGGTACACGATGAACTTATCTTCAATGTACCTAAGGAAGAAGTTGAAGTAATGACCAAGCTTATCAATGATGGCATGGTAAATGCAATGCACCTACAGGTACCTTTAACAGCTGAATGTTCAATCGGTAGCGATTGGTACGAGGCGAAGTAATATGCCAGAATTACCAGAAGTAGAAACTGTCCTGCGCACACTAGAACATCAGATACAGGGAAGAAAAATCTTGGATGTGGATGTACGTTATCCAAAGATGATTGAAAATGATGTAGAACAGTTTAAAACACAACTAAAGAATCAAACATTCAATACATTCATGCGTCGTGGTAAATATTTGCTGTTTGGCTTAGATGATTGCATTCTCATGAGCCATTTACGCATGGAAGGAAGATATTATATTCAAGATCCAACGGAACCGACCAACCGTCACATGCATGTGATATTTCATTTAGATAACGGTAAAGAGTTACGCTACATGGATACGCGTAAATTTGGACGTATGGAAATCCTCCCGTTGGATACGGATTTTAGTCACTATCATGGCTTAGGACCTGAACCTTTTGATGAAGCGTTCAATGCGTCCTACATCCATGCATATCGTAAAGGAAAACGTACACCACTGAAAAGCCTACTATTAGACCAAAGTTTTGTGGCAGGAGTAGGAAATATCTACGCAGATGAAATTCTAGCGGCCTGCAATCTTAGACCTGGTAGGTCTTGTGCACGTATTACTCGTAAGGATGAAGAGAATCTTGTGATGCATACAAGACGTATCTTGAAAGCTGCGATTGCGGCCGGTGGAACAACGATTAGAACATATACATCTAGCTTAGGAGTCACTGGTAGGTTTCAAACGGATTGTACCGTGCATATGCAGAAAATTTGTCCTCGTTGTAAAGGGCAGATTCACGTAAAATATATAGGTGGACGCTCAAGTTATTATTGTCCACATTGTCAGAAATAGGAGTTTTATGAAGATTGCGATTACAGGAACGATTGCGGCAGGAAAAACAACTGTTGCGATTCTATTCAGAAGAAGAGGAATACCGGTATTTAATGCCGACCAATACGCAAAGCGTTCCTTGTATCAAGGTTCTGTTTGTTATGAAAAAATTTTAGAAGTATTTGGGGATGATGTAACTAGCACTAGCGGTGATATCGATTCAAAGAAACTTGCTGGAATTATCTTTTACGATAATCGTAAACGTGAACAACTAAACGCAATTGTGCATCCTTTTGTATTAGAAGGGATGCAGAAATTCTTTACAACAAACTTACAACAACCAATCATCTGCGCAGAGGTTCCTCTGTTATTTGAAACTGGTTGGGACCAATATTTTGATCGTACGGTAGTCGTAACTTGCAGTGAAAAAATCGCCATTCAAAGAATGATGGAAGAAAGAAATTACACACTTGAAGAAGCGAAGGCAAGACTTTCAATGCAGGTACCTGCAGAAAAACAGATTGCTATGGCAGATAAAGTGATTTATAACGAAGGTGACTTAAAGGAATTAGATTCACAAATCAACCGATGGTTAGGAGAACTTAGAAAGGACATCAGAAATGGAAAGAATGCCAACTAGTACATATCGCATTGATTTTAGTAATGGTATCTCTGAGGAGACTTTACTTTCACTTATGATGTTATATCAACCACTCATCGGAAAAGATGCGACAGTTTTATACTTAACTCTTATTGCGGAAGGCAAAACCCAAAAGGGTTTTGAGAAACATCAACGCTTACTAGTGCTAGCCGATTTGGATATTAACGCACTAGATAAAGCATGTACTAAATTAGAAGAGTATATGTTAATGCGAACATTTGTAAAGACGACAGAGTTATGTGATCAATACATCTATGTTTTAAATAGTCCAATTCATACAAAGGACTTCTTAAAGTCAAATGTATTTATGAATCGTTATGAACGTACTGTAGGAAAAGATGAGACAGCTACTACAATGACACACTTAAACGCAAATAACGTTTCCTTACGCGGCTATAAAGAAGTTACAAAGGCAGTCAAGTTCTTGCCAGAAGATCTCTTGGATCGTCATATTGAATTTGATGCACTACAGCCACGTTATCAATTCGCAATGGATGATCAAACAATTAACTTTGATTATGAAAAGTTTATTGCGACGACAAGTACACTGGTATTCCCAGCTGAACTCCGTACGCAAGAGAACTTAAGTTTAATTGGTAAACTAGCGACAATCTATGGTTTATCTGTAGATAAGATGCGTGTTTTAGTCAACCGTTGTATTAATCTACAAACGATGACATTTGATGGTGCTAAGCTAAAGATTTATGCATCACGTGCAGAATCTGATGTAAAGCCAGGTAGTGATCCATATTCATTGCCACCTGTATCTTTCTTACAGGCAAAGCAAGGTGGTGCAAAGGTTACCCAGTTAGAAAAGAGTATCTTAGAACATCTAGCGATTGACATGCATTTTAGCAATGAAGTGATCAATGTAATGATTGAACATATCCTAAAGATTTCGCAGAATCGCTTGAATCGTAACTTTGTGGATATGGTTGCGGCAGAGTGGGCTAGAGATGGTGTAACTACCAAACAACAAGCCCTACAACAACGTAAGAAG
>ERZ773233.1978-NODE-1978-length-11609-cov-2.993076_pt1 | contig 11609 bp, 4 predicted proteins | sample MGYA00580991_ERZ773233 | MGnify/ENA primary metagenome ERZ773233 (study PRJEB29015, sample SAMEA2738178) | human oral metagenome | biome: human oral; feature: human-associated habitat; material: saliva | place: China | collected 2161 ...
ACGATGACCTTGTCACCGGGCTTGATGTGCTGCAGCTTCGAGGTCAGCGGACCATCGGGCACCTTGATGCTGAGAAACTCCAGATGCTCTTCGTAGTTGGCGCTTGCAATGCTGTAGGCACGCAGCATCGGCCGCTCTCCTTCTTTCGGCGGCAGGCCGATCATCGTGAAATGGCCGTTCTTGAAACGCAGCGCCTCGTCACGCGTGGTGGTGAAACTGAACAGACGATCGGTCCAATGATGGACGGTCAGAACCTCTTCTTCGCTGAATGCTTTCGATTTCATGTATGACCCGGGCAGCACCCGGCAACAGATGACGGGCAACGCAGAGGTGCGCCAGCCCGCAGGAATGGAAGGCCGACATTATGAACCGATGCTGGCCGTTTGCCAGCACGGAGGCACAGGAATGCCATGGAATTAAGTGATTGCGCACTTACAAGGCCAGGCATCCGCTTTCGGGAAACGCTTTCTGGGAATGCCCCGCGCCTGATGCAGGCTCATTGAGCGTGGTACATGGCCCTGCGAGGGCCTGCCCCGAAGGGGGCACATCACTCAGCAGAGGATCAGAGGGCGGGCCGGACGATGATGCCCGGCCCGCCTCGGGCCTCAGTCGAAGCTGCGCGAGCGCAGCACGTCCAGCGAGTTGTCGCTGCCCGTCTGGGCGCGCAGCACGTAGCCCTTGCCCAGGGTGTACTGGATGCGCAGCAGGTTCCAGACACCGCGCACGCCCTTCTCGTAGCTGACGAAGAGGCGGTCGTTGATGCGCTTGCCCAGCGACACCACGCCCGTCTCGGTGGCGTCGGCATTACTGCTGCTGCTGCTTGAGCCCACCAGGCCCTTGGGCGTCATGCTCTCCTGAATGCCTGAATCCACACCGGTGTTGGACGCATAGCCGTAGTTCAGCACGTCCAGACCCAGCCGCTCGGCAATGGAGGGCGAGCGCACGCCATTGTCGTTGCCCAGCAGCATGGTGCCTGCCTGCTGCAGGGCCAGGACCTGGGCGGCCCCACCGGCCTCCTCGGGCGGCACGCCCAGCACCAGCCAGGACAGCTTGTTGGTCTCCGACATGGAGGGCTTGGAGATGAGCGAGATCCGCGGGTTGCTTGCCTGCCCCGTGATGGAGAGACCCACTTCCACCGGCAGGTACGGGCGCTTGGCCTCGATATCCAGCGACGGATTGTCCACCGGACCGGTGAAGCGGATCAGGCCCTTGGTGAACTTGAGGTTCTGGCCATAGGCCTGATAGCTGCCGTCCACGATGTTGACCACGCCGGTCAGCTGCGGATCGGCCGGCAGGAAGCCGCCGACCTGCAGTTTGCCGCCCAATCGGGCTTCGGCCCCCATGCCGTTGATCTTCAGCTTGTCACCCAGCTCCACTTCCAGATCGCTGGCGATGCGCAGGCTGGCTTCCGCGTCCTTTTCCTCGGGCAGGTCCTGGGGGATCTGCTCGCCGGAAACCCGCACGTCGCCAGGCAGAGTGGGGGCAGAAGACCCCGCCAGCTCGATCAGTCCCTCGTCGACTTTCATGTCACCGACTAGGATCAGGCCTGCCGGGCCGCTGGTCAGACGGGTCACACCCGAGAGGGTCACCCGCTGGCCCGGCCCGATCGGAACCAGGAAATGATCCGCGCGCACATCGAAGACGCCATCCATCGGCAGCAGCGAGGGCTTGGGGCTGCCGGCCTTGGGCGGCTTCGTGAGTGCTGCAGCCCAGGCGGCATCCTGGGTGGCCAGAGCGGCCTTCATGTTGCCGCGATCCACCAGACGGGCCGCGCCCTTAAGCTGCAGGCTGCCCTGGCCGGCATGGAACTTGAGCCGATTGATCTGCAGGCCATGACCGCTCAGGTGCGCATCCAGCTCGCCTCCGGAAAGGCGCATGCCGGCCGAGCGCTGCAGCACGGACAGGTCCTTGCCGGTGACGCCCAGGTCCACCAGCGGCGCATCCAGCGTGCCGGCCACCGTGCCATCGACCTTCAGCGAACCGTCGACGGCCATGTCGGGGCCGGTGAACAGGTTGACCAGCTCCAGCGACACGATGTCCAGATTCACCTTGCCGTTGAGCTTGCGCTCATCAAAGCGCAAGGTCAGACCGTTGTTGTCACGCAGCCCCAGGCGCTTCCTGCGCCCGGCAGGCACCTGCTCACGGATGCCTGCCTGCACGTCACCGTACAGGGCCTGCGCCCCCTGGCCACGCAACTGCCATTGACCGGCAATGCGCACGTCCTTCAGCGCGTCCAGGTTCTTCTGCTCATCCACGCCCAGCAGCTGATGCAGCCGCAACGGGGCCAGATCGTCCAGACTGCCGCGCGTCTCGTACTTGAGCGGACCGCTCCAGTCCAGCAGCAGGCGCTTCAGGTCAATGTGTCCGTCCAGCGCTGCCAGCCGGAAATCCGACAGCGTCAGGCGACTACCGTCCACCGCCAGCGGTGCCGGGTCGACCAGGCGCACGGCGGTGCGGCCGCTCAGGTCCAGGGTTTCCACACTGGCCCGATAGCTGGGACCGGTACGCGGCAGCGACAGCGCGCCTTGCAGGCGCAGCTGCAGCCGGTCCTTGCCTTGCCGGGCGGCGGCGGCCAGCTGATGCTGGCTCGGCGTGCCGTGCAGGCTCAGGTTCAGCGCATCCAGAACGTCGGTACCGGAGCCCAGCTGACGGGCAGACAGCGTCAGCTCCACGGGCGTGTCCTGCCGCGACTTCGCCTGCAGGGCCAGCGGCGCCGTCAGATCCAGCTTCAGGTCCTTCAGGCTCAGGCGGTTCGGCTTGCCCGCCTCGTCCAGGACCGTCCAGTCCACACCGCTGGCACGCGCCGAGGCCTTGGCGCTCAGATCCTGAAAGCGCCCGCTCAGGTAGCCATCCAGATTCATGCTGCCTGCAGCGCGGCGATCCAGTGCCGACAGGTTGCCAAGCTTCACGCCGACATCGAGCCGGTCCTGCGGGGCCCCCAGTGCCCCCTTGGCCTGGATGCGGTTGGCCGTGCCATGGGCCAGCTTCAGGTCGATGTCCTTCAGCGACAGCGGCTGCCACTGGGCATCCAGCTCGGCCTTGCCGTGCAGGCTACCAGTCAGCGGCTGGCCGGCCACGCGGCTTTCCACCAGATCCAGCCCCACCGTGGCCTTCTGGCCGGGCGACATCAGGCGCCCTTCGACAGACCAGTCCGCGCCCAGCACCCCCTCACGCCAGGCCGGGTCAACGGGCAGCGTGGCCGGCAACCATTGCGCCAGGTCCAGCCGGCGGGCCGTGCCGCGCAGGTTCAGATCCCACGGGGCACTCACGGCCGCCTGGCCGCTGGCCGTCAGCAGTGTCTCGCCCAGTGCAACCCGCCCTTCGTTCAGTTTCAGCCAGTGCGGGTCCAGCGTGCCGGCCAGCTTCACCTGCGCATCGGCCGCCAGCTTCTTCAGGTCAGCCGGCAACAGGGTGCGCATCTGTTCGGCGCGCTGCGACAGATCCACCAGGAACTGCTGACCATCCACCTTCACCTGTCCGCCCAGGGCCGTCCGGGGCAGGCCCTGCCAGAGCGGGGCCAGATCCAGTCCGGTCAGCTTCAGGTCACTCTTCAGGCGGGGCAGCGTGGTCCCCGGAATGGCCATCGACTGAGCCAGCCAGCTTTCCAGCCGCCCCTCGATGCGGGCTTCGCCCTTGGCAGCGATGGTCACGGGCTGGGCAGCCTGCGGTTTCTGGGGGGCCTGACCCTTGCCGGCGCCATTGCCCGGTTTCGCGTTGGCCGGGACTTCTGCCACGCCCCCGGCGTCAGCCTGCTGCACGCTCACCGGCAGGCCAATGGCCAGGTCGTTGAGGGCGACGTAGAGGTGCTCCCATTGCGCCGTGGGCGGAATGCGGAAGACGATGCCGCTCTGCAGCGAGCGCAGCGGAATGCGGTTGGCCTCCAGCGTGCCCGCCCGGCGGTTGGCCAGCCGGATGAGTCCCTGCCACGTTTCCTTCTTGCCGGGCGCCTGATCGATGTCGAGGTCCAGGTCCATGCCGGTCTCGGGCAGCTTGCCCAGGGCAGTGAAGCGCATCAGGTTGGTATCGGCCAGGCGAGCGTGCAGACGCTCCACCGGCATCCGGCCCAACGGCTTCACCACGGCCTGGATGTCGGCCATGCCATCAGCCAGCTGCCCCTGAAGGGTGGCCGGCAGTCTGGCCAGGTCGCCATCGACGGTCAGGGTGGCGTCATACGGCCACTGCTGGGCCTGGCCATTGGCCTGGATCACGCCCTTCAGACGGTGCGGCGGCGCACCCTCCATCTGGGCCGTGGCCGAGCGCACCTGCCCCCAGGGGCTGGTCAGCGCCAGCGTCTTGATCCGGTACTGCCCCACGGCATATTCGGCTGTCCCATCGATGTCGGTCAGCACCACGTAGGGCTCGGCATCCTTGCCATTGACCGCAGGCGGCTGGATCTCCAGTCGCCCGACGGCCAGCTTGCGGATCTCCAGCGGAAACGGCAGGCCAAAATCGCCGGGCATGTCGGTGTCGGTGCGCGGCTTGTCCGGGTCACCGGGCGGCACCTGGATGACCAGTGTCCCGGCCTCCAGCTGATGCACCAGTCCCTTGCCACGCAGCAGTGCGCGCAGCGACCAGCGCAGCTGCAGATCAGTGCCCTTGACCGCCGTGTCGAAGCCACGCCATTCCACGCGCCCGAAACGGATGCCGCGCCACAGGTTGCCCTGCAGTCGGTCAAACGCCAGCGCCTGGCCATTGCGGGCCAGAAACTGCTGCGCCCAGGACAGCGCCTGGGTCAGGCCGCTTTCGCTGCCCAGCCACAGCAGCGCCGCCAGCACCAGCCCCATGACCAGCAGCAGGATGCGCACGCTCCAGCGAAAGATCGCGCGCCACAGGGAATGCTCGCGTCGATCGGGGGTCGTCTTCGTGTCTTCCATGATCAGAAGCTGAATCCAATGGAGAAATGCACCCGGTAGCGATGGATGGCCTGGCCATAGGCCAGATCCAGCTTCACCGGCCCCACGGGCGTTCGCACCTGCAGGCCTGCACCGTAGCCCGAGACGGCATCGAAGCTGCGCCAGGCATCGGTGACGTTGCCGTAGTCATAGAACACGCCCAGCGACAGCATCTCGGTGATGCGGTGCTGGTATTCCAGCGAGCCGATGGCCAGATAGCGCTGGCCGATCACCGAGTTGTTGACGTTCAGGCCCAGCGATCGGTAGCCATATCCGCGCAGCGAGCCGATGCCCCCTGCCCGGAACAGGTTCTCGCTGGGGATGCCGAAGCGGCTGCCCGCATTGACCACGCCGAACTCCACGCGACCGATGAAGGTGCCGTTGCGCCAGACGGGCGAATTCTTCGACAGCGGCTTGAAGCCCACCATGCTGGTGTAGAAACGGGTGAAGGTGGCATCACTCAGCGCGTGCTTGCTGGCCCCCGAGATCTCGAACTTGACGCCGTAGCCGCGCGAGGGGTTGAGCTGCGAATCGAAGCGCTGCAGCGTCCAGGCCTTGCCCAGCACCAGCGCCTTCACGCCATCCCGCTGCCCGGACTGCCGGAAGTGGATCTCTTCCTGCTGCAGCTGCAGCGAGGTGAACGCCTCAATGTCGCGCTCGCGCTGGCCATAGCCCACGTAGGCGTTGCTGTTGAACGTGACGACACCTTTCTCGTCCTCACGCTCGACACGTCCACCGAACCCGTAGTAGCGGTCCTCAGCGTCATAGGGCGTTCGGAAGTTGGTGAACGCTCGTTGACGGCGCTCCGACATCACCAGCGAGGCCTCCATCTGCAGCCCGAACAGGCTACGGTCCTGAAAGCCTACCTGGCCACGGAAGCCGTCGTCGGTGCTGTAGCCCAGACCATAGACCAGCCGATGGCGCTTGAGCTCCTCCACGACCAGGCGGATGGGCACCGCTTTCAGCGACGGATCTTCCTGCAGCGCCAGCGTGTCGGGCACCGCACTGACCGAACCGAAGTACCCCGCCTCGCGCAACCGCTCCTGGAAAGTCTGCAGCGCGGCATCCGTGTAGGCATCCCCTTCATGGAAGGGCTGCAGATCGGTGATGATCTTCTCCGGATAGCGCGACAGCCCCTGGACCTCCACCTTGCCGAAGGCAATGCGGTCGCCCGAATCCACCACGACCGTCAGCCGCGCCTTGGCCGCCGCGGCATCCACCTGCGCGGTGCTGCGGGCAATGCGGGCGCGCAGGTAGCCCTGCCGCTTCATGGCATCGATGAGCGCCGACTTGCCACTCTGCCAGTTGCTGCTCACGAAGGGATCACCCACAGCCATGCCGAAGCGACGCTTCACGTTGGCCAACGCCCGGTTCTGCGTGCCCTGCCCTTCGATCTGGATGTCCAGCTCGCTGACCTTGGTGCGATTGCCAGGCTTGAGCGTCAGCTTCACGCGGTCAGGCGCCTCGGCATCGATCTCGATGCGCGGCTCGAAATAGCCTTCGGCCTGAACAATGGCCAGCACCTCGTCATGCAGCTTGGACACCAGACCGTCGAACTGCACCGGGTCGTAGTCCTTGCGGTGCTGCCAGCGGCCCACCAGCGTGCTGTCACGGATGGTGCTGGCAAAGCTCGACGGCGCATCGATATCGAAGCGGTAGTTGTTGCGCTCCAGCAGCTCCGCAACTCCCCCGGATTTGCGCTCTGCCTCGGCCGATTTCCCGGCGGCAGTCGTACCCGCCCCCTGATCTGCCGCGGCTGCTTCCTGCCCGGAAGATGAGGAAGACGCGGAAGCGCCGGTCTGACCAGCTTCCGGGGCTTGGGTCGAATCATCGGCCGCCAGGCGCCATGCCGACATGTCGCCGCCCGCCTGCAGGCCCGGAAAGTTCCCCGAGCGAAGGCCGGCAGCCTGCGCCACGGACGCGCCACCTGCCAGGGCCAGCACAGTCGCCAGGCCCAACCACCTGTCCAAAACGATTTTCTTCATGACATCGGCGCACGGCAGACCCGTGCAGCAGGAAAGCACAACGTACCAGAGCATTCATGCAACGGCGCAGCCGGATGCGACGATGACAATCCCCGGCCATCGCATCCTTCCTGAAAGGGCGGAAGTGCCCCACCCGACGGCCGGCCAACACGCCGTCCCTGCGCCCGCAGTGCAGCGCCGAGTATAGGGCCTGCCGTCCGCCCTTACTGAAAAACCGTGACAAATCCGGCAGATGATGACGCAGAAACGGGCGACACCCCAGCCCGACGGGACGACCGGCCCATCCCGGGTGCCCGGCGCCCGATGAAAAGCAGAACGCCCGGGCCATACGGCACCCGGGCGTCCTGTGAAACCCCACAAGGGGGCGGAACGGGCGGCATCACCACCCGGTGGCGTGCGGCTTTCACCGCACGCCGGCTGGCGATCAGGCCACCAGCCGATACTGCTTCGTGAGCTTGACGAAGTTGTCCAGCTCGGCCTTTTGGCGCTCCTCGCTCCAGCCCAGCCGGGTGGCCATGAACGCAGCCACGGCAGGCGCTGCAGCCTCGGCCGCCTTTGCATCTAGGAACAGCAGCCGGATGCGCCGTGCCAGCACGTCTTCCAGCGACAGGGCCAGCTCCTCGTCGATGGCCCACTGCACCTGCGCGAAGGTGTACGGATAATCCGGATGCACCTTCTTGGCCAGCTCGGGGTTCCCGGCTGCCAGCTTCTCGATGGCGGCTGCGTCGCTGCCATAGAGCGTCAGCGGCGTGTCATCCAGGTGCCGGTTGGCATCGATGTAGCCGTGCAGCTTCAGCTCGCGCGTGGCGCAGGCCTTCTGGGGCAGCAGGCCTGCACCGATCGCGGCGTCGACGCCGTCCTCGGCCATCTGGCGGTAGGTGGTCCACTTGCCGCCAAAGATGTTGACCATGCCCGACTTGCTGACTTCCACCTTGTGGCTGCGCGAGACTTCCTTGGTGGACTTGCCCTCGTCCTTGGGCGCGGCCAGTGGCCGCAGGCCCACGAACACGCTGCGCACGTCGGCGCGCGTGGGTGCCCGCTTCAGGTAGTCGCGTGCCGTGTTCAGGATGAACTCGATTTCCTGCTCGAGCGGCTTGGGCTCGTAGGACGGCTCCTTGATCAGCGTGTCGGTGGTGCCCACCACCAGCTTGCCGTGCCAGGGCACCGCGAACAGCACGCGGCCGTCCGAGGTCTTGGGCACCATCAGCGCATCGTCGCCCGGCAGGAAGTCGCGATCCAGCACCAGGTGAATACCCTGGCTGGGCAGGATCGGCGGCTTCTCGTGGACTTCGTCCATCCCCAGGATGGGGTTGGCGAACACGCCGGTGGCGTTGACCACGCACTTGGCCTTGACCTGGTAGGTCTCGCCCGTCAGCTCGTCACGGCACGAGACACCGTCGATCTTGCCGGCCGCGTTCTTGTCGATGCCCGTGACCGAGCAGTAGTTGAGCACGGTACCGCCGTGGTCCACGATCGACAGCGCCAGGCACAGGGCCAGGCGCGCGTCGTCGAACTGGCCATCGTAGTAGCAGACGCCGGCGCCCACCTTGTCGTCACGCACGCCCGACAGGCGCTTGCGCGCCTCGGCCTGCGACAGATGCCGGGTATGGCCGATGCTGAGCTTGCCCGAGAGCCGGTCATACATCCACAGACCGAAGGTGTAGTAGGGAGCGGTCCACCACTTCTCGCCCGGGATGATGAAGGCCTGGGTCTTGAAGAGGTGCGGCGCATTGCGGGCCAGACGGCCCCGCTCGCGCAGCGCCTCGCGCACCAGATCCACATAGCCTTGCGCCAGATAGCGGACCCCACCATGCACCAGCTTGGTGGAACGGCTCGACGTGCCCTTGGCAAAGTCGTGCCCTTCCAGCAGCAGCGTGGAATAGCCGCGGGTGACGGCGTCAAGCGCCGTCCCCAGGCCAGTCGCACCGCCGCCGATCACCACCACGTCCCACTCGCCGTGGGCCTTCAACTGCTCGATGGCTTTCTTGCGTTGCATGCTGATCTCCTATGCTTATTTCTTCACACGCTCGGACTCGGGAATGCGGGCCTTGTGGCGCCCTTCCTCAAGCATCGTGATGAAGAGCAGAACCACGGCAATCACGCCCCCGCCAATCATCACATAGAAACCACCGTCCCAACCGTAGTGCTGGGCAGCCCAGCCCACCACGGCTGCCGCGGCCGTCGTGCCGCCCAGGTAGCCGAACAGCCCCGTGAAGCCTGCTGCCGTGCCGGCGGCCTTCTTGGGGGCCAGCTCCAGCGCGTGCAGACCGATCAGCATCACCGGACCGTAGATGAGGAAGCCCACCGTGGTCATCAGCACGAAGTCGGTCAGCTGGTACGGGTTCTGGAACCAGGGCTTGTCCGCATATTGCGCCACCTGGTCAGCCGGCGTGGCCGGGTTCATCCACAGGGCCACCACGGCAGCGGTGGTCAGGATCATGAAGATGAAGCCCGTCAGGCCGCGCTTGCCCTTGAACACCTTGTCCGACACCCAGCCGCACAGCAGCGTGCCCGGAATGGCAGCCAGCTCATAGATAGTGTAGGCCCAGGCCGTGCCCTTGAAGTTGAAATGCTTGACTTCGGACAGGTAAACCGGCGACCACTTCAGCACACCGTAGCGGATGAGGTAGACGAACACGTTGGCCAGCGCGATGTACCACAGCAGGCGGTTCTTCAGCACGTAGGTGACGAAGATTTCCTTGGTGGTCAGATCCTTCTCGGCCGTCTTGGCGTCGTAGTTGTCCGGATAGTCGTTCTTCCACTGCTCGATCGGCGGCAGCCCGCAAGACTGCGGCGAATCCTTCATGATGAAGAAGATGGGAATCGCGATGATCATCGCCGCGATGCCCGGGTAGTACAGCGCCTGCTGCCAGATGTCCTTGTTGGTGGCCTCAACCCCGTGGGTGTTGAAGTAGACGGCACCGGCCAGCAGCACCATGGCGCCCGGCACCATGCCGCCCAGGTTGTGGGCCGTGTTCCAGACCGACACCACCGAGCCACGCTCGGTCTTGGACCACCAGTGCACCATGGTCTTGCCGCACGGCGGCCAGCCCATGCCCTGGAACCAGCCGTTGATGAAGATCATCGCAAAGGCGATGGCCACGCTTGAGGTCGCCCAGGGCATCAGGCCCATCAGCGTCATGCACAGGCCCGACAGCAGCAGGCCGATGGGCAGGAACACCTTCGGATTGGAGCGGTCGGAAACGGCCGCCATCAGGAACTTCGAGATACCGTAGGCCAGGCCCGCAGCAGCACCGATCTGACCCAGCTCGGCCTTGTTGTAGAGGCCCGCGTCGATCAGGCCCTTCTGGGCGAGGTCGAAGTTGCCCCGCACGAAATAGTAGGCAGCATAGCCGAAGAAGATGCCGGCAAAGACCTGCCAGCGAAGACGCCGGTAGGTCGGATCGATCTTGTCCGCGGGCAGCAGGGGCTTGTGTGCCGCCGGCTTGAGGATGCCAATCACGAGATGTCTCCAGAGGAAAAAAGGAAAGGGAAAACAACGTTGATGATTCTGAAACATGTCCGCCAATAATGCGAACTTGTTTTAATGACGAATCATACGCCCTCATCCGCCGGAAAGACTTGAACTCAGGTCAAAGCATCGTCATCCGTGAACTACACACCTGCTGCCGGTAAGCTTTGCCGACAGGCAGCAGGCGTGAATTCAGGCCGATTGTGTGCCCCCGCGGCACGCGATGCCGTTTACACCCCCGCTCGGGCCAGGCCGGAGAGAATCCCCTTCAGCGACGCGGTCAGGATGTCGGCATCCATGCCCACCCCGAACAGGGTGTGATCACCCACTCTCAGCTCAAGGTAGGCCACTGCCTGAGCATTGGCCCCCGAACCAATGGCGTGCTCGCGATAGTCCATCACCCGCACCTGGGCCAGACCCGTGGCGTTGAGACCGGCCACGAAGGCGTCCACCGGACCGGTACCCTCGCCCTGGAGGCTCACCGTCCGGCCGCCCAGCTGCACGTCGGCCTTCAGCGACACCCGGGTGTTGCCCGCCTCGTCGGTCTCGGACATGGCCCGCTGCTTCGGTGCAGCGATCTCGTCCAGCCGGTATTCCTTGCGGAACAGCGTCCACAGGTCCTTGGCCTGAAGCTCTTTGCCCGAGGCGTCCATCTCTTGCTGCACCACCCGACTGAACTCGATCTGCAGCCGGCGCGGAAGCTCCAGCCCGTACTCGTTCTCCAGCAGGTACGACACCCCACCCTTGCCCGACTGGCTGTTGACGCGGATCACCGCCTCATACGAGCGGCCCAGGTCCTTCGGATCGATGGGCAGATAGGGCATCTCCCAGATGTCGCCCTCCTTGCGGGCGGCAAACGCCTTCTTGATGGCGTCCTGGTGCGAGCCCGAGAACGAGGTGTAGACCAGGTCACCCACATACGGATGACGCGGGTGCACCGCGATCTGGTTGCAGTGCTCCACCACCCGGCGGATCTCGTCGATGTCGGAGAAGTCCAGCCCCGGCGAGACCCCCTGCGTGTACAGGTTCAGCGCGATGTTGGCCAGGTCGCAGTTGCCCGTGCGCTCGCCGTTGCCGAAGAGGCAGCCCTCGATGCGGTCCGCACCAGCCAGCAGCGCCAGCTCGGCCGTCGCCACGCCCGTTCCGCGGTCGTTGTGGGGGTGCACGGACAGGGCCACGTACTCGCGGCGGCTCAGGTTGCGGCTCATCCACTCGATCTGATCCGCGAAGACGTTCGGGGTGGAACGCTCGACCGTGGAA
>ERZ773233.1982-NODE-1982-length-11601-cov-63.579595_pt1 | contig 11601 bp, 7 predicted proteins | sample MGYA00580991_ERZ773233 | MGnify/ENA primary metagenome ERZ773233 (study PRJEB29015, sample SAMEA2738178) | human oral metagenome | biome: human oral; feature: human-associated habitat; material: saliva | place: China | collected 2161 ...
ACGCTCTCACGTGAGACGGTCACGGCAATCCTCGACGGCAAACGGGTTCTTGGTCCCGCCGAGCAGATTCTCGAGGTGGACAACGCCCGTCTCGCATATCAGCTCATGGATGATCTCAACCCTCATTCTGCCGATGACCTGTTGCGAGCTCACGGTGTCATGATGCGCGGGCTCATCGACGACGCCGGGCGATACCGTTCAGGGAACGCAGGTGTCTTTCAGGGGAGCAGACTCGTCCACGCAGGGACACCGGCACAGTACCTCCCCGAGGTCATGGGCGACTTGTTCGGCTGGATGTCGTCAACCGACCTTCACCCTCTGCTGGTGTCCTGCATCTTCCACTACGAGTTCGAGTTCATCCACCCCTTCGCGGACGGCAACGGCCGCACCGGCCGCCTATGGCACACGCTGCTGCTGTCCCACTGGCGATCCCCATTGGCCTGGTTACCGATTGAAAGTGTGATCCGCGGACGCCAGGCCGACTACTACGCAGCGATCGCGAGCTCCAACACGGCAGGGGCGAGCGATTCCTTTGTCACCTTCATGCTCACGATCATCAGAGATGCTCTCATCCCCTACACATCAGACTCTCCGGCCCAGGATCGTCAGGAACGGACTCTCTCGTTCTTCAAAGCTGATCCGAGTGCAACCATTGCCGATCTGGCAGGCCATTTGGAGTGCGCGCACAGAACAGCGGAGCGTATTGTCTCCGACCTGCGCCGCTCGGGGCGTCTGAGAAGAGAGGGGAGCGCTCGAGCAGGAACATGGCGCGTCATAGAAGAAGGTGACTCTGCTTAGCTTCCGGTCGACAGGGTCGCCTGGAGCGCCGCAGTCTCGTCCGCCTCGTCACCGGGGAGCCCACCGCTTGAGAGTCGGTAGGACGACAGCCAGGTAAGAGATGGCCTCGTCCCGAGAGACACCGACCCCCTCGGCCATATAGGGGGCGGCGTGCTCGATGAAGGTATCGAGCGATTCCTCTCCAGTGAAGGCCCCGTCCGGATAGCACCAGGTGCAGTACTCCTCCGACTTCGTACCGTCGGACTCAGCACCGTAGTCCGCCTCTTTGCCCAAGGGGAGAGCGCAGCTCTGGCAGCACGGCTCCGGGGGCATCTCCAGAAGCCGTGTGACTGGAACGTCAAGCGCGCCGGCGAGGAGCTTGCACATATCGACACCCGGGGTCGTCACCCCGGTCTCCCACCTCGAGACGGCTTGGCGGGTGACAAGGACCTTGCCCGCCAGGTCACTCTGAGTCATCCCCTGAGCCTCCCGGGCTGCGCTAATGACCTCTCCGATACTCATGCTGGTCCCTTTCTCTTCCGCAGCCCTCTGCATGGCCACGCTCATCAGGTAACCACAGCCCCGCTCCGACGTCGAGAAACAGGTTGTTGCACCGAGAGCACCGGCCTTCCGACACCGTTAACCGGTAGCCGGCACCGTTCCGATCCTCCGGATGGCGCCCATCCAGTCCGGCATGTGGCGCCGTTCCGATCCGGCATATGGCGTTTATCGACCATGTGGAGGTTTTCTGAATCCCGGCGGGACACATGTCGCCGACGGCGCATGTCACCCCCGTCAGGCACGCTGGTCACTGCTGGTCACTGCCGACTCACCCAGTCGAAGAGGTTCTCGGCCTCCTGACGGCAGCCGGCACGGGCCAGCAGGTAGAAGGTCGCGTGCGCCGCCGTGTCACGAATCGGCACGACGACCCGTTCGAGTGCAGCGTCCGAGAAGAAGGGCGCATCGGTAACAAAGTAAGGCAGCGGCGAGCTGCGCACCAGCCCTTCGAAGACACCGCGGTCCTCCTGCACAATGAACTCGGAGTGAGGCAGATGCTGGTCGCACACCTGACGCCAGAAGCCGATGTCCTTGAACAGGAGGAAGGTCTCGCCGTCGAGCTCGGCCATGCTCACGCTGCTCCTGCCCGCCAGCTTGTGCTCGGAGGGCAGGACGACGGCGAGGTTCTCCACCATGAGCCGAGTCGAGCGCACCACGGGCAGCGCCAGGGGCCGCAGACTGACACCCAGGTCGAGGTCGCCGTCGACAACCCCGCACTCCACCTCGTCCTCGGCGAGCATCTGGGAGGTGAGGACCAGCCCAGGGAACCGCTCGGTCATGAGGGCGGTCAGGCGCCACAGCGGTACTGGAGCGACAGTCCCCACCCGTAAAGCACGGGTGCGACGGGCGACGTCGGCCAGCGCCTCGCGCATCATCCGCTCGGCCCTGAGGATCTGGCCGGCGTGCTCCAGGGCGACCCGACCGGCATCGTTGAGGATGAGGCGGCGTCCCACACGATCGAAGAGAGACTGGCCAAGCTCTCTCTCCAGGCGCCCGAGCGAGCGCGATAGCGCCGGCTGCGACAGGTGCAGAACTTGCGCCGCCGCGCTCATGGTCCCCTCGCGCTCGATCGTCTCGAGCTGCCTCAGCTGTTCCAGCTCCATCCACACCCTCCACGCCTTGATGCACCTCATGCATCAACAGTTCCGATATGCACATTTTACATATTGGGGATCGCCGCCAAGACTGATGCATGAAACAACGAGATCGAAACGATCCACTGAACCAGGAGGAAGCCCCATGCTTTACCAGACCCTCAACAACGACGTCGAGATGCCGATGCTCGGATACGGCGTCTTCCAGACCCCGCCGGATCAGACCGAGCGCTACGTGCGTGAGGCTCTCGAGGTCGGCTACCGCCTTATCGACACCGCTCAGGCCTATGGCAACGAGGAGGGCGTCGGTGCCGCCGTGCGCGCCAGCAGCGTGCCGCGGGAGGACGTCTTCATCACCTCCAAGATCTGGGTCTCTAACATGACCTACGAGCGAGCCACCGCCTCCATCGACGAGTCGCTGCGCAAGCTGGGCACCGACTACATCGACCTCATGCTGCTGCACCAGGCCATGGGCGACTACCCCGGCGCCTACCGCGCTATGGAGGACGCCTACAAGGCTGGCAAGCTGCGCGCCATCGGGGTGTCCAACTTCTATCCCGAGCGGCTTATCGACGTGGCCCTGCTCGCCGAGGTGCCGCCGGCGGTCAACCAGGTCGAGACGCACCCCTTCCGCCAGCAGGACGAGGCCCACGAGGTGATGGCCGAGCTCGGCGTCGTCCACGAGGCCTGGGCGCCCTCCCCGGGTTCGTGTCCCTGGGCGGTCGCACCGAGGGCGGCCGTCCCCGCAGGCCCAGCCCCGGCCTCGTCCGCAGGATCACCGGAACCGTCAGAGTCCCCGGAACCAGTGGGGGCCGCAACGAGCGCGGCGGCGCGGTCTCGTAGATCGAGGGGGAACTCGGCCCCAGCGACCACGTCACTGACGGCGGCCGCGCACCCGGGATGGGCCTTGACGAGGGCGGCAAGCAGGCGCAGGTGCGCGCGCAGCAGCTTCTTCTCGGAGCGCGCGAGGACCCGGGCACTGACCTGCACGAGCGCGTCCACCTGCTCCACCGACAGCTCCCCGACGAGGCCCACGAGGGCCTTGTGCGCCAGGGACACCGACGGCGAGGGCCCGGCCCCGAGCAAGGCGATGAGGTCCGAGGCCGCCTCGAGCTTTTCCTCGCGCGTCGGTTCGAGCGCCTCCCAGGCCCGCGAGAAGACGCGGGCGTTGTAGGCGGAGAAGTCGCGCCTCTGGGCGGCCAGACATTCGGAGAGGATGCGGGGCCGCAGGTGCGGGAGGCGCGTCGCCATGTAGCGGACGAGGTCGTGGCTGTGTAGTCGCTCGAAGTCGCCGCCGGGCGCAGAGGGGTCCTCGCGGTACATCCACACGAAAAGCGCCGAGCCGGGCAGAGCGCCCTCGACGCGGAAGAACTGCCAGAACTCGTGGTCCAGGAAGGTCGGGTTTTCCTCGAAGAAGCGCTGCGTCTCATCCGAGGTGGGGTGAGGAGCGGGAACGATCCTGCGCGCGAAGTACTCCAGGGAGGGCGCGGAGGTCAGGTACGCTCCACGCTCGGCCAAAATGGTGCGGTAGGTGTGCCAGAAGGCAACGCCGCCGGGGCTGCCGGTGGCCTCCTCGAGCCACTCGCCGCTGCGCTGAGCCGCGCCACACCTGTGAGCCGCGAGCAGACGCTCCAGGTCCGTTCCCTCACGCGGGTCACCGCCGCGGCGCCCCGACCACCGGGCACCGTAGTCGTCGCCGGCGTCATCGCTCCCGGCCAGGGCGGCGCGCAGGAACGCGCACATGCACACCGTGTCCTCTGGGACCGCGTCCCACTCCCACTCGACGGCTGGCGGGACGAGGCGCGCGAAGGGCACGGACTTGAACAGGGAGCGCCGATCCTTCTCCGAGGCCCCTTCCAGCACCCGCTCGTAGGCGTCGATGGCGCTCTCCCCGGATGCAAGGAGGCGCTTGAGGGCCGCCCTGCGGGCGGGGAGCGTCATCGGCGAACTCATTGGCTCATCTCCTTCAGCGTGCGCGCATACTTGGCGGCCTGTGAGGAGCCTCGGAAAAGGCCAAGCCAGCCGACGAGATCCTCGCCGAGCGGCGGCGCCCACCCCTCAGCCTGCGCCCGCGCGTACTGCGCGGTGACGACGCCCAGCAGCTGCCCGATGCCCGTGCGCCCGCGCTCAAGCCCGGGGAGCAGCGCGAGCGCCAGGTCCAGCGCGAGGCGAGGGTCCACGTTCCCCAGATCCTGGAACGCCTGCGCCCACCGGTTCAGTTTCACGGTGTGTGCCACGGCCTCAAAACCGGCCACGGCCTGGTCAAAGGAGAGGTCACCGCGCGCCACCAGGGCGGCCAGGGCCTCGACGCCGAGCGCGCGCGACTCGACCTCGCGCTCGCCCATCGCCTGGCCGAGGAGCTGTGCGGACAGCGAATCCCAGCGCCCGCCGTGCTCACACAGGGCCCGATAGCAGTCAGCGGTCAGCTGCGTACTGTCAAGCACATACCACTGCGAGGCGATCAGGCAGACGGCGAAGTGACGCACCGACGCGGGGTAGAGATATCGGTGGGCTGTAAAATCACCCGAGGCGCTCGCAATATCCGCGAGCGCGCCCAGCTCAGGGCCTGTCGCGCCCGTATCTGCGCCGACGACGCGCGGGGTAAAGAACGCGTAGACGGGCGAGCCGTCACGCGCGACCTTCGGCTTCCCGCTGCGCGACTCGTAGGCGGGGTGCCCCTCCCACGCGACGGAGAGGGAGGACAGGTAGCCCTCGGCCCGTCTGCGCACCGCACCCGTGAGCGCGAGGCGGATGCGGGCCGCGGCGGGCAGCTCCGCCTCCTGTTCCTCCACAAGCGCGAGCGCGGCCGCGCAGTCCGGGTGCTCGGTGTCCACGCGCAGCAGCGCCTGGGTGAGGTCCGCGGGAAGAGGCGCGGCGTCCCCGTTGTCCAGGGCGCGGCGCACGAGCGTCAGGGGATTCACGGCTCCCCGGTCGTCGGTGGGCGTGGCCAGGAGGCGGTAGCGCCGTCCACACTCGACCAGGCCCACAACTTCGATGATGCGCTCTCGCAGAAGGGTCGGCATATTTTCCGATTCCAACCAGGCGGTGCCAGCGGCCAGCGGGTTCTCCACGCCCTCCCCTCCCCCATCGAGGGCTATCTGCAGGAGAGATCCGAGCATGCGCTCGTACCCGAATCTGCGCGTGGTCAGGTGCCGCACGAGCGGGCGCAACGGTTCCAGCGCGTCCGGGGTGAACTCTGGGGATGCCAGGAACGCGAGCAGCGCCTCGTATTCGAGCCCCATCTGCGCTTTCTCGGCCAGGACGCCGACCCGCCCAACCACGTCCTCGGCGCTCATGGGAACCAGGTCGCCCACCTCGCGGGGAGGCGGCAGGAAGGAACCCGGCTCGTCCCGGGTTTCTGGCACGAGGCCGGGGTCGGGCCGGTCGCCCACCGCGCCGACGGACACGAACTCGCGCGCCTCGGGGACGACCAGCGGATCCAGGTCGGCCAGACGCACGATGGCGGCGACGCTCTCGCGCGTCAGGAGGCTGGCGGTCACGTTATCGCGCGCCAGCCCCAGCGCCGCCCGCTGCACCTGCGCGTCCGGGAAGGAGAGGGCGACGCCGAGCAGGGGTTCGAGGTCCGTGCCCTCCACGGCGCCGAGGCCATCACGCAGGACCCCGAGCACGCGCAGGGCGTTCGCCTTCGACCCCATGAGCGCCCCCTCGCAGCTGCGAGCAAAGAGCTCCAGGTCGAGTCGCCCGGCCTTCGAGAGGGCGGTCAGCTGCCGGACCGCCAGGGTGACGGTCGGCCCGACGGGAGAGGACATGAGGGCGCACAGGGCCCCCTGACGGGCCTCGGCCTCGTCGAGGGTCATGGCAAGCAGGCGCAGGGTGCGCGAATGCCAGCCGGCGCGCGCGGAAGGCAGGTCAGCGGCAAGCATGTCGAGGAGGGCGTCGATGAGGCGATCCCGGTCGATGAGCCCCTCGTCGGCGCAGGCAGCGAGCGTGCGCGACCAGCCGGGCGCCCGCCCCGAGCCCATGGTGGCAGAACGGTCGGAGGAGGACAGTGATACGCCGCGGTTACCCTCCTGGCGCAGCATCCCCCACACCAGCTCCTCGCGCAGCTCCCGATCGGCGCGCATGAGGGGCAGCTGCAGCCCGGGTTCGAGGCCGATGAGCGCCGTCAGGAATCGCTCGTCATGCTCGAGGGCCAGGTCCCCCTTCAATTCCGCCAGGCGCAGGAAGCCGATGCCGTCCATCCACGGATCGGACAGGCGGGTGCTCACGGCCAGGTCAGCATCCGTGGGCGGGCCGTCGTTGATTTCCAGCATGCGCGCGTAGACCTGGTCGAGCGTCCACAGGCCCGGGTGCTGCCGGACCCACAGGTGGAGCCTCCAAAAGTCCATGCACTCATCCAGGGTGTCGGGCAGCCAACGGATGGTGCTCACGATTCCTCCTTCAGGAGCAGGGAAACGGCGAGGACGTGCTTGCAGGGACCGCGCCCGCCCCTGTGTTTCATCCACCACGGGCAGGTGCAGCGGTACTCACCGATGGCGTAGGGGTCGGCAGGTACCTCCACGCGGTAGCGGTTCGCACCCGACGACACGCGGAATCGCGCGCCCTCCTCCCGTGTGATCGCGCCGCGCTCAATGAGCGTGCGCGCCCCGGCCAGGCGCGGGTGCATGGCGGTGAGCGCGTCGGCGCGCACGGGCAGGGGACGGTGGAAGTATGCGCCCTCGGTGACGTCGAAGCCGACCTGCCCGCTCGAGGCCAGGAGCGCCAGGCCGCCGGCCACCCGGTCGGGGGCCAGGCCAGAGCGGGCGGCCATGAGCTGCGTGTCGATGCGCGGCTCGAAGGAGAGCAGGGCGGAGAGCATGTCCGCGTCCTCCTCGACGCGCGGGTCCCCCAGGGAGGCCAGGACCGCGCCCTCCCCGGAAAAGCCGCGCGATTTGGCGGGGCTGAGCCCCACGCTCAGGCGCGCGCCGGGCAGGCAGGCAACCCACAGGGAGGCGACCGGCTCGCTGCCCGCGTCCACGTGAGATCCGTAGGCCTCAAGCGAAGTAATGAGGTGCAGGAGCGGCTCGAACACGCGCAGGCGCTCGGGCCCGGCGACGCACGCGGCCCCCGGAGCGGGCCTGGTCCCCAGGCGCAGGCCGCGCACAGCACGCCCCGCCCACATGACCGTGCCCGTCGCGCTGGACCTGGGCAGGCCCCGAACGAAGGCGCGCGCCTGCGCAGTACTCAACACGTGGAGCGGCATCATCGCCGAGGAAAGCATCTGCGTCTCCGCGAAGCCCTTGAGCCAGCGCAAGGACAGCGGCACCTTCTCCTCAGAGACCTCCTCGTCCAAGGTCGTGGCCGTCAGCCCCTCCTCGCCCACGCCCAGATGCAGGGGTTCCCCCGCTCGCAGAGACGCCAGGGCGGCGCGCAGCGGCTGGTTCACGTCCACGTTGGTCACGCCGACCGCGCAGTGAGTGGCGTCCAGGGCCGAGGCCTGCACGTCGAGCCGCGCGTACACGCCGCAGCAGACGCTAAAAGACTCAAAGCGCAGGCCCTCCGCCGTGCTGGTGACCACCGGGTCGAGCATCCCGATCCGCGTCAATCCCCCACCGGGGGTGGGAACCATGCCGGGCGGCACGTAAAAGCGGGTGCGCGCCACGCGCGCGACCGCGAGTAGGCCGGCGGCCACCACGTCGGGGCGCTCCATGAAGCCCGAGAAGAAATAGGGGCGCGCCGCCTCCCCCTCGGGGGTCGAGCCTCCCGATGTCGCCAGCGCAAGCCCCGCACCCTCATCCAGGCGCGAGGGAACACCGTAGCGGTAGGCCAGCTCGTAGTCCATGTCGCTCCTTCGCGTGAGTGTGGCGCCAGGCTAACACAGGGCCCCCACATCTGGAGCCGACTTCACACCCACCCGCACCCACGCTCGCAACACGCCCGAAACGACACCACACAGCCCACCCGATGCGGCCAGGGCGCCGCGGCCGCCCTCGCAGCCGCGGCCGCCCCCGCACGCAACAGCGCTCAGTACGTCAAAAACCCCCAGCGGATCAGGTCGCGCAGGGGAGCCTCGACCTCGGCGCGTACATCCTCCACCTCGGCGGAGGTAAGCATCGCAACGGCCGACGCGATCTGCCCGACCGTCAACTCTCCATCCGAAGCCCCCACGACCGCGGACACGGCCGACGAGACCGGCACGGAACGGCCCAGCCCCCCGCCCTGATGCAGGATCAACAGCTCCGGATCCGGGCTACCCGGCACGTAGTGGCGCTCCTCGCGCACATCCGACGCACGCGTGAGCGCCACCTCCCACAGCTCGGGGGCGCGCAGGGAGGCCAGCGCCCACGCCACGTCGCGCCCGCGCGGGGCGTGCCCATCGAGGGACAGGTCGTAGGCACGAACCCCACCCGAGGCGGCCTCGGCCTCGTCGAGCCTGCGCAGCGCGACGAAACCCATGCCGATCGCGCCCGTGCCCGCGCGACGGAAATCCACCAGCCACGACGTAAACGCGCGATCGTAGTCGGCGCGCGCCATCAGCTGGCCGCCTGAGTCACGGATCCACATGTCCACGTAGCGCGCGGGATCGAGGACGTCGCGCTGGACGACCCACGCGTCCACCGGCAGTCCGTCGAGCCAAGAATCCACGCGCCACGACCACTGCGTGTCCGGGTTGCGGCTCGCGGGAATCTCCCAGTTCGCGAGCATCTGCAGCGTGCCCCCGGGCGCCAGGTAGGTGGGAGCCTCACGCAGGACCGCCCGGATCAGGTTGTCGCGATCCATGCCGCCGTCGCGGTACTCGAGCAGGCCGGCTGTCCCGCGCACGCTGTCCGGCGTGATCACGAAGGGCGGGTTGGAGACGATGAGGTCGAAAGTCTCACCGGCGACCGGCTCGAAGAGGGACCCCTCGCGCACGTCGATGACCGTCTCGTTGAGGGCGGCGTTGAACTGGGTGAGCGCGCAAGCCCGCGCCGACAGGTCGGTCGCCACCACGCGGCCGGCATGCGTCGCCAAGTACAGGGCCTGGATGCCGCACCCGCAGCCCAGATCCAGGGCCGAGTCAACCCGATCGCGCACCGTCATCTCCAGGAGCGTCAGGGTCGCCCCGCCGATGCCGAGCACGTGGTCATCGGCCAGCGGCCTGCCGGTCTGCGCCTCCCCCAGGTCCGAGGTCACCCACCAGTCGTGGTCCCCACCCGGCAGCGCGGCCGCATGTGGGCGCAGGTCAAAGAGCGCGCGCATCCAGGGGTCGTGCTCGACCTCGGACTCGGGAGCCTCCTCGTCGGGGTCCCGCATCGTCGGCAGGGTGGGCGCCTCCCGGGACGAGGCCTCCCCATCCTCTCCCGCCTCGGCGCGCTCCCGCGTGGGCGCGGACGTTGACGTGGGCTTGGCGCACGCACGCGGCATGACGAGGCCGGAGGCGGCCTCGGCCTCGTCGATGACGGCCGCCAGGCCGAGGGTCTCCAGGCCCTGCGCCCCAAGCGTCGGGAGCGCCCCGGCGAGGGCCGACGCCCTCTCGGGCTGGCCGAGAATAAAGAAACGCGTGAGGGTGGCAGCCGGGTCTGCGACGCCCGCGAGCTCAACGAGGGCGGGCAGACGCGAGTCGCGCATGAGGGCGGCCAAGGTGTCGGCGCTCAGCAGCGCCGATAAGGTGTCGATGGTCCATCTCGACGCGATAACGTCGAAGCGCAGGCGCGCGATGAGGTCACGATCGAGGGCGGGGACGGGTACGGAAGTCGTCATGCCTCAAGACTATCCCCATGAGTACAATGCGCGGGTACCCAACCAGGATCCCCACGCCCAGCTCAGAGGAGGAAACCCATGTCCGGAGGACTTGTCGCCCTGCTCGACGATATCGCGACCCTCGCGAAGGTCACGGCCTCGTCGGTCGACGACGTCGCGGCTGGCGCAGTCAAGGTCTCGTCGAAAGCAGTGGGCGTCGTCATCGACGACACGGCCGTCACCCCCCAGTACGTCGCGGGGCTGAGCCCGGACCGCGAGCTACCCATCATCGGCAAGATCGCGCGCGGCTCCCTCATCAACAAGCTCTTCATCATCCTGCCGATCGCGCTCCTGCTCACGTGGCTCGCCCCCCACTTCCTGCCGTTCCTGCTGGTCGTGGGCGGCGCGTACCTGTGCTTCGAGGGCAGCGAGAAGGTCCTCGAGAAGCTCGGCTGGCTGCCCGGACACCACGAGGACCACGAGGAGGGCGGCGCTGCGTCCGCCGAGGAGCTCGAGAAGTCCATCGTGTCCTCCGCGACCCGCACCGACCTGATCCTCAGCGCCGAAATCATGCTCGTGTCCATGGCCGGCCTATCGAATGAGCACGGCGCGATGCGCGTCGCCGTCCTCATCGCTGTCGCCTTCTTCATGACGTTCTTCGTGTACGGCCTCGTCGCCCTGCTGGTCAAGGCCGACGATGTCGGCGTGCGCCTGGCGCGCGGCGCCCTCGAGCCCGAGGACAACCAGCCCGGCCCCGTCGACAACGTGGGCCGCACGATCGTTCGCGTCATGCCGCACGTCTTCAGCGTGATCGGCGTCGTCGGCACGGTCGCGATGCTGTGGGTCGGCGGGCACCTGGTCATCGCGAACCTCGCCGAGGTCGGCGTTCCCGTCTTCCACCACGTCCTCGAGTCCGCCGAGCACGCGGTGTCCGGCGCAGGCGGATTCGTGACCTGGCTGGTCGAGACACTCCTGTCCGGCGTCTTCGGTGTCATCCTTGGCGCCGTCATCGCGTGGCTCGTCGTCGGGGCTTCCGCGCTCGTGCGCCGCGTGCGTGCTCGGGCCTGATCGTCTGTCGTTTCACGAGGCCGGGGCTGAGGATGCGCGATCGCGTTCCCCAGCCCCGGCCTCGTCGTTGATCGCGATCCGAGAAAGGTGACACAAACCCCCTACGCAAACCGGGACTTAAGTACTACCCTTGGAGTCAACAGTCAAACGACGACGACGCCCAGGAGGATCATCATGACCGTCTACACCCTGCCCGACCTGCCCTACGACTACTCCGCGCTGGAGCCCCACATCTCCGGACGCATCATGGAGCTGCACCACGACAAGCACCACGCGAACTACGTGGCCGGCGCGAACGCCGCGCTGGAGAAGCTGGCCGCCGCCCGCGAGTCCGGCGACTTCGCCGCGATCAACCTGTGGGAGAAGAACCTGGCCTTCAACCTGGGCGGTCACACCAACCACTCCATCTTCTGGACGAACATGACCGGCGAGGGCGCCTCGCGCC
>ERZ773233.1983-NODE-1983-length-11600-cov-20.369684_pt1 | contig 11600 bp, 10 predicted proteins | sample MGYA00580991_ERZ773233 | MGnify/ENA primary metagenome ERZ773233 (study PRJEB29015, sample SAMEA2738178) | human oral metagenome | biome: human oral; feature: human-associated habitat; material: saliva | place: China | collected 2161 ...
TACTACGATGCTAACACTGGCGAATATGTCCCAGGAAGATAAGCAGTAGTAGCCCGTGTGACTGGCCAGAGAACACACAGTCGAGAATGAGGGAAAATTCTCAAGAAGAAAGATCGTGAAAACGGTCTTTTTTTGTACTCCTATTTCGATTTTCTTCGAAATAGCCTTGACAGTGCTTTAGGAAAAGCGTAGAATCTATTTCGAAAAGTATAGAAATAGGTATTCTGACTTAAGTCGTACTGATGCTCCGTCTCAATGAAAGGATAAATCAAATGGAAACACTCCTTTTTATGACAATTCTTGCCATGTTAGTTATCGCCATCATAAGTTTTATCGTCCTGAAGAAAAGATGGAAGTTTTCGCTCAAGCTCTTTTTAGTAGGTCTGATTGGTTTTGCCTTACCTGTCATGATGATTGAAGGACCTATCAATGCTGTGGCTCTTTATGGTCTTGCTCACTCTTCTAAATGGTTGACCATTATTTATGGAGGACTTATGGCTGGCCTTGTTGAAGAAACGACTCGCTATTTGGTGTTTAAGGTCCTTGCAAAGAAAAGAAGGTTGATGACATCTGATATTGTAGCCTACGGTTTTGGACATGGTCTTAGTGAATTTATCTTGCTTGGAGTGATGGGCTTACTCATTAACATCATTGTTTTACAGGCCGTCCATTCAGGTCAGGTCAGTCAGTTACCTTCACTTCTTGTGAGTCAGGTCAACCAATTAACTGGCTTTGTTGTGATCATGTCTCTCTTTGAAAGACTAGTTGCTTTGGTATTACAAGTCTTGCTTACAGCTTGGGATTTTCTAGCAGTCACTAAGCATAAACTTTCATTCTATTTTGGGGCGATATTACTTCATGCTACCATCGATTTTTTGGCAGGTGCTTATCAACAAGGGATAGTCAGAAATATCTTATTAATCGAAGTCATGTTAGCTATTTATGTGCTAGGTGTCGGACTTGTGACACGCCAAATTTGGAAAAAGGAGGAAACTCATGGGCTTATCTGAAACACTAAAAGCTATCTCTGCCCCTGTGAGGAGAGAAATTTTAGACTATCTAAAGTCTGGGCCCAAGTCAGCTGGAGAAATCAGCCAGCAGTTTGACTTGGCTCCTGCAACAGTTTCTCATCATTTGTCTACCTTGAGAAAAGCAGGACTTATTGAAGAAGCAAAGCAGAAGAATTTTATTTACTACAGTTTGAACTTAACCGTTTTTGAAGAAATTTTAACCTGGATTCAGTCACTCGGAGGAAAAGACGATGAAAAATAATATGCAAAGAGTCATTGGTAATATTGTGATACTCACACCGATTATTGTTGGCTTAGCCCTTTACCAGCAACTCCCAAATCGGGTGGCTATCCACTTTAATGTGGAAGAACAAGCCAATGGTTTTATAGATCGCAATCTAGCAATAGTTGTCCTTCCTTTTATTGCTCTTGCCATTTATAATCTCTTATTTTCATATTTTAAACAAATAACCATTTCATTCTTAAAAGAGTTTATGTTATGGCTTATTCCGATTTCTGCAGTCATCATTCAAGGTCTCATATTGACTGTTGCCATGGGCGGACATGTCCAAGTTCGATTGACTATCATTTGGTTAGTGTCACTCATTTTTCTAGTAATCGGAAATTATCTTCCTAAAGGTATTGGCCTAGCTACTAAAAATCACAGTGAGAGCAGTAATTCAGTAGCGAGAAAGTTAGCTTACTTAATGGTTGCAATGAGTCTTGCCTTGTTAATCAGCCTATGCTTTAACCCCTATACTACAATTATTATTTTAGGTGTTTTTGTAGTTCTTATCTTGAGTATCTTGCTACCCAATTTTCGCTATTTAAGTAAAGGATTCAAGAATGATACATAAAAGCAATCTGATAGAAGATAATAAAAGGGGTGAGAATCAGAGCTTTCTCTACTTCTTACACGAGGAGAAAAAATTTGACGTAAAGGCACTTGATGATTTGTGTCACTACATCATAGAACTGGATACAATCAGCCTAGAGCAGTTGAGAGATATTCATTATATTGAAAATCAAATACTACGCCATCTCGTGTATCATTTTGATGATAATGATTTAAGTAAAATCTCAAATCTCCCTTTTGAGTACTGGGAGCATATAGAGCCCTTTGAACGTTTGGTGGCATGTTTGTATGAGGGTGATGGTGAGGAAGAATAGTTGAAGTTATAGTAGTTTTTATATAGAAAAACATCAGTAAAGGAGTATAGATGAAACATCGTATTGCAATTTTGTCAGATATTCATGGGAATACAACAGCTCTTGAGGCAGTTATTAAGGATGCACAAGAGTTGGGTGCAACAGAATACTGGTTAATGGGGGATATTTTGTTACCTGGCCCAGGAAGAAATGAACTTTTTGAACTTCTGTCTTCTATTCCGATAACAGCCACTGTTCGAGGTAATTGGGATGATTGTGTTTTGGAGGCTTTAGATGGGGAATATGGTCTGGAGGACCCTCAAGAAATTCAGCTCTTGCGGCTTACCCAGTACTTGATGGAAGAACTAGATTCTAAATATGTTGATTGGATACGTTCTCTGCCTCTGGTTGTGAAGAAGGAAATCAATGGGATTCGTTTTTCTTTGACGCATCACTTACCGGAGAAGAACTACGGAGGTGAGTTACGTCCAGCTAATGATACCAGTTATTTTGATCAGTTGCTAGATAATCAAACAGATATGGCGATTTTCGGCCATGTGCACAAGCAACTGCTTCGCTATGGTAGTATGGGGCAACAAATTCTCAATCCTGGTACGATTGGGATGCCCTATTTTGATTGGTCACCACTACAAAATCACAGGGCCCAGTATGCCATTATAGATGTCGAAGAAGATGGTCTTACTAATCTCCAATTTCGAAAGATTGCCTATGATTATGAAGCAGAGTTGCAGTTAGCCAAAGATAAACAGTTGCCCTATATCGAGCTTTATCAAGAATTACGAAGAAATGACAATTATCCAGGGCATAACAAAGACTTGCTCGAGCGTTTAAACCAACAATATGACTATGCTAAAGATGTCAAGAAATATTTTGACTTGAAGTAGATTGATGATAGAGATTTTGCCGGTAGCCTTACTAGGTTTTAGACAAAAAGAAAACACCAGAAAAAATGATTTCTGGTGTTTTTGAATACATTTTGGCAAAAATGAGGTATTTTTCAAATGCTTACAGTTGTTAGTTTGATATTAATCCTTTTTCTCCGTAGCTACGCCATTTTCGTCAATAATATAGGTTTTTCCATCTTTTTCAAGCGTAGTGTTAGTGGTAATTGGAGAACCTTTTGACTCTGGACTAACTGATATCGGCTTTTCAAAATGATAAAGTTTACCATCAAACTCTGCCCATTCGCCACTAAAAGGAGTAGTCATATAAATATTAGGATTGAAATAATAGAGCCTATTATCTTCTAACCGAATGACACCTGTTTTTACAACTCCATTTTCATCAGAGATACAGAAACCATTCCAAGAGGTCGAGGTGTCTGTAGCTGTATTCCTTAGAAGTCGTCCTTTAGGGCCCAAAAGATAGGTCTTTCCATTGATATTTTGTAGATATGTTCGGTTTTCAGCTCCCCATGGTGGGCTAATGTAGTAGGTTTCATTATTATGAGTAACCCATCCGAACTGTAGATGACCGTCCTTATCAGCATAATAGTATTTGTAGTCGCCGTCAATATCATCAGAAAGCATACTACCGTCTTTTTTGAAGAAATAATCGAAATCACCTATCTTGTGTCTATCATTTCGAACTTGGTAGCCATCTTCTTTAAAATAAACACGTTTACCGTCAATAGTTGCCCAACCAAAGATCTGGCTTCCATCCTCGCCAAAATAAGTATATTTTTTAGAAAAGTAATCGCCTGTTTCATGGAATTTATTTACGAACATAGCACCAGTATCTTTATCGAAGAAATAGTATTTTCCATCAAGCAGAAGGCGTTTTCCTTTTGCTTGTTTTCCAGTTGGATCAAAGTAGTATTTTTGATGATTAATAATTTGAAGTCCAGTGGCTAACTGTCCATTCTCTTTAATATAAGCCCAATCACCATCTCTATCTTGAATAAATTGTCCAGGTTTATTCATAGTTACATAACCATTTTGGTCAATGACATAACGAATACCATTAAGTTCAAGTGTTCGGTTAGTCCACATAGCTCCGCTGTCTCTATCGAAATAATGTGTTTGACCGTCAATTTCGACAAGTCTTCCCTTAGCTTGTTTGCCCTCTTTATCAAAGTATAGAGTGACATTATCTATTGAATGGAGTCCTGTGACAGCTTTTCCCTCGTTATCAAAGTAGTACCAATTCCATGCATCATCGTGTTCGAAACGATTTGTTAGTTTAGTTTCGGTCGCTACTCCTTTATCATCAATGAGGTAGGCTTTTTTATTGTAAACTAAGGTCTTGGAAACTGTGAGAGGGGAAGTTTCGGAAAGCGAACTTGTTCTATTGAAAGCATAGAATTTATTATCACTTTGAATTACAGTTTCTTCAATCTTAGTTAAATCTGTGTTTTCTGGAAGTAGATGTCCGATGTAGAAATCATTGTTTTCATCAAGATAGTATAGATTACTATAATTATCACGAATAATACGTTTAATCTTATCGGTCTTTGTTCGTACTCCGTGGTCAATAATGTCTACTTCTTCCCTGACGGTATGGGTATAACTTCTTCCACCATTCTTGTAAGTTCTGTTTATGCTAGGCTCTAAGTGGTATAGCTTATCATCAATCGTTTTCCAAGTAGGTGTTGTAACTGTAAACATTTTGGGGATATTGCTATTATCAAAATAGATATTTTCAAAATAATAGAGTTTACCATTATTTGCAGTGCTAACACCAGTAAGTAGAACTCCATCCTTATCTGTACCTACGATGCCAGAGTAGTATGCATCATAATCCAGTTCCTGACGTCCGAGTAAAGGTCCGAGATAGTTTTTTAGAAGTTTGCCTTCAAAATAGTAATAGTCCTTGCCTCCTTTATTGACTATACCAGTGACTGGTGAACCAGAATTTGAAAAATAGTAGTCATCACCATTAATATGATGTTCTCCGGTTAATACTTGGCCCAATTTGTTGGAGCGATAGCTAGTATTTAAAGTTCCAACAAAGACACGTAATGACTGAATATAAAAGGCATCTTTTACCAATTTTCCATGATTATCAAAGAGGTAGTTTTGTCCTTTGAAGATAGTAAGATCATTTTCAACTCGACCCTTATAATCAAAATAATAAAGTTGATCGCCAACTCGATGCCATCCATAGTAACGTCGACCATCAGAACCATAATAGACGTTATACGTTTTAGCAAATGGTTCCTGTCTTCTGATTTCAATAGACCAAGTATGCCAATAGTTGGTTTTTACAGCACCTGAATAGTGACTAAAATAGTAATGGAAGCCGTCTATGATTCTTTCGCCATCTTTCGCTTGACGACCTTCTTCATCAAAGTAAAGAGTTACTCCATCTACATTTTGCCATCCTCTTAGTTTCTCTCCTGTTGCGGTGTAATAATACCAGTTGCCTGAGGAATCTTCTTGGAAATGGCCACCAGAAACAAGTGGACGTTGAGGAAGTTTCTGTTCAGTTTCAATCAAAAGTCCATTAGCTTCTGCGTGGTAAGTTTTTCCATTGATAGTAATGTCGGTATTTATGACCTTATGACCATTATCCTTATCGAAGTAATAGGGTTCGATACCTATTGTAACGATTTCACCCTTAGCCTGAACACCGTCTGGGTAGAAATACATATCGAAGCCATCTATAGTCTGTTCGCCTGTGACAAGTTTTCCTTCTTTATCGCTATAGTACCAGTTTCCATCGTCATCTGACCAAAAACGGTCACGAACCATTTGGCCACTATCTTTTTGAAAATAATAGGAATTTCCATCTAGGACGACAAAGGCATCTTTAGCTTGGACACCATTAGGGTAAAAGTAGAGTGGTATATTGTCAATAACTTGTTTACCTATAAGTGCTTTCCCATCTTGGCCTAGGTAGTACCAATTTCCATTCTTATCAGATGCAAAAGCATTACGAGTAAGTTGTCCGCTACCTTTCTCAAAGTGATATGTTGCTCCGTTAACTTGACGGGTGTCTCCTTTGACTTGCTTACCATCGGCATCGAAGTAGACCGTAACATTATCGATATTTTGCATACCAGTAAGTGCTTTCTCGTCCTTAATGTAGTACCAATTGCCCTGACTATCACTAGTGTAATGACCTCCAGATATCACGGGACTTTCTTCTACTTTATGAGCAGTATTTGTTTCAGAATCTGATGTTCCAGAGCTTACGACTTCACTGCCAGTAACAGTAGAGACTTCCGAACGAAGAGCTTGTTGAGAGTTAATTTCAGAAGTACCTATGTCTGAAGTAGCTGCATCAGTGACACTTTGTTTAGATTCAGTAGAAGTAGTTTCAGTGATGATTTCACTTGAATTTGTTGTGACTAAAGATTTGTTTTCCTCTGGTTTAGTAGTGACTTCATTAGTTGACGGGCTTATGACATCGGTTGCATTTTCTTCTATGCTGTTTTCAACCGTTGGTTCTGAGGTGGAGTGAGTCTGTTCAGCTGCGGACACATAGCCCAAGCTTGCAAAACTAAGTCCTAGAGCTAGACCAGTTACTGCAATGGTTACCCATTGCTTTTTTACTTTGTGAAGTTTAAAGTATACTTTCTTTTCCATGATAATGCTCCTTTCATAAAACTAAATAATAGTAGCAAGGATATGGTTAACTCATGAGTAAAATTAAGTTAGTATTATGGTTCTATTACTTACATATCAAGTTTATCATCACATTTTAATAAAATCAAAGAATTGTGTAAGCGTTTTTATTTTTGTATAAACTCTTTCCAACTCTACTCTAAACAAAACTGATAGTATATGAATGATGAACTTTCATTAAAGAGTGTTAATGATGTATTTGCTTTAAGTTAGCAGCGGATAGATCCTTGAGTAGGGTATTTTTGATATTCATAATATGCTATTCACTGATTTTAGAACGCCACCAAAAAAAGCCACTGGCATACAATACCAATGGCTTTTAACAATTTATTTCTTCTTCCCTAGTACAAAATAGTGGCTAGGGATTTGTTGTGTCAAACTGACGGCGATGGCGATGGTAAATGAGGCCAGAAAACAAGCCCGTAGGAAGCTGAGTCCTAGGTCTGAATTTCCAATCAAGAGGAAGTAGACCGCACGGTAGAAGCTCATCCCTGGGATGAGTGGGAACATGCTTGAGGCTAGGAAGACTGTAGCTGGACATCTACGGTAGTGGGCCAAAAAGCGTGAGGTGAAGGTAACCAGTAGGGCAGGAAAGAGGATGGCAAGGACCTCGTGATGGGTATTGTTCCAAATCAAGAGGTAGAGGAGCCATGAGCCTGCACCTAGGGTTCCGAGGTCTAAGAAGTATTTCTTTGGTACTCGGTAAAGCACGGAGAAGGCTGCTGTCCCCAGTCCTGCCATGAAGGTTTGAATCAAGACCTCCTGCCATGAGGTAGATGGTGTTGAGAACATGCCTGATAATTGTTCTGCAAAGGGAAGAAGTGAAATCATGGCAAGAACACCGACAGAGATAGACAGACAAGTGGAGACCCCAGACAGCATTAGGGCCAGACCACTGTAGTAGTTGTTCTGGGTGAATTCTCGTATGGCATTAACAAAGTAGGCCCCAGGAATCAAAATCATCAAGGTTCCCAGAATAATCACGCTACGATGTTGACCGATTCCGAGATAGTAGAGAACATTGGCTGATAAAGCAGCAATGGCACTAGAGAGGATAATCTGCAAGAAACTGGTATGAATAAAACGTGAAAAGAGCTGCATACCAATCCCCACAAAAAGTCCCGATATAGCCGCAGCAGTTCCATCAATCCAGCTACTTCCCAGAGCTAGCGAGAAGCTTCCTGCACCAATGACACAGGCTATAATGTCCTCTAAAGGACGATAGAAAGTCTTCTGCTCAATGGTTTTCAGCTTTTGGAAAATGCTAGAGACAGGTTGATTTGGCTGCTCTGCCAGTTCACGAGACAGGCGGTTCACTTCCTCGAGTTTTCCCAGATGGATAGAAGGAGCTGAGGTAGCTAGGACACGAGACTCCTTAAGACCTGAGCGGTTGAGTCCGGAGATCATGACCCCTCGATTGACCACGTAAGTGGAGAAGTCTCTGATACCAAGAGACTTGGCCATGTGTCCCATAGTGTCTTCGATACGGTAAATCTCAGCACCGCTCTCCATAAGGACACGGCCAGCCTGAAGGACGGCATCCATTTCGTTTTTAGTTTCTGTTTCTGTCTCTCTTTGGAAATCGATGGTCATTTGAATCTCCTTATCGCTTAATTCGTCATTCCATTATAAGGTTTGAATGGTGGTTTTTCAATAGCTTTGGCGACTAAAATAGGACTTTCTATGAAATTTTTCTTCTACTTAATGATAGAGGTCAGGAAAATGGAGGTCTTGCCTTTTGCCTTGCTATTGATAGAGGCAAATGCTACAATTGAATTATAAAATGTATGCGTTTACATATTTTTACGCTGTCTTTCTCAAAAAGCCTTGAAGTCCTTTATTTAAAGGGAATTAACAATCACAGAAGGAAGCCAATGTAAGTGCAAATAGTTGATACCTTTGAAAAGGAGGCAATCCCATGAAAAAAATTATCAATAAACCTGAAAATGTAGTGACAGAGATGCTAGATGGCTTGGCTTATGTTCACAGTGATTTGGTACATCGTGTTGAGGGGTTTGACATCATCGCAAGAAATGAGCAGGCTGCTGGTCAGGTTGGTCTCATTTCTGGTGGTGGAAGTGGTCACGAGCCAGCTCATGCAGGTTTTGTAGGTGATGGTATGCTTTCTGCAGCCATAGCAGGTGCTGTCTTCACGTCACCAACGCCAGATCAGATTTTGGAAGCTATCAAGGAAGCGGACCAAGGAGCTGGTGTCTTCATGGTTGTTAAAAATTATTCTGGCGACATCATGAATTTTGAGATGGCCCAAGAATTGGCTGAAATGGAAGGCATTGAAGTAGCTAGCGTTGTTGTGGACGATGATATTGCTGTGGAAAACAGCCTCTATACACAAGGTCGCCGTGGGGTTGCAGGGACTATTTTCGTCCATAAAATCCTAGGTTATGCGGCTCGTGAAGGTAAGTCTCTTGCGGATATTAAAGCCTTGGCTGACAAGATTGTTCCTAATATCCACACCATTGGGTTGGCCCTTAGCGGGGCGACGGTTCCTGAGGTTGGGAAGCCTGGTTTTGTCCTAGCAGAGGATGAAATCGAATATGGTATTGGTATCCATGGTGAGCCAGGTTATCGTAAGGAGTCTATGCAGCCATCTCGCCAGTTAGCAGAAGAATTGACTGGTAAGCTTCTTGAAGCCTTTGATGCTAAGTCTGGTGAGCGCTATGCTCTTCTCATCAATGGTATGGGCGCAACGCCACTCATGGAGCAGTATGTCTTTGCCAATGATGTTGCAAGCCTTCTTGGAGATGCAGGTCTAGAAGTGACCTATAGAAAACTAGGGAACTACATGACTTCTATTGACATGGCTGGTCTGTCATTGACGCTCATGAAGATTGAAGATGATGCTTGGCTTGAGGCTCTAGAAAGTCCTGTTAAGACCATTGCTTGGTAGTGATCTGGCTAAGCAAGGCTACATCAATTTAGAAAAACATAAATGAAATAGGTAAATTATGGATAAAGCAGTTGCAGTAAAATGGATGACTCTTTTTAACCAAAAGGTACAAGAAGAGAAAGACTATCTCTCTGAGTTAGATGGTCCTATCGGAGATGGTGATCACGGGGCTAACTTGGCGCGTGGTATGGCAGCAGCCGTTGAAGCTATCAACACATCGGACCCTCAAAGTGCGGCAGATGTTCTGAAGACGGTATCAATGGCCTTGATAAGTAAGGTTGGTGGGGCTTCTGGTCCGCTCTATGGCTCTGCCTTTATGGGGATGATGAAGGCTGAACAGGCTGGCCAAGATTTAGCAGGCCTCCTTGAGGCAGGTGCTGATATGATTGAAAAACGAGGCCGTGCTCAAGTTGGCGAAAAAACCATGATTGATGTTTGGCGCCCAGTTATTGAAGCAGTTAAACGAGGTCAATTAACGAACGAAGTCATCGATCAAGCAGTTCTTTTAACTAAGGATGTTGTTGCCACCAAGGGACGTGCCTCTTATGTAGGTGAGCGCTCTATTGGTCACATTGACCCAGGCTCGTATTCGTCTGGCCTACTCTTTAAAGCATTACTAGAAGCGGAGGAATAGGACATGCCAGAACTTGGAATTGTGATTGTATCCCACTCCGCTGATATTGCCAAAGGCTTGGTGAGTCTGATTCGTGAAGTTGCACCAGATATTCCTTTGACGGCTACAGGAGGTCTTGAGGATGGTGGACTGGGATCTAGTTTTGAACATGTTCAAGTAGCAGTGGATAGTCAGCCTGCTAGACGTCTCTTGGCCTTTTACGATTTGGGCAGTGCTCGCATGAATTTGGAGATGGTGGAAGAATTTTCAGATAAGGATATTCTTATTCAACAGGTCCCCCTTATTGAGGGAGCCTACACAGCTTCAGCGCTACTTCAGGCAGGAGCGAGTGAGGTTGAAATCTTATCTCAGGTTAGTGAATTGACCATTCAAAAATAAAGAAAGTTACGCTATGAAAAATCAAATCAAGTATAAGTGGGCAAGTCTTGGGACTGGTGTTATCGCGAATGAGTTGGCACAGGCTTTAGAAGCCCTAGGTGGTAAACTCTATTCCGTTGCAAATCGTACCTATGACAAGGGAGTGGCCTTTGCTGAGAAATATGGCATTGAAAAGGTCTATAAAGAGATTGACGAAGTGTTTGAAGATCCTGAAGTGGATATTATCTATATTTCAACGCCTCACAATACGCATATCAATTTTCTTCGCAAGGCACTCTCAGCAGGAAAACACGTTCTCTGTGAAAAATCTATCACCTTAAACAGTGAGGAATTGGCAGAAGCTATCCAACTGGCCGAAGAAAATCATGTCAAACTGGCAGAAGCCATGACCATTTTCCATATGCCTATCTATCGAAAACTCTCTGAAATCGTAGATAGCGGCAAGCTAGGCCCACTCAAGGTTATCCAGATGAACTTTGGTTCTTATAAAGAATATGACATGACCAACCGCTTTTTCAATCGTAATCTGGCTGGTGGGGCCCTACTTGATATCGGAGTTTATGCCCTATCATTTGTGCGTTGGTTTATGACGTCACAACCGACAGAAATGGTTTCACAGGTTAAATTAGCTCCCACTGGTGTTGATGAGCAAGCGGGTATTCTCCTTACCAATGCAGAAGGGGAAATGGCGACGGTGACACTGAGTCTTCATGCCAAACAACCTAAACGTGGCACCATTGCTTATGATAAGGGTTATATCGAACTTTATGAGTACCCACGTGGGCAAAAGGCAGTCATCACCTATACGGAAGATGGCTCACAAGAAGTCATCGAGGTAGGAGAAACCGCCAAAGCCCTCCAGTACGAAGTCCTAGATATGGAAGCAGCCGTCTCAGGTCAAGAAAATCATCTTTATCTGAACTATAGCCGAG
>ERZ773233.1985-NODE-1985-length-11595-cov-15.171924_pt1 | contig 11595 bp, 3 predicted proteins | sample MGYA00580991_ERZ773233 | MGnify/ENA primary metagenome ERZ773233 (study PRJEB29015, sample SAMEA2738178) | human oral metagenome | biome: human oral; feature: human-associated habitat; material: saliva | place: China | collected 2161 ...
CATCAGCATTGACGGGTTCTCTTATGGGGGAAGACGGATATATTCCTATGTGGTCCAATGGCGGAACAACGCTCAAAAAAAGCATCTTGTTCCAGAATGCTCAGGGAAAAGTAGGTTTGGGAACAAATAATCCAACCAATAAACTTACTATCAGTGGAGTCGGCGATATTGGTGTACTTGGAAAAGCCAATCAAGGAGGAATTGTGATTGATTCCAACAATGACCCAAATGACCCACGCCCTTTGCGCATGTTCATTGATTCTGACGAGATTCAGACAACTTGGGGGGGGTCGGCATTGCCATTCTTTATCAATCCATATGGAGGATCAGTGCGTATCGGTGGATCGGATGGAGATAGTATCGATTATAAGTCTTCTAATTTTGTTTTTGAAAATTGGCACAATAATGGTCAGGTTCGCTTTGTTAATGAGGTAGAAGCCAACTACATTCAGTCAGGATATAGTGGAGTAATCAATAGTGCCAAAGATTTGCGATTTGGACCTGTCTGGACGGCGAAAACTTGGATGGCTATTACCAAAGATGGAAATGTTGGTATTGGAACAGCACAACCAACTAATAAGCTCGCTATCACGAATCCAGGAGATATTGGAATGCTCTCTAATCCCACACAAGGAGGTATAGTGATTCAAGATCAAGAAGCTGGCGGAGCAAAGATCTATATTGATGCTAATGAAATTCAGTCAGTTAAGGATGGTCGTCCAAATGCACTCTATCTCAACTCTTTTCTAGGAGATGTAGTAATTGGTGGTGGAAATAGTGATAATTCTGCTACTCATACTAGTGCTGCATATATTTTCCGTAATACTACTGCTTCGGGTCAAATTCAATTTAATCGAGATGCCACAGCCAATTATATTCAATCAGGGTGGGAGAGTGTTGCAAATAGCGCGAAAGACTTAAGATTTTGACCTATTGGCACATCCAATAGTCATATGGTGCTTACTGCTTCTGGAAGCCTTGGGGTTGGGACGATGAATCCAAAAACAAAGCTTGATGTCGCTGGAAAAGTTCGTATCGCTGATGGTTCTCAGGGTTCTGGAAAATTGCTCGTGTCTGACAACGATGGTATTGCTCGTTGGGCAGCCGCTTCTACGCTTGGCATCGGTTCTGGTAGCAATCCAAATGATTGTAGTGCTACGAACAAAGTCGTGAATGGACATTCATACCCAGTTGTGGCCCTTACTAATGGGAATAATTATATGTCCGTATTTGTCGAGAGCATCGCTAATGGGCGCCGTCAGTGGTCGCAAGAATTCTTGTGTACAAAGGGAAATCTTGGTGCGCTCGGTGGAGAGCGTTCGCAACTTTTCTGTAATAATGGATATATCTCCAATGGAACGGCATGTATTCAGCCGTCAGGGGATGCTGCAACCAATTGTAGTGCAACCAATATGACCATCAATGGGAAAACATATGCTGTTCCAAGCATCAAGCACAATTTTTCTGCGGTAGTCTATACTCATAAAGCCATTGCTAATGGTACAGAAAATTACAAGCAAACATTTGTATGTAATAATGGAACGGTCGAAGCGAGTGGTCCAGAAGAGAAAATTTCTCAGACATGTAACGCCGGATATTCATGGAATGGAAGTCAGTGTGTGGCTGGTGGTGACCCTCAGATTAATGATATTTTCAAAGATACGAGCTGTAATACGGCCAATATTCGGGTCGTGACGATCGCGCCTGGTGTGGATAAAATCCCAGAAAATCTCAACGCTGATACTATGTACAAGCTCTCCTCTGGTACCTATGAGATTACCAAGAAAATTAACATGAATACATGTAGTGCTATCGTCGGGGAGGGCAATACCAAAACAACGATTCAGTACGCTGGTCTCTCGTTCGGGACGGAAGATCTCATCGGTATCGCGAAGTCCAATGCTGTTGTCTCTGATGTGAAAATCACCGGAACAAAGGCTGGGGCTGGTACGGTAGCCAATCTCATCAAGGCGTCAGGAAATATCTCCAAAGTAATCATTCAGAAATCGAATCTGGAAAATGCAACACGATCAGGAATTGACTTTGAAAATGTATCAAATAGTAAAATAAATAAGGTGGAGATAAAAGAAATCAAGAGCACTTCAAATGCAGTAAATGGAATTCAGCTAAGTAGTAGTAATAATAATACCCTTACAAATATTACCATATCAAATATTTCTGCTTCTTCTAATTTTTCTTCTTCTTCCGGAATTTCTCTGAATTATAGTAGTAGTAACACTTTTACTCATATTACCATATCAAATATTTCTGCTTCTTCTAATTCTTCTTCCGGAATTTATCTGAGTAGTAGTGATAGTAACACTTTGACTCATATTACTATATCAAATATTTCTTCTAATTCTTCTAATTCTTCTTTCGGAATTCATTTTGCCTCTGACAACAATGCTCTTTCAAATGCAAGTATTTCATATAGTAAGCGTTATGGAATATCTGTGCAGAATGGAAAAATAAATAACACCCTCCGCAATGTCGTGGTTTACAAAAATTGACAGGTTGGTATTCAGGTGGATGGCTCCAACACAACATTTTCCAATGTCTATTCATATGCCAATGGTGGTGCAGGTATAGCAGGGAATGGTGGTTCCAACTTCTACTATGACAAGCTCGTGATATTTGGAAACGCTGGTGACAACACGGTTGGTCCGATCAAACCAGGGCTCGCAAGTCACTGGCTCGGTGGCTTCAATAATGGCGTTCTCACGAACGCTGGAACATTTGGTGCTGCGTGGGCGATTGTTCCGACCAATGTGACAGGATTTAACATCAATACGGTTGGTGCGCAGACAGGACTGACTTGGCCTGCGACGGTGAACTGGACATTTGGTGCGAACATTCCCAAGCAGATGGCGCCGGTGATCGCGTCAGATTGTACGCTTTCGGCGACTTCTACGACCAAGTGTCGCCCAACTTTTGGTGGTACGACAACCTATAACGCTGCCAAAAAAATTGGTGAACGATAAAAATTTTGAAACTCTGGAAATCTGAAATTTTTGGTTGAAATTTTTCAGATTTCCAAGATTCTTTTGATAGACTTTAATATATTTTTATGAAAAAATTTTTCCTCCTTATCGGACTTTTTCTCATTGCGTCGTGCAATGTTGGTAATACGCAACAGCCTGCATCGGTTCCATCAGAAAATAAATCTGAAACGCAAACCGCACAAACGACTGAAACGCAGAAAACTTTTTCTGATGCGGTTGGTGAGCAGATCTCGGCGGACCCAGGTTATGCGCAGTGTATCGCAACTTCCAAGATAACTTGCGCAACCAATTTTATCAATAGTTACGCAGTGAATAATTCGAGTACGGAAATTTGTGGACAATTCGCGGATGAATCGCTTCAAATTGCGTGTCGAGAAATGGTAATCACGGAAACTGCCAAAAAAACACTCGATCATGAGCGTTGTAATGAACTCGCTGACCAAAACAAAAAAGCGCTTTGTATTCAATCTGTGGTACTCGCGAAGGGTATCAAAAATAGTGATCCAACGGTTTGTAGCAATTATGTACTTTCTGACGAAGATACCGATTCGCTCGAAAATCTCAAAGATCGCTGTGTAATGCACATCATCGACCAACTTGAACCGACAGAAAAAACCAAAGGACTCTGCGGCTTGATTATTTCGAATGATTTGAAGGCATCGTGCGAAACTCGGATTCAGGAATTTATCGATTTTGCAAAACAAAATCCTGTAAATCCAAAAACTCCTGCTGAATAATTATAAAATCCCAAATTGGGATTTTTATTTTGGAAAAAATTTTTTGGAAATTTTGAAACTACGAAAAATCTTGAAAAATTCTAAAAAAGAAAAAATCTCCTTTTGGGAGATTTTATTCGAGAGAATCGACTACGACAAATTCTTTGCGAGTAGATTTTTCTGTTCCATCAACATAACGAACAGTGAGTGTTACGGTATGCTTTCCAGATTTCGCAAAAGTGTGAGAAACCTGATATCCGTGGCTCACAGGCGTGTTATCACCGAAATTCCAGAGATAATCCTCGATTTCACCAGTCGTTCCTGTGGCTTCAAAGTCTACTGGAGAATTTTTGATGCCAGGCGAAAGGCTGGTTGTGAAATCAAGATTTTTCGGAGTATCCTTGAGTACTAGCACTTGCTTGGCAGTTGCTTGTTTCCCATTGGAATCAATAATCGTCACGGTGATAGTTTTTTCACCAGGAGTCGTGTATTGGTATGTCTGGATAGCATCACCCTGTGCTGGCGCTCGTCCTTCACCAAAGTCATACACAAATTTGATAATTTCAGAATATTCTGAGTGCGATTCTGAGGCGTCTACTGTCACGCGGGCTGGCACATAATCCGATGAAGTATTTACTTTGAGAGTGGCATAGAGTTCTTTGCGCTCCAAGTCCAATCGTACTGTATCAACCGCAGTTCGAGTATCATCATCGCGTCCAGTTTTGATATTTTTTTCAAATGTATATTCTGCCACGATGCTGTATCGTCCTGCACGAGTCACATCAAATTCTATTTTTGTGCCATCACGATTTTCAGATTTATTATTTTCTGAAATAGTCCATTTGACATCTTTGAGTGTGTAACCAGGATTGTCAGAAATTACATCGCGCGCATCAAGGAAAATCTTTTCTGGTGGAGTAATATCTTTGACAACATATGAGCGCGTTTTGTAGTCATATGTCGTCTCAGGATTGAGGAGTTTTCCTGTTTTGTCTGTGACTTTCACATGGCGTTCAAGTACGATTGGCGCATCAATCTGGAATGCCTTGGTGACTTTTTTGGTTTGACTACCAATGAGGTTGACCGTAGCTTCAATTGTGAATTGTCCATAGGAAGTGAATACATACGCACACGAAGCACCTTTTTGATTGATACAAATATCGTTGGTATTGTTGAGTTTCCAGTCAATTGAGATGATATTGTCAGGATTGCTTGTGATATCTTCGAGGCGGAAAATATATTCTTGCGGATTGGTTGGATTTTGTGTGACGATAATATTCCCGTCACTGTTTTTGACATTAGAATTCTGCACGATGAAAGTGCGGCCGTATGTGATTTTTTTGGAATTATTGTCCAAATAAAAATGCAGAATCACCGGCGTATCAGTTGGCGAAAGGGAAATATAATTTTCTGTAATAATCCTATCACGGTCGGAATCAAATACCCAAGTTGGCGTCCCAAGCTGACGAAGCGTCGATGCATCGTATGTCCGCATAAGTTTTCCGTCTTTGTTTTCTTGTTCGGTGATTTTTACTAGGCCGCGGATTTGTACGGGTGTAAGCGGAATATCGACCTTTGATTTTTTCCCGTTGTAATCAATAATATCGTATTGACCACTCGGTTCATAATTTTTGAGTTGATTGAATGTACAAATGATGTCAGATTCGTTGACTGGATCGCCACCTTTCGCAATCGATGTGCCATTCGCACAAACCGCGCCATCAAAATCGATTTCATAATTTTCAATTTTAATTCCATTTCTTTTGGCAAGTGTTTTCGCGTTATCGCTGATATTGTATCGCAGCGTAATTGGTCCTATGAGATTGTTGAGATTAGTGATTTGAGAATCTTTTTTTGTTTTTTCATTATTGAACAAATCGTTGTCATAGACGAGAATATTTCCATTTGGATTGGCAAAATTGGCTGCTTGTACTTGTGCGAACAGAAATGCCCAGAAAGCCAAAACTGTGAAAAAAATAATCCCCGAAAAACCAGCAACGAGCCAGAGCATTAGTTTTTTTCGTTTTTGTTCTTTTGGCGTCCAAAATGCACGAAAAAGTGCTACGATGAAGACAATCGAAATAATCGTCGAGAGAATTCCGAAGCTGACATTGATGAGTCCAGAAAGCACATTGGCAACATCGCTCGGCAAAATCCCGAAAACGCTCACAAAAAAGCCAGCCTGATCAGGATTAAAGACGATATACGCCAAAAACATTCCCATAAAAATGAGAAATACCAAAAAGAGCGTTCCAATGAGCTTTAAAATAGTCGCTGTTGACATTGGTTCGCGTGGTTTTTTCGGCGGTTTTGGCTCTGGTGGCATACCATTCGCCGTCACAGGATTTACTGGATTTTGATTCGTGCTTTCATTATTCGCGAGAATCTGATCCAGAAGGGAAGGAGAATTATTATTTTCCATACAAAATAATTATTTTCGCTATTATACAGCATTTGCCTTCTTTCGTCAAAAAATTTCAGAAAAACGGCTTGATTTTTGCGTTTTTTTCGGAATAAAAAATGAAAAATAAAAACCCAAATCGGGTTTTTATTTGAGCCATTCTGGGATGTTGTCATGCGGATTTTCTGATTCATCAGAATTTTGTGAATCCTCAGATTGTTTAGCAGATTTTTCAGATTTTTTGATAGCTTTGGAAGAGGATTTCTTTGGTTTTCGAGTTTTTTGCTCGATTTCTTTTTCTATTTTTTCTTCAAATTTTTTGGTAATATCGTCTGTTTCATTATTCGGATTTTCAGTGTTTTCTTCCGATTCTTCCGTATTTTCTAGCCAATCTTCCTGAGTTTTTGGAGGATTTTTGATCCAGTCAGGAATATCAACTACCTCAGAATTTTCGGCATTATTTTCAGGATTTTCAGAAATTTCCTCAGTCGCATCGAACGAATTTTCCTCGTTCGTAGCTTCCAAATCCTTCGCCTGATCTACGAGCCAATCAGGAAGCGCAGCATTTTCTGTCGGAGGATTTTTATCAACATTTTCATCAATATTTTCTTCCTCGATTGCGGTGTTTTCGGCCGTATTTTCCGCTCCTGATTTGAGCCAATCTGGCAAATTATTTTCATTATCACTTTCATTAGATGTTGAAATTTCTGTTTCAGAAATATTTTCAGTAATACTTTCTGCTTCAGAGTTTCCTCCACTGAGCCAGTCTGGAAGAGGACTTTCGCTGGCATTTTTTTGTGATGTATATGAGAAATTTTCGTTAATATCGAGAGGATTATTCGCAGGATTTTCCGCGATTTTTTCTTCTACGATTTCTTCTGTTTTCTCAGGATTTTCGGCAATTTCTGTATTTTCCGTTGGCGCTGCAAGCCAATCAGGCAATCCACCTTCGGTGTTCGGAGTAGGTGTTTCCGAGAGAATATCTTCAGGATTTTCGGCGCTTGCTTCCGTTGCAGGTTTGAGCCAATCAGGCAATCCACCCGCATCAGCATTTTCCGTTGGCGCATTATTCTCAGAAATATTTTCAGGAATTTCTGTATTTTCTGCGGGCTTGAGCCAATCTGGAACGCCTCCGTCAGTATTTTCGGAAATATTTTCAGCTACCGCTTCGCTCGCGCCAAGAGGATCACCCATCGCGATATCACTCGGCGGTGTGTACGATTTGAGCGGATCAACTTCTTCCACTTTGGTTTCTTCCAAAATAGTTTCAACCGATGGTTTTGGCGTTACGATCGCAATCGGTGTCGTATCCTCAGATTTTTTACCACTGAATTGATCGATGATAAAATCTTGGAAACCGAGATTTTCGTCAGTCGATTTGATTTTGTAAAAAATGAACAAACCAAGCACCACAAGTATGACTACACCGATGATTCCGAAGAAAATCCAAAGAACCGTCCCGAGCATACTCAGAATTCCGCTTGAAGATTTTTGTGTGTCTGTTGGCGGAGTCGTGTCAGAAATTTTTCCTTGATCCAAGATAAATTGTAACTGCTGGCGAATCATGGATTTGTATTCGTCGCTCAGATTGCTTGATGGTTCTTGTTGAATCAGTGCGAGCAATTCTTCACCAAGCGTTTTATTCGTAGCTCTGTCAGTCGGATGACTTGCAATCGCATCAATTTTTTCCACCATTGCGTTATAGTTTGCACTATTTGGCGGCAGAAGATTTTTGATAAGCGTTGTTGCGATGGTAATCGCATTGGTCGTGTCCGCATCACCGATTAAAAGTTCATCAATAATTTTTGAAAATGAATCTCTCGTATCTTGTTTGATATTATTGCGAGACTCCACCAAAAGTTGCAAATCTACCAATTTTTTGGCTTTTTCAAAAGGACTCATCCAGTTTTCCACCAAAACATTGTATTCTTGCATTAATACGATTCGATCGACATCATCGAGGTTTCGAATCATGCTTGCGAGCGTTTCGAGGCGTTCTTTTTCAAAATCTGTGAGCTTGTCAGCATCAATATTTTGAAAATTATTGTCTGTTGTCGTATTTTCTGGAATAAAATCGAGAAGTAGTTTGATAGTTTTTGTCTTTGTTGGAGTTACTCCATCATAGAGCGTGATTTTGATTTTTCGTTCACGCGCGCGCGCATAGCTAAAATCAGAAATCGTGAAAAGTGAGCCATCTTGATAAGACTGATGTTCGCGATTATCAATATCATTATCGGTTACACCATCCATATTGTCGCCCGTTCCGTCCATATCGAGATCGGTATCGATCGCGTACGCTGTCGCTTTATTTCCAAAAAGAGAAAGCTTCACTACCTGAGATGGATCAGAAATGGTGATAACATCATTTTCGGCTTTTGGAAATGACTGATACACGATTTCACCATTTTCGCTTGGCGCGATGGTTTCGATATTTTTGAGAATAATGTCTGCGCTCGAAATATCTGTATCGTTGCTTGAAATCTGCAAAGTACCGATTTTTCCATCAGCATCAGCATTTGGAACATCTTTTACATCCAATGTAACGCTTTCAAGTTGCGTTGAGGCATAGTCTCCAATTGACCATTTGGCCTTATCGTACACGCCTTGACTTGTGTTGAGCAAGAAAAGTTTGTCATCAGAAATTTTGTATCCCTGAACACTGGCTTTGAGCTCATTACGAACATGAATTGTGTGATATTTTGTGTTTGTTACGCCATTGTTGGTTACACGCACACGGAAATTGTAGTCTCCCGCTTTTGTGAATGTATGCGAAACACTTGGTGTTGTGGTTTTTTCATCAATTCGTCCATCGCCGTCAAAATCCCACGCATATTGCGCTTTGTTCGTTACATTATTTCCCGTAATCGTTTTTGCTTCCGCCGAAAAATTCACATTTTGTCCAACTTTGATTACTTTGTTGGGAACATGAAGCGTAATGAGTGGCAAATGAATATTGCTGTTTTCATTGTCAATAATGAGTGGCGCCTGACTTGAAAGCAATTGCTTACTATCCACGCGCATTCCGTCATTATCTTCGATAATTACTCCAAAATAATATTTTTCTGTCACATTTGGCAAGACAAAAGTCATCGTAGGGGACTGCGTAATTTGCAAGCCCTGCGGCTCATTGTCAGATTCCGTTGTATAATACCAAATATATGAAGTTACGACTCCATCAGGATCGTTGGCACCATTGGCCGTCGCCTTGACAATAATTTTTTGGCTATCTTTTTTGCTTGCATCAATGGTTGTTGTGATATTTGTGAGTTGTGGCGGCTGATTGTTGAGTTTGATATATTCTGTGGTCGTGTGAGAGGCACCATTAGTTTTTGATTTTACCGTCAAAGAAATCGGGAAACATCCAAGATCTTTGAAATTTTCTGAAATAGTAGAAAGTGTGGAAACTTTCCCCATAAAACGCCAAGTATAATCAAGATTTGCAGTCGTTCCGTCTACATTGACAGAATTTCCGCCATTGAGTGTTGTGGATTCGCCACGATTAAGAATGTATGCATCTTTCCCATCACAAACACCAGATTCCATCACAACACTATTGCTCGAATTCGTAAAATTGATAATAGCAAGTGGAGAGTCCATATCCGTCACATAGACTTTTCGTGAAATCGTTGTTGTGTCGTTGGCATTGTCACCCTGAAGCGTGAGCGTGACATTGTAGATGCCAGTTGTTTTGAATTTGTGAGTGACTGCACGCGCACTTCCAGAAACTTGTGGCGATCCATCACCCATATTCCAAGTGAAAAATTTTGCATTTTTTGAAATCGCCAAAAAACTCACTTCGTCGCCGACTTTGGCCACTTGTGAAGCAATTCGCATGTCACCAGAAAGAATTGAAGTGACATTAAATTTTTGCTCAGCCGTTGCAATTTTTCCGTGTTTGTTTGCAACTGTTACTTGAATCGTGTTTTCTCCGAGTGTATCAAAAGTATATAATCCACGACTATTTTTCTGATCAGCTGCGGTGTTGGCGAGTTCATCAAGTTTGATAAGTTCACCATTGAGACGCCAAGTGTAAGTCAAATCCTGGCGAGAATTTGTATCAGGATCATAACTTCGGCTTGCATCAAAAATAAAAGTATTTGGCTGTTCCGAATTTACAGTTTTTGGAGCATCAAGTGTCGCAATTGGTTCACGAGATTCAATCGTAATCGTTTTGGAATCGCTGTCAATTTCTCCATTTGGACTTTTGGCGGTAAGAGTTACCGTATATGAGCCAATATCTTTAAAAGTATAATTAAATGATGTCCCATTTCCGGATTGTGTATCGCGCTTTCCAGTATCATTGCTCTGAACAGTCCAAAGGTATTCTACATTTCGAACATTTCCAAAATATGTTTCTGCCGTGAATGAAATCGCTTCACCGGCATTTGCAGTCGTTCGATCAACCTTGATAGTGGCAGCTGGATCTTTGATTCGAAGGGTAATATCTTTGGAAAAAGTCTGTCCGTCATTCGTTTTGAAAGTCAATTTTACTGGAAAATCTCCTGATGTCGCAAAAATCTGGCGTTCCGCACCAGGTCGTCCATTATATTTTCGAGTATTTCCATTCCCAAAATCCCAATTTGTTTCGAGAATTCGTCCGTTTCCGATAGCGCGAGAAGCGGTTGCATCAAAAATCAACCCCTGTGCTGCAATGGTTGGTGAAATTTTCATTTCACTCATATTGCTCACATTGATTCCATTCACGAGAAGTGTGATTTCACCGAGTTTTGGCTGTACTTGGATATTTACAGAAGTACTCAAAGGAAGCACATCAGTATATCGTTTTTTATTTCGACTGGCAGAAATGACATCAAGATTCACTGTATATGTTCCTTCCTGAGAAAATTCATATGTGAGACTTGGTCCGCGTCCAAGTTCGCGACGACCACCTCCATTTTCACGAATCCACCAAATATAATTCCCATTTGGAGGAATTGTCCCAGATGGGTCAATAACATTTTGTGCAGAAAAAGAAGTCACTAATGGCGCGTTTCCAGTTGTTGGATTCGCGCTGATAGAGCCTTGTACAGCCTCGATTTTTGCGCTACTTACAAAAGTTGCAACCTGAGAAATGGCCGTTCCTACAGCCTGTTGAGAATCTGGTTCTTTGCTCGCTAGATCCAAATACATGTCTACCAATCGCTTGTTACTTTCGTTGATTCTCGCGGCCTCTGCATTGCGGTCTGGCAATCGGTCGAACGCTTGCTGAACCAAAGATTTGAGCTGAGAAATTTTGGAAGCCGCAGCTTTTTTGTTTACGCGAAGTTCTGCTTCTAGCTCTTCCGCTGCGACTTGTACACGATATTTGTATTCATTAAAAGTTCCCTGATCACTTTCTGTATAGGCTTGCGCATAAGCCGTCGGAACAATATTGAATGCAAAATGGGTTTTTTCTTGTGGATGATAGCCCGTTCTTGTGTATTCCAAAAATTTTATGACAAAATTAACAATCGAATATGCGAGCCACATCACAATA
>ERZ773233.1988-NODE-1988-length-11585-cov-4.405204_pt1 | contig 11585 bp, 7 predicted proteins | sample MGYA00580991_ERZ773233 | MGnify/ENA primary metagenome ERZ773233 (study PRJEB29015, sample SAMEA2738178) | human oral metagenome | biome: human oral; feature: human-associated habitat; material: saliva | place: China | collected 2161 ...
ATCAATCACAAAAGTTACAGCGCGTATTGGTAACGCGATTAACAAAACAAGTTAAAACAATAAGCAATCTATCTAATAATAACTATTTGTCAATGTTTCTGAACGCAAAAAAGATAGAAGGATGCTCGGAGCGGACACTCGCGTATTACAAAACGACCGTCGAAAAATTACTGGACGACGTGAATGATCCGATACGCAAAGTAACGACCGACGACATTCGTGAATATCTAGCAAGTTATCAAAGTATTAACGACTGTAGCAAGACAACAATAGACAACATCCGTCGAAACATATCGAGTTTCTTTACATGGCTCGAGGAAGAAGATTATATCATCAAAAGCCCAATGCGGCGTATTCACAAAATTAAAACGACGAAGACTGTCAAGGAAGTTATTTCTGATGAAGAAATCGAAAAGATGCGTGACAAATGTCAAAACTTGCGCGATCTAGCAATAATAGACTTGCTTTATTCGACTGGAATAAGAATTGGCGAGCTCGTCCGGTTAAATATTGATGATATAGATTTCGAGGAGCGAGAATGCATTGTTTTTGGTAAGGGAGATAAAGAGAGGCGCGTATATTTTGACGCGAAGACCAAGATTCATTTAATGAGTTATATAAATAGCCGTTCAGATGAAAATCCTGCTCTCTTCGTTACACTTGATTCGCCTTATGATAGATTAAGAATATCTGGCGTTGAAATTCGTTTAAGACATTTAGGGCGCGAATTAGGTATCAATAAAGTACATCCACATAAGTTCCGCCGAACTATGGCAACGCGCGCAATAGATAAAGGGATGCCAATTGAGCAAGTTCAACGATTATTGGGCCACTCACAAATCGATACGACCATGCATTATGCGATCGTAAACCAAACGAACGTAAAAGTTGCACATCGCAAGTTTATTGCTTAGTGTAAATTTTGATTTATCGACTTGCCGAGTAAAAAAAGCAAATTGACTCTGTAATTCTTTTGATGGTAATGGGACTTTGATTTCTTCCACAATCTTTTTAGATATTTCTTTGAAAGTTGCACCCCGTCCGAGCGAGTTTAGAAAAATAGTGTTATAGCCTAGTAAATAATAAAGATACTCTGGCGCAACTTTTTCATTACAGATAATATTTTTAAAGCCTTGGTTGCAACACATTTCTTTACCCAAAAGTGCAACTTTACCTATTGGCGCTCTCGAACTAAGAATCACGGTTCTAGATGGCATCACTCGTAGCGAACAACTACTTTTACCACGTTCCGTAATTTTTTTCTTAGAATCATAGATAATCCCAGACATGTTACTCAATTCCGCCGGAGTTATCCAACAAATGTTGCCATTCCAATATTCTTTAATGCTAGTTTTGGGTGTGGAACCTGATACTACTTCTCCAATATCCAGTATTTTTGTCCATCCCTTGTTTTGTGGAGCTAAATCAAGATCCCCAAACATCTCGACAAATCGGGCTTTGATGAGGTCGTCTAATTGCTGAATCTGCTCGATTTTATTCTTGATGATCATAGATAACTGCTTTAGCAAAGAAACGATTTCTCGTTGCTTTTGTACGCTTGGCAGAGGTATTTCGTAGTCTTTTAACCACTCTGTACTCATATTCTTCTGTGCAATGCCTTTTGAGGATTTAATACAATCATTCTCAAACTTATCGGAAAGTAGTGCGAAGTAGAGATAGTATTTTATGATCCTGTCACCTTTGATTCTCAGACAAGCGACACGTTGATTAAGTGCGGCTGGTAGCCATCTCTTATCTAATAATGCAACACGTCCAACATTTCCAGTAAGTGATAGTAGAAGATCGTTCTCTTCGAGCATATAGTCGCGAATTGTTGATTCTTCGGAGTTCGGATAGAAGGCCGGTCTTTCGTCTTCGACGTATCCTTTTTGAACATTCGTAATACGAATTATTCGAATTCCCGAATCGACATATTTACTACTCTTGAATGCGAAACCATTCAGGATTTTGCATGCATCTTTTAGTTTTATTTTATCGTTCATACTAACCTACAAATCCGGATTTGTAGATATGAAAATATCTGATTATTGCACGTATGCTCCAAAGTCTAAAATAAAGGCAGGTGATGCAAATCCTAATGGAAAGTATCAGTTTTACGCATCAAGTCCAGACAAAAGCCGTCGTTGTGACGAATATTTATATGATTGCAAAGCTATAATAATGGGTACCGGAGGAAGCGCTACTCTTCATTATCATGACGGAAAATTTTCTACATCTACCGATTGCCTTACATTGATTCCTAATGAGAATATCAGGGCAAAATATCTATACTATTTCTTTCTCGCGAACATGGACGTTTTGGAAGCCGGATTTAAGGGTGCCGGATTAAAGCATACGAATAAAGGTTACATTGACAGTATTGAAATTACTAAAATACCGTCATTATCTAGTCAGGATAAGATAGTCAATTTATTTGATGGGCTTGCTTCAAGAATCGAAAAAGAACGACGCCAAATTGAAAAACTGGACGAGCTAGTCAAAGCCCGATTTGTCGAGATGTTTGGTAACAATAAATATGAGACAAGAATAATAAAGGATGTATTGTGTGAAAGTTTCTGGTTAATGCCAGCAACACCAAAATATATCGATGAAGGTATACCTTATATCACATCAAAGAATATCAAGAACCGTATTCTTGATTTAGACGATACAAAATTTATATCTGAAAATGATTACGTAAAGATCTCCAAAAATAGACCCATTAAACCTGGAGATATTCTCGTTAGTATGATTGGTACACTAGGGCAGACTGCGGTTGTTTCAAAAGATAAACGTTTTTATGGACAAAATGTTTATTTACTTAGATTAAATAATGGCATCATAAATACTTCATTTTTCTGTGAGTTTTTCAACTCGGATGATGTTCAAAATAAATTAGCAGGAAAAAGCAATCATTCTACTCAAGCATATTTGAAGGCGAATCATGTAGAGGATTTATTGATTCCTATTCCACCAATAGCAGTTCAAAATGATTTTGCTAACTTTGCCGCTCAGGTCGACAAATCAAAATTTGCGCTTGTAAAATCAATTAAATTACTAAAAAAGTCACCATTTGATGTGCTTCTAGGGCTTCTCTAACTCCACGCTCCGGGTTGGTTTTTACTTATTATGATATATAGAAATTAACTAATACCCACGACGAATTGAAGGATGTATATGCGTGAGAGGAGGTGAAATATTTGACATTGGAAAGCGGTATAATAAGCAAGATTAATGCTATTATATCGATATGACACTTAGTGAAAATGTTATTTATGAGGATTATGGGAAGCTTTTTCTTGATGGGTTTGTAGGTAGCTGGCCAAAAGAAGCTTCCCGAGGGGTTATACAATTCCCTGACGGTGATATCTTGATTTTTGTGAAGGAACGTATCGGACAATATAAATTACCAGGAGGTGGCAAGGAGCATAATGAGACTCCAGAACAGACTTTTGTGCGTGAGGTCTATGAGGAGACAGGCTATAAGGTGAAAAACATACGAAAAATTGGGATTACAAGAGATCAGACTCAGACTTCGCGTATATTTACAGCGGAGCCATATGGTGAGGCGCAAGAAATCCACCCAGATGAGGATGAAATGAGGTTCGGCGCTAAATGTTTAAAGATGAAGCCGGCAGATGCTCTGAAAAATATGGAAAATTTTATTAACGAACGTAAGTATAATTCAGATGAGGCCTCATTGCTCCAGTGTTATTTTACTTTTAGGGATTATAAAATTTTGGAATACTTCCTGAAGCGCAATTAGTTACTGTAAATGGTTTTTTGAGCCTCAAGATATTGTAAAGATAGTGATACAATCATATTATGAAACCAGATGCAACATCAATTCTATCTTTTATAAATAGCGCGGATAAGACTTTTGTGATTCCGGTCTACCAGAGGAATTACTCTTGGAGTGCTGAGGAGTGCGGCAAATTATTTGAGGATTTACTTGATTCCATGAAGACTGGCAAACGCCATTATTTTGGGAATATTGTATTCTATGCTAAAGAAACTAATGCCTGGGCAGGCTATTCTGAACTCATCCTCATTGACGGGCAGCAGAGAGTTACGACAACAATGCTACTTCTTGCTGCGATTCGTGATGTAGAAGAAGATGAGGTTAAGCGAGCCAGAATCACAAACACTTATCTGCTAAACCGAAATAGTGACACTAAGGAGCGAGTGAAGCTTAAACAGATCGAAACCGATAGGGATATTTACGAGTCGATTATCAACGGTGAATTTGACGAGTCGTCAGACAGTAATGCAGGGAGAAATTACAAAACATTCAAGCGACTGATTCGTGAATCTGGTGTTAAAACTGACGATATTCTAAATGCAATTAATAATCTTGAAGTTGTGGCTTTGGATCTGAAATTAAATGAAAATAAAGAACGCACGGAATCGCCACAAATTATCTTTGAAAGTATTAACGCTACTGGAAAACCATTATCTACTGCTGATTTGCTTAGAAACTATCTGTTGCTCGGCATAGATGATTCGGAACAAGAAAGATATTATAAGGATTATTGGCTGATCATCGAAAAAGGTATTGGCGATGCGAATATTTCCGACTTCATTAATAAATATTTGGTCATGAAAATTGGCGATAACGTAAATAAAAATACGGAATATGCCGAGTTTAAAAAATATCTTTCTAAAAATAATATTGAGGCGATTGACGCGCTTAAAGACCTTGCGCATTATGCAAAATATTATGGATGGATACAAGAGCCGGAGAAGGCGAAGAGTTTCGATAAAAAAGTTTCCCTCCAGCTTGAGGACTTAAGAGAACTCAAAACGGCTTCCATGGCGCCGCTACTTCTATTCTTGTTGGAAAAAGCTGATGATGATGCCGTGATTGGGTTTAACTCGGATGAGCTACTAGAGGCTTTGTTTGTTTTGGAGTCCTGGGCATTTCGTGCTCGTGTTGTTGGCGCGTTAACAAGTGGTGCGTTTAATACAATTACTTCGACGAGTCTCCTAAATAATTTAAAACGTGCCACCGAAGACGATTATCATAATCAGATTAAGTTTGAACTATCTAATTATCGTACGTATGACATCTGGCCAAATGACGATGATTTTATGGAGGCATTCAAGAAATATAATTTCTATAAGAACTATAATAAATACGTACAGCGAAAACTTGAGAATGCAGTTTCAAATGATCATCATAACTGGAGACCAGATTCGATCGAACATATTATGCCGGAAACCCTCAGCGCGGATTGGAAGAAGCGGCTGGGTGAAAATTATAGCGAGATTCATGGTGAATATTTGCATACGATCGGCAATCTGACGCCGCTCAATATGACGGATAATATTATAAATTCCAATGATCCATTCTCTGTTAAGTTGCCGCAATATAAGTCATCTAGCTGGAAACTAACTCGCGATGTTTATGATGATTTTAAGGATGCCGAGAACTGGGGTGTGGCTGAAATTAATAGTCGTGCGGAGAATCTTGCGTATAAGGCGTCGAAGATTTGGTTTGGACCTATGCAACGCGAGAGACAAATTGAAGCTGACGTGAAGAAGAAAACTGACGATTTTCGTCGGATCCTTGCGGGCAAACTTGCTTGTGAAACAATTTTTCATATTAAATACACCAAGGGTGAGAATGATAATGGACATCTGATTGATGCAAAGATGCGCATCGAGGTTATAAATGATAAGCCACGTTTTATTGTAATGGCAGGGTCGAGAATTTTTCCTTATGCTCTTGAGGGGGTTAAGCCTACGTTTGAAGATAAGATTAGGAAGTGCGGATGGCATGACGAGGTGGTACTTGAAGAGGATATTAATATCTTTGAATCACCTTCGGCGGCGTCGTGTTTCGTTGTGGGTGGCTCGTCAAATGGGTGGACATGGTGGATAAATGGAAATGGTGAAACGCTGGACGAAATCGTGGCAGACGATTTGGAAAGAAGCTACGAGGAGTAACTCTTATACCACCAACAAATACAAGCCGATAACTAGTCGTATAAGTTTCTGAATGTTGTATGTAAAAGAGATTTGTTGTTGGAATTTTATAAAAGCCTTGAATTCAATCGGGAGTATAATTAAAAGTAGATAATTTGAGGAATACTTATATGGAAAAAGCACCACATAATACCGGAGAAGACACTCCGCCCGAAAGTCAAGAATTAAATCAGTTTGAAAAAATGGCTCAAAAAGTGGGTGAATTTGGTAGTGCGACAAAGGAAAGGTCTAAAAACGATACTGAGAGAACTCTACGCTCATTTTATGAATCCGACAATATTCCACAAAATCAAAATGGTAATCTGATTCTTGACCCAAATGCGAGCCTACTGCCGACTGAAGGTTATCTTGGTCATGTAATCGAAGACAAAATAATTACTACGCCTGAAGACGCGGCTTTCTTATCATCGAGCGAGGAAATAGATTTATCAAGAAACAATAAGATTTCCGCTGAACTTTTGAGACGCTGTTTATCCGTTGATCCTTATTATCTTATAGCTTCTCGGCATATGCATGAAGACAATCCGAATGGAGGAATTCTCCAAGCTGTGCGACTTTACTATAATAGTGAAGAAGATATAAGAAATAATAGAGCAGATTTTGGTGGTGGAGCAAGTATTCATAGCAAGAGCGATCTGGTACGTGGTCTAAATCAGCTAGAAGAAAATGGTGCACTAGGTGAGTTGCAAGATACTGAGAAACAGCGTCTAGCTGAGTTTAGGGAAATTACTTCCCCTCAATCATTTGTGGAAAAAATACGAGGCACAATATACGAAACGCAGATTGATGGTAAAAAGTGTATATTGCCAGTAGATAATATAGTTAGATTCTTAAGTCTTTCTCCAGAAAATTTAAAAGATATTTGCATTACTGATCCCGATGGCAAAATAGGACAACTTTCTAAAACCGAATTTGCTTATGCGGCAAGCGAATATTTAAAGAAAAACAAAATCACTGAAAACTATGTGTTTTCAGATAACATGGAAAGACGAATTAATTCTCTGACTAGTGGACAATATATAGATTTTAGCGCAGTCAACAAATTACTGAAGACCGAGGATACACTATATGAAAAAGTAGAGTTAAATCCAGAGCTCCATGACGTAATACTAGAGCAAATGCCAGATGGGCTTTCTGGGCTAGAAAAAGCAGCATATATTTATGCAAAGATGTGTACTATTTTGACTTACGACAATAAGTTTATGGCTGCAAATCAAGAAGGCGAGGCAGCCGAGAAACATAAGAGCTTGGACTACGTAGGTCAAATTTCACCCGATAATAATGAGGTAGTTTGCTTCGAATTTAATATGATTTACGCGAAAATGCTCGATGAGCAGGGGTTGCATTTTAAGAGTGAATATAAAAACTTGATCGGGGAAGATTATGGTGATGGCCATGCTAATCTAGAGTTCAGAGATGGAAAGTTTATTGTACGTGCAGATTCGGTAGCTAGCATACTAGGCGGAGACATTGCAAGAGCAAAACTTGGTTTACCACTGACTGGTTTTGAGTGTGAAAGTCCCAATCCGCGCACCCAGAAAGAATTCCAAGATAAAGTTAGTGCTATGTATGAGCTAGTACAATCTCAAGAACGCGATAATGACCCTTGGAATGAATATGATTCGCTAACCGAAAACCTACATCCTGTAGAATTCGATGAAAAGAAGACAATTTTATTAGATAGATTAAAATCAACGAATTTGCGTGGTATAGACGCGATGAGTTATGCTTTGCAACTCAGAAAGACACTCTTTAGCGAGCAAGAAAGAAAAGATAATGTTTCGATCGTTGTTCTACGCAATAATGCAGTTAACGGGGATGGCCCGAAGCTAGAGGCAGGCGCAGTAATTGCAATGAGTGGATCTAACCTTGATAACAGAGATGGAAATACGCGCTACTACTATTTATCAAGTGAACGCGAGTTGACATCTCTTACTCTCGAAGATATTAAAAGCAAGCTAGATGATGGAACCTTTGAATATATTGAACGCAAAGATCCAAAAATACCTGGAACGGTTGAACCGGATGAAGGAAAAGGAGAATAAAATGGATAAAATAGTATTTTTAGAGCCTGTATTTTGTGAAAGAATCTGGGGTGGACGTAATTTAGAGAAGTTTGATTTTTCTATTCCACAAGGAAATATTGGAGAAGCGTGGGTTATTGCCGCTCATGATAACGGTAGTTCAAAAATAACAAACGGTGAGTTAGCAGGTTTAACATTAAAAGAAGCTTATGAGAAACAACCTACTTTATTTACTGAGAAAGTGTATGATAAGTTTCCATTATTAATTAAAATTTTAGATGCTAGTGATAATCTATCAGTTCAAGTACATCCTGAAGACGATTATGCACGTGAAAATGAGAATGGTGAACTTGGTAAAACTGAATGTTGGTATGTACTGGATGCTAAAGAAGGTGCTAAGTTAGTATATGGACATACTGCTAAAACAAAAGAGGAGTTCAATGATAAAATTAATCGTGAACAATGGCAAGAATTATTCATAGAAGAAGAAGTAAAAGCGGGAGATTTCTTCTATATTCCAGCGGGAACTCTTCATGCGATTGGAGAGGGAATATTAATATATGAAGTGCAACAAAATTCTGATACGACATATCGAGTATATGATTATGATCGTGTCGACAAAGATGGCAATAAACGTGAACTTCATATAGAGAAAACAAAAGATGTGACAAAAGTTCCATTTGAAAAAGTTACCACAAGCCCTAAAACAGAAAAATTAGAAGGGGCTACAGTAACATACTTAGCTGACGAAAGGTACTTCTCTGTGTTTAAAGTAGAAGTGGAGGGACAAGTTTCTCTAGAAAAAACTCGAACAGGAAATTTATTTACCGTCCTTAATGGTAGCGGAAGTGTAGAAATAGACGATAATATTTATGACGTGAAGAAAGGAGATAGTTTTATTTTAACAACTGATTGCAGTAAATACACATTAAAAGGAAATATGTTCTTAGTAGGAAGTTATGATAGATAAAACTAAAATGAGATTATCCTGGTAAGGAAGATTATTTTAAAATTACAGTATAATATTAAATTTATCGTTGAATTAGTATCTGATTGTTAAATAAAAAATTCAAAGATGTTTTATATAGTGAATAGAAGCGACTTTTTAAATCAATTATGAGTAAAGAGTCGCTTTTTATTTTTTAAAAATAGGAGTTTAATGTATTAAATAGAGACAATAAGACTAGACAATAGATTTACATATACTATATAAACGTCAACTGAATCAACTATTATTATATAGTTTAAACATGATAACAATAGCAACGGTTAAAAGGTTTTCAAAAAAAATAAATTTTCAAGTTTTTTCTATTGACAAACTAAAGAAAACGTTTTACAATATAAGTGTATTAAAATTTAATGTGTTAAATAAATGCACAAAATAAAAAACAAATAACGGAGGTTATTACAATGAAAGATTTAAAAGGATTATATTCGGCTTTACTTATTCCATTTGATGAAAATGGTGAGGTTAAAGAAGAGGGGCTAAGACAGGTTATTGAACATAACATCAATGTAAGTAAAATTGATGGTTTATATGTTAACGGAAGTAGTGGGGAGAACTTCTTATTAAACACTGCTCAAAAGAAACAAATTTTCAAATTTGTAAAAGAAGTAGTTGGGGATAGAGTTAAACTTATCGCTCAAATTGGATCTTTAGATTTAAATGAAGCTGTAGAATTAGCTAAATATGCTACAGAATTAGGATATGACTCATTATCAGCAGTTACTCCATTCTACTACCCATTATCATTTAATGAAATCAAACACTACTACAAAACAATCATCGATGCTACAGATAACAGCATGATTCTTTACTACATTCCATTCTTAACAGGAGTTAAAATTAGTTTAGATCAATTCGCTGAATTACTAGAAGATGAAAAAGTTATCGGTGTTAAATACACTGCTGCAGACTTCTATCAATTAGAAAGATTCAGAAAACGATTCCCTAACAAACTAATTTGGTCTGGATTCGATGAAATGTTAGTTCAAGCTGCTATTACAGGAGTAGACGGAGCTATCGGTTCTACATACAATGTTAACGGACAAAGAAGCCAAGAAATCTTCAGACTTGCTAAAGAAGGTAAAGTTGCTGAAGCTTACGAACTTCAACATGAAGCGAATGATGTAATTGAAAAAGTATTAGAATTAGGATTATATCAAACTCTTAAAGAAATCTTAAAAGTTAAAGGTATTGATGCAGGGTACTGTAAACAACCTATGAAAGTATTTGATCCAGCTAAACTACCAGAAGTAGAAAAATTAGTTAAAGATTATAATCTATAATTTAACAAATAAGGGGTAAAAAATTAGGGGTGGAAAGAGGAGAATTTCTCCTCCTTCCTAAATATTAGAAAAAATATTATTAAGAAAAAATAGGAGGGAGTACCATGGATAAAATAGGATTTGGTACACTTAACAGTATAGTTTTAGCGATTTATCTGTTAGCTATGCTAGCAATAGGGGTGTATTTCACTAAAAAAGCAGGTGAAAGCACGGATGAATTCTTTAAAGCCGGAGGGAACATTCCATCTTGGGCAGTAGGATTCTCAATTTATGCAACAACATTATCGGCAATTACGTTTATGGCGACGCCAGAAAAAGCATTTAACGGAGACTGGACATACGCAGCAGGAAACTTCTCGATTATCGCGATTATTCCGATATTAATTCACTACTATGTTCCATTCTTTAGAAAATTAAATGTAACGACAGCATATGAATATTTAGAAGAACGTTTTAATCCTAGTGTACGTGTAGTAGGAAGTGTGTTATTCTCACTATTCCATATTGGACGTGTAGCTATCGTTATTTACTTACCAACAGTTGCTATTACATCAGTATCGACACTTAACCCATTCTTAGTGTGTGCGGTTATCGGATTACTTTGCGTAGTTTACTCATTCTTAGGAGGGGTAGAAGGAGTTATCTGGACAGACGTTATCCAAGGTATCATTTTACTTGGAGGAGCTGTTTTAGTAATTATCTTAGGAACATACCACGTAGGTGGATTTGGACAAATTACTCAAGATGCTTTAGCAAATGGTAAAATTGTAACAGCTGAGAAATTTAGTTGGTCATTAACAGCATCAACTATTCCAATTATCTTCATTGGATCAGTATTTAACAGTTTACAACAATACACAGCTTCTCAAGACGTAGTTCAACGTTATAGCACTACTGAATCTGTAAAAGAAACTAACAAATCAATCTGGACTAATGGATTATTAGCATTCATCTCTATTCCAATCTTCTACGGAATGGGAACAGTTTTATACAGCTTCTACAAAGGTAGCCACGCTGTAACAAAATTACCAGACTTCATGAACGCTGAAGTAGTAGGTAAAGCAGCTAATACAACAGCTTTAGTACCTTACTTCATCTTAACAGCATTACCTGCAGGGGTTGCGGGATTAGTTATTGCAGCTATCTTAGCAGCGGCTCAATCAACAATCGCATCAAGCTTAAACTCAATTTCAGCTTGTATCACAGTTGATATTAAACAACGTTTCTTTGGATTAAGTAAAGATGCTAAACAAGACGTTCTATTAGCTCGTATTATCATCATCG
>ERZ773233.1990-NODE-1990-length-11584-cov-26.787839_pt1 | contig 11584 bp, 12 predicted proteins | sample MGYA00580991_ERZ773233 | MGnify/ENA primary metagenome ERZ773233 (study PRJEB29015, sample SAMEA2738178) | human oral metagenome | biome: human oral; feature: human-associated habitat; material: saliva | place: China | collected 2161 ...
GGTTCAACCCCTATGCGAAGCTAGTACTTTCGGATGAAAATGGAAATTTCAATAAACAGTTGATTGCGGATTTTATTTCCCAGAAACGAAAAGGTTCACCTTCGAATGTGATAACCGTTGGTGACAATAAATATGCTGCTTTTGTAGATTTTGACAATAAGCTGACATATTTTATTGACAATGTTTATGATCAAGATGAAAATGTTGATCCAAATATGACTCGACCTGTTATTGGGATTATTTCAGTTGATAACTACGACGATGTGACAGGAAGTTTGCCAGATGCGGATGTTTCAAAAATCAATACATTTGTAGCAGGATTTATTTCTGAGTTTGCTAAGGCTAAGCATATTCATTATCGACGTATTGAAGGGGATCGCTTTTACTTCTTTACCAATTACAGTGTTTTGACAGAATTCATGGATCAAAAGTTTTCTGTCTTGGATGACTTCCGTCAACAGGCTCAAGAACGTGGTTTACCACTGACTTTGAGTATGGGCATATCCTTTGGGACGCTTAAGCATGATCAAATCGGGCAAGTTGCCTTGCAGAACCTTAATATTGCACTTGTTCGAGGTGGGGATCAAGCTGTTGTTAAGGAAAATGATGATCACAAGGAACTTCTTTATTTTGGAGGAGGCTCTGTCTCAACGGTTAAGCGTTCTCGTACAAGAACAAGGGCTATGATGACTGCAATCTCAGATAAGTTAAAAACAGTCGAAAAAGTATTTGTTGTTGGTCACAAGAATCTTGATATGGACGCCTTAGGGGCTACTGTTGGTATGGCCCATTTTGCTAGTCAGATTGTTAGAAAGAGCTATGCTGTTTATGATGATATGGCTATGAATGCGGATATTGAGCGTGCGGTCGAACGTTTGAAAGAAGATGGGCAGTCACCACTTATTACACTCTCAGAAGCTGAAGAACTAGTTAATCAACACTCGTTGTTAATTATGGTTGACCATTCAAAAATCAATTTAACCCTATCTCAGGATTTTTATAATCAATTTAATGAAGTTATTATCGTAGACCATCACCGTCGAGATGATGACTTCCCTGAAAATGCGGTTTTGACTTTTATTGAAAGTGGAGCAAGCTCTGCTTGTGAATTGGTTACGGAGTTGTTACAATTCCAAGGGGCTCCAGAACGTTTGAGTAAAATCCAAGCTTCTATCCTTATGGCAGGTATAATGCTAGATACCAAGAATTTCTCTACGCGTGTTACTAGTCGAACATTTGATGTTGCCTCTTACCTTCGTAGTTTAGGAAGTGACAGTGGAGAAATTCAAACGATTTCTGCTACTGATTTTGACGAATATCGACGTATTAATGAGTTAATTCTTGCAGGCGAACGAATTACTGATGATATAATCGTTGCTACAGGAGATAACCATAAGTGTTATAATAATGTTGAGATTTCTAAGGCGGCAGATACTATGCTTGCAATGGCTGGAATCGAAGCAACCTTTGTTGTTGCTCGAACAAGTCCCTCTACTGTAAACATATCTTCTCGAAGCCATAATGCGATTAATGTACAACGTATTATGGAAAAATTAGGTGGTGGAGGACATTTCAACCTAGCTGCCTGCCAGTTACGAGACTGTAGTGTTGCTCAAGCGCAAAATAAATTAATTGAAACTATTATGGGAGAGTTGGCTCCCAAGGAGGATTAAAATGAAAGTTATTTTCTTACAAGACGTTAAGGGTAAAGGGAAAAAAGGTGAAATTAAAGAAGTACCATCAGGTTATGCTCAAAACTTCTTGATTAAAAAGAATCTTGCTAAAGAAGCAACAAACCAAGCTATCGGGGAGTTGAAAGGAAAACAAAAATCAGAAGAAAAGCATGCTGCAGAGTTGTTAGCTGAAGCAAAACGCGTTAAAGAACAACTTGAGAAAGAAGAAAATCGTCTTCAATTTACTGAGAAGGTTGGACCAGATGGTCGTACATTTGGTTCAATTACAGCTAAAAAGATTGCGGAAGGACTTCAGAAACAGTTTGGAATCAAGATTGATAAACGTCATATTGAACTTGAACATCCTATTCGAGCGATTGGTTTGATTGAGGTTCCTGTAAAGCTTCATAAAGAAGTGAGTGCACAAATTAAGCTTAACATCAAAAATAGTGCTGAGTAATTCGTTGACACTATAAGTAAATCTTGTAAAGGAGGGAATAATTGTGGCAGAAGCTCAAGAATTACGAGTGCAACCTCATGATTTAGTAGCGGAACAGTCTGTTTTGGGGGCTATTTTCATTAACCCGGAAAAGTTAATTACGGTTCGAGAGTTTATCGAAGCAGATGACTTTTACAAGTATTCCCATCGTGTCATTTTTAAAGCAATGGTAACGCTGTCGGATCGAAATGATGCCATTGATGCCACGACAGTACGTACTATTCTAGACGACCAAGATGACCTCCAAAACATAGGGGGTATTTCTTATCTTGTAGATTTGGTCAACAGTGTTCCAACATCCGCAAATGCTGAGTACTATGCTAAGATTGTGGCTGAGAAAGCCATGCTTCGCCGTATTATAAATAGGTTGACAGAAACTGTCAATCAAGCATATGAGGGCGCAACTGAATCTGATGAAATTATTGCAAATGCTGAGAAAGCCTTAGTTGATGTTTCAGAGCATAGCAATCGTAGTGGTTTCCGCAAAATATCTGAAGTTCTTGATGTCAATTTTAATACTTTGGAGATGCGTTCACAGCAAACATCAGATGTTACTGGATTACCGACAGGTTTCCGTGACCTTGACAAGATTACAACAGGTTTACACCCGGACCAATTAATTATTTTAGCAGCTCGTCCCGCTGTTGGTAAAACAGCCTTTGTGTTGAATATTGCTCAGAATGTTGGCACCAAGCAAAATAAAGCTGTTGCAATCTTTTCACTAGAGATGGGTGCAGAAAGCTTGGTTGATCGTATGTTAGCAGCCGAAGGTATGATTGATTCCCATGCTTTACGTACAGGTCAATTGACAGAGCAAGATTGGAATAATGTTATGATTGCTCAAGGGGCACTGGCTGAGGCACCTATTTACATAGATGATACCCCTGGTATAAAGATTACTGAGATTCGTGCACGGTCCCGTAAATTGTCACAAGAAGTAGAGGGTGGTCTCGGTCTTATTGTGATTGACTATTTGCAGTTGATTACAGGGACGCGACCAGAAAATCGCCAACAAGAGGTCTCAGATATTTCAAGACAGTTAAAAATCTTAGCCAAGGAGCTCAAAGTTCCTGTAATTGCCTTGAGTCAGTTATCTCGTGGGGTTGAACAACGTCAGGATAAACGTCCAGTCTTGTCTGATATCCGTGAGTCAGGATCTATTGAGCAGGATGCAGACATTGTAGCTTTCTTATATCGTGATGATTACTACCGAAAAGAGAATGAAGAATCAGAGAATGCGATTGAAGATAATACAATCGAAGTTATCCTAGAAAAAAACCGTGCTGGTGCGCGTGGAACAGTCAAGTTACTATTCCAAAAAGAATATAATAAATTTTCATCGATTGCTCAGTTTGAGGAATCGTAACTTTCAGATTTAAGGAGATATATATGAGTGACGCATTTGCAGATGTTGCTAAAATGAAAAATATAAAGGAAGCTATTAAAGCTCATGAAGGTCAGTTGGTAGAATTGACTCTAGAGAATGGACGTAAACGTGAAAAGAATAAGATTGGTCGTTTGACAGAAGTCTATCCATCATTGTTTATTGTTGAGTATCAGGACTTCAGTTCTCAAGCTGGCGCTATTAATAATAATTATGTTGAATCTTATACTTATTCAGATATTTTGACTGAAAAGACTCTCATTCGTTATTTGAGTCCTGAGGAACAAGCTGAAATCGAAAATAAATAAGAAAAAGCCTTTACTTGGGCTTTTTTTCGTGGTAAAATAGTCAAGTATGTGAAATAATAGCAGGATAAAATGAAGCTCGTCAACAGGAAGTCGGCTAGAAAAGTAACCTTTGCTGTTTGGGCGAAGTCTTTCTGAACGAATCAGGTTTATCTAAAACGTTATTTCCTAAAAATATTTTTTATAGGAGGACATTATTAATGTCACGTTATACAGGTCCATCATGGAAACAATCACGTCGCCTTGGTTTCTCACTTACAGGCACAGGTAAAGAATTGGCACGTCGTAACTACGTACCAGGTCAACACGGCCCAAATAACCGTTCAAAACTTTCAGAGTACGGTTTGCAATTGGCTGAAAAACAAAAACTTCGTTTCTCATATGGTTTGGGTGAAAAACAATTCCGTAACTTGTTCGTACAAGCTACTAAAGTTAAAGGTGGAACACTTGGTTTCAACTTTATGGTTCTTTTGGAACGTCGTCTTGACAACGTTGTTTACCGTCTTGGTCTTGCAACAACTCGTCGTCAAGCACGTCAATTTGTAAACCACGGTCACATCCTTGTTGACGGTAAACGTGTTGATATCCCATCATACCGCGTTGAAGTTGGTCAAGTAATCTCAGTTCGTGAAAAGTCAGCTAAAGTTCCTGCTATCCTTGAAGCGGTAGAAGCTACTATCGGACGTCCAGCATTCGTATCATTTGATGCTGAAAAACTTGAAGGTTCATTGACACGTCTTCCAGAACGTGATGAAATCAACCCAGAAATCAACGAAGCACTTGTCGTTGAATTCTACAACAAAATGCTTTAATTTTAAGATTATTGTATCGAAGAGCCTGTTATTATGGGCTTTTTCTTTGTTTTAAAAGACTGTTTCAGCAATTTGCTTACCTTTTTGCTTACTTTTATATAGATTTTAGAGCCATTTCATAGAATGAGATGGCTTTTTTGTTTTCTAACATTAACAAGCTCCTAGTCACTTGTATTAGACTAGGAGCTTGTTCCATTATCTTATGATATGTAATTTTGAGGTATAGATTATTTATTTTCCAGTCCACCTTCAAAATCTGCTGAAACATTTGAAACGTAGTTGGTGAAGTAGGCTTCAAAATCTTTTTTTAGTTGTTTGTACTCTTCTTCTGAGTATTCCTTATCCTCTATATAAGCTTGAAATCTAGGGATTTTCAAGTCTTTTTGTAGACGTTGTATTACTTCTGTTTTTGTCATAAGGACCTCTCTTTCACTCTTTATTTTACCATATTTTAAATTGTATAAAACATGTGTGTTGTTTTAATGCCTTACTTTTGATATACTGTCAAAGTTATTTAAGAAGGGAGATACTATGTCTATTATTACACTAATTTTAGCTGGGGTTGTTGCTTTGGAGCATCTTTATATTATGTATTTGGAAACTTTTGCAACACATTCAGACACAACTAGTAGAGTCTTCAATATGAGCAAAGAAGAGCTTCAACGCGAGTCTGTTACAAACTTATTTAAAAATCAAGGTATTTATAATGGTTTAATCGCTGTATTCCTCTTGTATGGTATTTTTAGCAATAGTCAGCTACTTGTAACTGTTTTTGTTCTTAATGTTTTCTTTGCTGCTGTTTATGGTGCTGTAACTGCTAATAAGAAGATTATTTTTACGCAAGGTGGCCCCGCAATATTGACCTTATTTTCACTTATTATCTCATTGTTCTAGGGATTTAATTATAAGAGAAGAAAGCTACTTTATCTACCGAGATACTTTGTAGCTTTTTTGTGCTTCTGGAGTTATTTTATTGTGGAATAAATCGTAGAAGGAAGTCTGTCATTTCTTGAGGTGATTCCTTTTTGCCTTTGTTTATCCATGCTTGACAAGCACCAAAAATAGCATGAGCAAAATAAATACTGGCATAGTCTTTCTCAAATCCTTTGAGAGCTCTTTTTTCAGCTGAAGGGTCAATAAAGTCCTCAGTTATCAAACGCTGAAGTTTATGTATCAGAAAATCTTGAATTTCTTTTGAGCCATTTGTAGACAATAGAGCTGATAGGAGCTTTTCACGAGTGAGAAATTCAAAGATTTCGAGAAAGGCACCTTCTTTCTTTCCTTCATATTTATCAAAGATGTATTCTAGTTTGTGAAAAAGCTCCTTCTGATAACTATCAATCATTTCATATTTATCTTTATAGTGGGTATAAAAACTCGAACGGCTAATCCCAGCTGTTTGAACTAGACGAATAGTTGTAATCTCATTGAAATCTTGGTCTTTAAGGCATATTACCAAAGCATCTAAAAGAGCTTTTTTAGTCTGTGAACGCCTTTGATCTTTTGTCATGATTTCTCCTTTCACACAATTTTAGACAATATGTCCAAAAAACAGTTTTTAAATATTGATTTTTAAAATTAATGAGTTTATAATTGATTATATCATAAAAATAAACACGATGTCTAAAAAGGAGAATTATGTTAGCAGAATTAAAGGCTCTTCTAAAAAGTCCAAAGCTATGGATAACCATTATTGGTGTTTCATTGATACCCGCTTTGTATAATCTAATATTTTTATCTTCTATGTGGGACCCTTACGGTAATGTGAAACATCTGCCAGTGGCAGTGGTGAACAAAGATAAGAGTGCTAGTTTTCAAGATAAGACGCTTAATATTGGTCACGATATGGTGGACAATATGTCTAAAAATAAAAATTTAGACTATCATTTTGTAACTGAAACTGAAGCACAAAAAGGAATAGAAGACGGTGATTACTATATGGTTATCACTTTCCCAGAAAACCTCTCAAGTAATGCAGCAAGTCTTTTGACAAATGATCCTAAGAAACTTGAAATTTCTTATCAGACAACAGCAGGGCATAGCTTCGTTTCTTCGAAAATGAGCGATTCTGCCATGTCTAAGTTAAAGGATACCGTTTCTAAAAATATTACGTCAACTTATGTTGGAGCTGTCTTTAGAAGTATGTCTCAACTGCAGGGTGGGATGGGAACTGCAGCGAATGGGGCCAGTCAATTATATGCAGGTGCAGGAGCACTTCAATCTGGAGGTCAGACCTTATCAAATGGTCTAGGAACTCTTGCTGGTTCTACTCAAACATTGGCGACAGGTGTTGATACCTTGAGTTCGGGCGCATCTGCCTATACTTCAGGTGTGTCAACTTTGTCAGGTGCTTTGTCACAGTTAAATAGTAACTCAGAGGCTGTTAATTCTGCTGCGGGTCAATTTGCATCAGGAGCAGAAGCTATGAATACCTTAGTTACAGGTGCTGATTCTTTGTCAACAGCGCTTAGTCAAATGGCTACAGCAACAAGTTTATCTGAAGAACAGCAAACACAGTTGTCAAGCTTGTCAACTAATTTAACTGATTTAAATACAGCAATTCAAAATCTTAATACGGCAGTAAGTAATACATCATTACCTAGTGGAACATCAACAACATCAGTAGATACAAGTTCAATAGCGACTTATCTTTCAAATATTTCTTCTGCAGCTAGTTCTATAGCTACAGCTAGTGCCACTGACAAAGCGAATGATTTGGCTGCGGTACAAGGAACAGCTGCATATCAAAGCTTGACAGCAGATCAACAAGCGGAGATTACTTCAGCAATTAGTAATGCAGGCTCTACAGCAAGTAGTTATGCTTCAACTATTGCATCAGATGTGTCAAGTATGTCAACAGCTTTGTTAAGCTTGACAGGTACGACAACAACTAGTAGTGGAGAATCAAGCAACTTAGCTTCTCTACAAACGTCTATTTCAGGCATTGCAAGTTCGGCAAATGCTCTTCTTCCTGTAGCTTCCTCAACTATATCATCAATGCAAGCTAATATTGCTAATGTTAACTCAGTACTTGTTAATCAATTATCGCCTGGGGCAATTCAAGTTGCTTCAGGTGTGTCAACAGCTCAAAGTACTTTAGCTACAGGGGCAAGCAATCTCTCAACAGGTTTGTCAACCTACACTGGTGCTGTGTCAACGATTGCTAGTGGTGCACAAACTCTAGATGCTAACAGTAGTACCTTAATGAATGGATTTTCTACCCTTAAAAGTGGTACAAGTGCTCTTAATACAGGTGCCCAACAATTGGCAACTGGAGGAAACACTTTAACAAATGGATTGACAAATCTGTCAACCAATCTTTCTACCTTGTCTGACTCATTAAACAAGGCTAATCAACAGTTATCACTTGTTTCTGTAAACTCAGAAAATGCTAAGATAGTCAGTGCTCCTCTAAAAGAGAAGAAAACTGATAAGGATAAGGTTGACACTAATGGTGTGGGAATGGCTCCATATATGATTTCGGTTTCTCTTATGGTTGTAGCTCTTTCAACCAATGTTATCTTTGCTAAAAGCTTGACAGGAAGAAGCTTTACGAGTCGTTTTGACTGGGCTAAAAATAAGTTATTTATCAATGGTATTATTACAACTATGGCTGCCATTGCCCTTTATATTGCTATTCGATTTGTGGGAGTTGAACCAAATCATCCACTAGCTACATTTGGTATGATTCTCCTTGCAGCGTGGACTTTAATGGCGCTCGTTACAGCCCTTGTAGGTTGGGATGATAGATATGGTGCATTTGCTTCCATGATTCTGTTGCTTTTACAGCTAGGTTCTAGTGCAGGGACTTATCCAATTGAACTTAGTCCTAAGTTCTTTAAGGTCGTACAACCATTCTTACCAATGTCCTACTCTGTGTCAGGCCTTCGTCAAACTATTTCTATGACAGGACAAATCTCAGATCAAGTACGTATGCTAGTCATTTTCTTACTTATTTTTGTAGTTGTAGGTATTGTTATTTATAGACCAAAAACTGAGAATGTATAAACTAAAAGCCGGCTAATGTGAGCCGGCTTTTTTATGTTATTCGACAGTTATATTACCGAGATCGGAGGTGATGGTAAGTGTATTATCTTTTGAGTTCTTAAGGTTATTCGTAACATCCACCTCTCCTGAGTGACTATCTGCTTGAACATTGATAGTGTAATCTTTAAGAGCTATTTCAACTTCACCGGTTGTGACGTCAAGTTTATTGTGACCGTTAAAAATTAAGTTATTACCAGAGTATTCTCCCATTGCAATAGATAAATCTGCGTTAGTAAAAAGGGTATTATCACTATCAACACTACCAACATCAAGGTTAGCTTTTAGGTTGCTGACTATCATTTTAGTAAAAGTCAGGTCCCCCATATTTAGATTAATGTCTGCTTGTCTAACCGTGCTATTGCTTAAATCTAGATTTCCAGTTGCTAAATCAGCCTTTAAGAAATCAATCGTTTGTTTTTTAGGAAGTGTAATAATAATGGTTTGCTTTCTGACTTCCTGGTCGATAGCAGAAGAGAGGTTTATTAAATCTTTTAATCCGAAAAAGTTAATGTGTTTTTTAGAAGTCGAATCTAATTTAGAGTTGTTATCATTAATAGTTAATTGACCATCCTTTACAGTTGTGTCAATTGGATCTTTTGTTTTTTGGTAGTAAGAAAGCGTAGTTTTGTTAACGTCAGCACTTTTAATAAGAACATTGTAGCTACTACTTTTAATATCAATCTTATTGAAGTTATCAACTTCCTTCTTGACATAATCTAGCTCACTTTTATTTTGATTTTGTAAATCTGTCAAGCCACCTTGACTATAACCCCAAGTTGCTAATCCCCCGCCTAAGAATAGAGAGATGAGAGATACTCCAAGGACAATCTTTTTCCAAGTTTTCATGATTTTCTTCCTTTCTTGATGAGCCATTTAATCGATAGAGTAATTAGCTTTACAATAAGTTTACAGATTTCAAATGAAATCAAAAGTAGTAAAAGAGCTCCCCCGAACATCAATAGTCCTACACCTAGTCCAAACAGTGTTGAAGCTAGTGAAACACTTAAGAGAGAGAAACTTGTAAAGAAAGTGTGAACACCACTAAAGAGTAAGACAAAAGTAAGAGCTAAGGCAGTCACCATGACCGCAAAAATAATCATAAGAAGTGTCATTATCATAGCTAAGAAGAAAAGAAGAATTGGTAAAGCTACTGGACTAGCTAAGACTGCAAGAATAGCAATCCAAATAATAGTTGTTTTATTACGCAAACTAGTCGTATCCTCAATAACCTTTTCATCTAGTAGACGGCTAATGACCTCATGTGCAGCTTCCTTAGGTGTACCTAATTCTGCAATAACTAGAGATTCATTTTCGGGTCCAGCCTCCTCAAAATATTCCATGAAATATTCTAGAGCTTCTTCGTAGTCCTTTTGTGGTAATTTTCGTAGATATTTTGTTAATTTGGCTATATATTCAGTCTTTGTCATGTCTTAAACTCCCTTCCACAATACCATCCAGAGTTTCTTTGTAAGTTAACCATTCCTTATTAAGAAACTGAAGCTGCTCTTTGCCATCTGGGGTAATACTATAATATTTACGTTTGCGCCCTTGATACTCTTGACTGTAGGTGGTCATATAGCCTGCTTTTTCAAGTTTTTTTAGAATAGGATAAAGTGTTGACTCCTTGATATTAGCCGCAAGCTTTATGGTTTGACTAATCTCATAACCATAAGAGTCTTCTCTATCAATAATTGCTAATATTAAGAACTCAATCAGGGTTGACGATGTTGGAAAATACATGGTTTGCTCCTTTTCTTTTAGGATATGTATAAAAATTATATATAATTATTTTACATATTGAGTGTATCTCTTTTAGAAAGATATGTCAATATTTTATATATAAAATTATTATATAATAGGGCTATCTTATTTTTTATGATAATATGAAACCAAGGAGTACTTATGACTATTAAAGATAAATTAGCTCATTACGAGCCGAAGCCACTGGGGGAGAAAGGACGCTATGCAGTTCTCTTGCCCTTAATATATGATGTAAAAACTGATAAGTATCAAGTTCTTTACCAAGTACGAAGCGAACATATTTCTCAACCGGGTGAGGTTTCTTTTCCTGGTGGACGTGTCGAAGACGGCGAGACTTTTCAAGAGGCTGCTATACGAGAAACTTGTGAGGAATTAAACCTAGTTCCTGATCAAATTAACATTTGGGGGGAGATTGATTATCTAATTCATCAGGGTAGAACCATCCATTGCTTTGTTGGAAAGATAAATATAGAAAATTGGGAGTATATTCATCCGAACGAAGAGGTAGAGCGATTGTTTACAGTTGATGTTGACACATTATTGACAGAAGAACCTACTTATTACACTGTAACTTCAACCTTGAGTAATGCGAAAGATTTCCCGTTTTTCCTAGTTAAAAACAAAGAGAGGTATAATTTCGGGTATAGTGAACGTCATATTCCTTTTTACAGAAACTTGACAGAGAATATATGGGGGATGACAGCCATGTTTACACATAGATTTACAGATATCTTGAAAGATTTAGAGTGAAAATTAAAGAGCGACGATAAAAGGTGGTAAACTTTATATTGAATAATGACTTTTTCGTTTTATTGTATTCTCTTTGCGACAGGAAGGTAGGAGTAAGATATTAATAGAGGCTATTATGCTTTTGTGATCTTTTTACTAGAACGAATGACTGTTATATTTGGTAATAAAAAAACCATGAAAATAAGATTTTCATGGTTTTTAATTCAATTATTTTACTTCAGTAAAGATTACGTGTTTACGCAATTTTGGTGAGTATTTTTTCAATTGAAGACGGTCTGGAGTGTTACGTTTGTTTTTTGAAGTAAGGTACAAGCGTTCACCAGATTCTTTGTGTTCAAGTGTAATATTTACGC
>ERZ773233.1993-NODE-1993-length-11576-cov-5.923618_pt1 | contig 11576 bp, 9 predicted proteins | sample MGYA00580991_ERZ773233 | MGnify/ENA primary metagenome ERZ773233 (study PRJEB29015, sample SAMEA2738178) | human oral metagenome | biome: human oral; feature: human-associated habitat; material: saliva | place: China | collected 2161 ...
CTTATCATAGAAGTCCGAAAATAGGAATTTACAGACTTTGATTCACACAGCCAAATTTGCAAATATTAATATACCTCTTACTTTTTTGACCGATGACATTCTGAAAATGATGCTTTCCACCGGGGAAAATCATTTCAGGCTTAATGCCCCTAATGCAAAGGACAAAAGAGATCATTATTTTCTTTTTAAAAGACACGGTTATGATGACAATGCAAAAGTTCTAAGATATGAATATGTAGGACATCTTTACAATATTGAAATTTGATGTTTGATCTATCACATAAACCGTTACAAGCATATCTTGCCTTGGACACACTCTAGCTGACTAAAGCCTCACAGTGCTACTGAGTTTTATCTTTGCCTGACGTCTTGATAAATCAAGTACCGGCGGTCTCAAATCGTCCTTGGTAAGATAAACAATAGCTATTTATCTACCCCAATCACTTATACATCTATTTCTTGAAGGTAGGCAGTTAAATAAACACTCCCCATTCCGACCTTTGAGAGTATTATTAAATTATAAGTAGATTTTTGTATCTACAGAATAACTATTTATACAATATCAAATCTTTCATGCTTAGATTTCTTCTCGGGTCTCTGAGACCTAAAAAACACTACTTATTTCAATCTTTGCAGCATATAGTATTGTCGATAAAGCGAGATACAAATTTTACAGACGAGTATGTCCAAAGTCCGGCTCGCTACGGAGTAGGCGAACACACGAGTTGTGCAGCCTGTATTAAATTTTTCAAAACTTTATCGGCTGTACTGCCGTTAAGATTGAAATAAGCAGCGCTTTCGAACTTTATCGGCACTTTATTGACACTACTCCGGTAAGATTGAAATAAGCAGCGTTTTGAAATTTGTCGAAACTTTATCGACACTACTGCAAATAAGATCGAAATAAGCAGCATTTTCGACCTTTAATTTACAGCACCTTACTCAAAAAGTTTTTCAGTCTTTCACTTTTGGGATTTTCAAAGAATTCCTCAGGTGCAGCCTCTTCTACAAATTCTCCGCCGTCAAGAAACACCACCCTGTTGGCAACTTCTCTTGCAAAGCCCATCTCATGTGTAACTACTGCCATCGTCATGTTCTGCTGAGCAAGGTCTTTCATAACTGCAAGTACCTCTCCTACCATCTCCGGATCGAGTGCTGATGTAGGCTCGTCAAAAAGCATTACATCAGGCTTCATACAAAGTGCTCTTACTATAGCTATACGCTGCTGCTGACCTCCGGAAAGTTCTTGAGGATAAGCTGCGGCTCTGTCTTCAAGCCCTACTTTCTTAAGAAGATCCATGGCATACTCCTCGGCTTCTGTTTTGGACTTTTTTTGAAGTTGCATAGGAGCTATAGTCATATTTTTAAGTACCGTCATGTGAGGAAATAAATTGAATTGCTGGAAGACCATCCCCATTTTTTGTCTGTGAAGATCTATATCGGTCTTTTTGTCGCAAATATCTACACCTTCGAAGTATATTTTACCTCCACTCGGCTCTTCAAGTCTGTTCAGACATCTTAAGAAAGTTGACTTTCCGGATCCTGACGGACCCACAAGGCAGATCACATCTCCTTTATACACGTTAAGGCTTATTTTTTTCAATACTTCTTTATGGTCGAAATTTTTATACAAGTCCTCAACTCTTATAAGCACATTATCGTAGTTATAAATATTTTCACTATTTTGCACTTTTTCCAAGCCTCCTTTCCAGTATTCCTATAAGGTAAGAAAGTCCCATTACTATTACCAAATATATTAAAGCTACCGCTATCAGCGGCATAAAAGCCGAATAAGTCCTGCTTCTTATGATATCTCCCGCCTTGGTGATATCTACCAGTGCTATATATCCGGCTACCGAAGTCTCTTTAACAAGTACTATAAATTCATTGCCGAGTGCCGGCAAAATATTCTTAAAAGCCTGAGGCATAATAATATTTCTCATAGTTTGAAAGTAATTAAATCCAAGACTTCTGCCGGCTTCAAACTGTCCCTTAGGTATCGCATTGATTCCGGCACGGAATATTTCCGCTTGATACGCTCCCGAATTGATCCCGAATGCAAGTATTGCCACAAAGCTTTTATCTACATTTCCGCTTGCGAATATTACATAGTATATGATCATAAGCTGCACCAAAACGGGAGTACCTCTTATAATAGTAAGATATACCACCGATAAGGCATTAAGAAATTTGAGCTTTCCCGTATTTTGATATGTACTTCTTATAATTGCAACCATAAAACCCAAAAAAACACCAATAAGTACTGCCCAAAAAGTAATCATCAGTGTTGTCTTAAGTCCGTCTGCAAGGTACTTCCATCTGTCATCTTTTATGAAATTAAGTACAAACGCATCCCTAAAATTCTGCCACCACATAATTTCCCTTTCTACGTTAATAAGTTACTGTATCATTTGTAAAACTGCCGGATCGAAAGATCATAGCATCTTCACTCAAAACCTAAGATCCTATGCAAATAAATTCGTATCCTTTTACTCTTTACAAACTACTCTAAGCGATCATCATTTTTTCAAACACCGAATAGACTAAACTACCCGGACATATAAGTCAAGTATCCGAACACTTTAACAAACTATACAGGCTTGTTTTTTATTACAAACTTATGGAGCTGTGACATGATATATCATAATGTCACAACCCCATTTACTTAATAACTTACTCAGCCTTAATATATTTTCCTATGATTTCGTCTATCTTACCCTCAGCCTTAAGTTCTTTAAGTGCTTCGTTTATCTTGCTCTGAAGTGCGGTATTGCCTTTCTTAAGAGCTATTGCATAATCTTCTACCGCAAATGCCTCATCAAGTATCTTAAGTCCGCTTACTTCTTTTTCATAGAACTTTGCAGGCTCGCTGTCTATAATAACCGCATCTATCTTACCTTGAGAAAGTGCCTGTACAGCATCCATTCCCTTGTTATATTGTTCTACCTTTGAATCTTTAATATCTGTTGCCATTATATCTCCGGTAGTTCCGAGCTGAACGCCTATGCTCTTGCCTTCAAGATCAGCCGCTGACTTTATCTCGGAATCTTCTTTTACTATAATAACCTGTGTACCTGTAGCATAAGAATCGCTGAAATCAACATTTTGCTTACGCTCATCCGTTACTGTCATACCTGCAATACCGATATCCGCCTTACCTGATACAACTTCCGCTATTATCGCATCAAAAGCTCCGTCCTTTACCTCAAGTTCCAAACCAAGCTTATCGGCTATCGCCTGTGCTATTTCAATATCTATTCCCACGATCTCATTAGCATCATAATATTCATATGGAGGGAACTCCGCATTGGTTGAAACTATAAGCTTGCCTTCCTCCACGAGCTTGAGCTCTCCATCTGCCGCCGTACTCTCTCCTGCTGCCGAACTTTGATCTGCCGCAACTTCTGAGGTAGCATCTGCCGCCTGAGTTGTAGCATCCGAACTTGAGCTTGAACAAGCCGCCAATAAAAGCATTGAACTTAACATGATAGCTGATAAAATATTTTTCTTCATAATAACTCCTCCTTTATATTTATGCATTAATCATGCATAAAACTTGTATTCTTGTTATAATTATACATGTTTGCGTAGAAAAATCAAGTATATTTTTTGTATTTTCGTAATTAAGAAAAAAGAACTTAAGCCGAATTCAATATCGGCATAAGTCCTTTTCATATTTTATGCTATGTATACCCCGTCTTTATCAAGCCTATATCCATCAGGTGTTATAGTATCAAGAAGCATATCTCCGTTTTCTCCCAAATAATACCACTTGGCATTCCATAAGATCCACCCCTTTTTCATATAGCCTTCATTGTCAAAATAGTACCACTTTCCTTTATCCTGCATCCACTCGGCTTTAGGGTAGGTTCCGTCTGCTCTTTTATACCACCATCCCTTGCTGTCAAGGATCCATTTGCCGCTATCTTTCTTAAGCTTTTTGGAAGCGGAACTGACTTTTATGGTTTTGGAAGATACGCCACCTGAAGATGAACTTCCCGAAAATGAACTTCCTGAAGATAAACTGCTATTTTCTTTCTTTGATTCGCTTTCTACTTCTTTAGCATTTTCTTTTACTTCACCTGACTCTACTTTTGTTCCTTCTGTTACTTCACTTGATTCTTCTTTTATTCCTTCTGTTGCTTCACCTGACTCTTCTTTTGTTCCTTCTGTTGCTTCACCTGACTCTTCTTTTGTTCCTTCTGTTACTTCACCTGACTCCTCTTTTGTTCCTTCTGTTGCTTCACCTGACTCTTCTTTTGTTCCCTCTGTTGTTTCACCTGACTCTTCTTTTGTTCCCTCTGTTGCTTCACCTGACTCTTCTTTTACATCTTCCTTTACTTCATACTTTTCAAGCTTATTCTTCGCTTCATCTATCGAATTTATAAAACCTTCAACGTAGAAAGGAATAGTTTCCGGCTTATCAAGTTCTTCTCTTGCCGCTGCTATGACTCTTTCAAAGTTTTTAACTTCATCTTCACTTGAAAATTTGTTGTCCGCTATATATTTTTTTGCATCAGCTATTCTTTTTTCCAGGTCATCTCTTAAATATCTTCTATCCTCTTTTGTTACTTTAAATACAGGATACTCGTCATTTTCCACTACTACTTCACCATCTTCATGCACATGAATGGTTATTTGATCGGGCTCAAACTTCCACATAAACTGTGCATTTTTGGATACGCATACAACATAAGTCTTTCCGCCCTCCTGACCTTCAAGTTTGAACTTAACGAGCCCGTTCTCATCTGATGTCACATTTTTATAAGAACTTAATCTCGGTACTATGGTATTGGCTGTAAGTTCAACGCCCGGCATAGGTTTATTGGTTTTGGCATCAAATACATAAAATTCGAACTCTGTTGTATTAAGTTTGTCTGAACTCTTTGAATATCCCTTAAACTCTACCAAACCGTCACCCTGATCCTCTATCGGCTTAGAGTTGATCTTTATGACCTTAGCGGATCCATTGGTTACAAATGTTACATTATCTTTATCGAATTTGAGTCCCGGAGTTGACATATATACCGTATATTCTCTATTCGGTTCAAGATCACTGAAGGTGTACTTTCCTTCATTATCAGTATGCCCGTTCATTATCATATTCGGAATACCGCCGTCAATTCTAAAAAGCCTGAAATTAGAATTTCCAAGTATCACATCATCCTTATAGGTAACTATAGTTATACTGTCAAGTACCTGCTCCTTAGCGGTTTTGCCGCTGTCTTCTCCGCCTGATTCATCACCGGTATTGGCTTCTTTAAGTATAAGCTTACCTACACTCCTACCTGTATCAGGATCGACCGGGTCTTCCCCGTTAAAACTGAATCTTATATCAGACATGGTATATCCGCTACCATCTTTAATGCTGATAGTATAAATTTTATTTTCAAAAACATCTAATATTAAATAACCGAACATAGATTGGTATTCTTGCTTTACACCTTCACTATCCTCTAAAATAAAATCGATCGGCTCGGTTATAGAGTCGTTATTCTCATCTATCAACTCAAAACCTGTTTGCACTTTTTCCTCTGCATATGCCTTGGCACTTCCGATAGAAAATGTGAGCACGATACATAAAAACAGTAACTTTCCTATTAATTTAACTAATTTTTTCTCCATGTATTCCTCCTACACATTTTTATAATTATATTACTATAATTTTAACAAATATATTGTAGGTTTTCAATATAGATAATTACTTTTAGAGGAAATGAGAAGTTTGCCGATTGTCGTTTACGATTATTTATACCTAAGAAAATTTCCTTATATGCCTTAAGTATTTTTTTGTGCCAGCAACCATGCTGTGATATGAACAGCCTGTTGAAATTTACCTTTTTTGATCAGATCTTCAATTTGATCGAAAGATAATGTAGTCACCTCAACAAACTCAGTCTCGTCCAAATTCTGTTTTGATACTTTTCTGCAATTTTTTGCCATATACAGATATCCGTAATTGTCACAGATAGTTGCAGCTGACGGTACCTTTAAAAGGAACTCCCATTCATCGGATTCGTATCCGGTCTCTTCTAAAAGTTCACGCTTCGCAGCTAAAAAAGCATCCTCTTTAGAAATATTAGCGGAAGTTCTGTATTCTTCGGTGTCCCTTATATCAATACCTCCTGCCGGAAATTCCGTCGTAACTTCCTTAATACCCTGGCGAAACTGTCTGACACAGATATAATCTCCATTGCTGTCCGATGCTACTACTACAACATAATCCTTACGACTATAACTGTAATAAGGTTCAAATATATTGCCGTTCGGAAATCGATATGCCAATCTCCTAAAATCGATCCACTCATCCTGTATCAAATGTTCACAACTAACTTCCTCCCATGCAAGCGGATCTTGTTCCTGTAGCTTTTTCATCATTATAATATGCTCCTTTTCTTGTATTATACTTTTATGATCGATTGCTCGAAAGTAACTTCTTCACATGCAAGTAAATTGTTTTGCTGTGAATTATTTTTCTTTATAAAAATATTTGATATTGCTTATTAAACTCTTTTTACGAATAGCTATTTATATTATATCGGCAAATATAAAAAGCTGCTACTCTATAAATGATAACTCATCTATTCAGTAACAGCTTAAAACCGTTATATTAACTTTTCCCGGATCAATGAAGCAACTTGATTTTTATTATTATATCATTACTCACATCATTCGGATTTTAAATCCGGATGATGTGTCTGTATCGGAAAACATAGCAATCTGAACATTACTTTGACCTGATATATCCACATTTATATCAAAAGGCTTTGTCTCATTTACTGCCATATCTCTTCTTTGATAAAGAACCGTAGTGCCATCAGCGTATATTATAAACTCACTGTTTTTCCTTCACGACTAAAACCATTAACTTAAGGAGCTGTAATCGCTTTAAGTATAGTCTGCCCGCTTAATTTAAAGAAGGATATATATTAAAGTATATTAATTCAATACACGAACTGAACCGCTTGGCTGTCCCAGCGGCATACTGGTATCACTCGGCCACGTCATCTCATCCGGATCCACACTGACTGTAACATGTTTTCCGTAATACTGACCTAAATTGCTGTATGGTCCTATATATATCATTCTTACTACACCACTTACTTTTTCTCCGCTACCGTCACCTTGCTCTAAAATCATCACCTGAGGTTTGTCCAATACAAACAAAACGTACCTTTCGGTTCTATTAGTAGATGGGTTAGGATCAGGCTCTCCTTGAACTTCGATCACTCCATTATAATCATAATCATTAATAGTTCCGGTAAGCACTATACGGTCGCCGTCTGTCGGAAGTGTTGCCTGTGTTGAAGCTTGTATCTCGGTAGCCGGCGGCAGTTGCTGTGGCGATGTGCTGCTTGGATCAACACTGCTTAATTGCCTGTCAATAGCACTTAAGTCACCTGTACTATGCCACTCTATCTCTACAGATTTGAATTCATCCGGTAATTCGGCATCGAAACCTCCTGTATATACTAATTCTTTACGAAGAACATCTCCGTCCAGTGTTACACGATAAATATCAGTCGCTCCTGTCCCTCTAACCATACTCATCCAATGAATACCGTTTCCGTTTGCCATCATACTCACACCTGTTACAACACTCCTGCTCACCATTCCCTCATCAATTGCTTCTGCGGGCTGATGCACAGTTTTAGTTACGGGATCATACCTGAAAACACGTATATAATAAGATTCTCCGACTGTTTTAGCTCCTAAGAGCAGGGTCTGTACCGAATCATTTTCTTGCAGTTTCACCAGTGCATATTTATAATCACCTTCCAGCACAAGATCTTCATTATAATAATCATATCCGGCTGCATTGCTTATAATAAGCTTATATTGTTCCAAAGCCTCTGCCTGAGGAGATATCTCTACAGTACTCTCCTCACTGCTTTCTTCAGACTCACCGCTTTCCTCACTTACAGTCTCTTCTTCGTCATCGTCTTCTTCCGAGCTATCCTCTACTACCTGTTCGGTATTTGGCTTAATTAATCTTGAAGCTGCGAATATACCTCCTCCCATAATGACACCACTTACTAAGGCGATCAGTATGATTTTAACAGCTCCCAAACCTGCCACTCCGGCTGCTGCTCCCGTTGTTGCCGCTGTGCCCGGTCCTGCTGTGCTTACGACCCCGCCTGTGGATGCAGTTCCTCCTGTTACACCTGCTCCCGTAGCAGTGCCGCCTGTTACTCCGGCTGTTCCTGCTCCTGTTACCGGGCTTGAAGCTGCTGTGCCGGTCACACCTGTAGTCCCTGTTGCTGAGGCTATAGCCGCTGTACCTGTGTCGGTTGCACCCTGGACTGCTCCGGCTGATGCCTTGGAAGTTTCCGTTGCCGTTTGTGTTATATCTGCGGCTGTTTTTACAGTTGCCGCATTTATCGATGGTTGTACGACATTTTCCAGTATGGTTTTTAAAATATTCATATCCGGTGAAAGTTCAGCCGTATAATTCTTCAGGCTGTTTATCAATAACAGCAAGAATGGGAACGGTGCAATACCGTAGAGTTTGGTTCCGTTCTTCTCAAGTTCTATCACCTTCGCCTCTATCTTATCACGTCCATATTTTAATCTGCTCTTTACGGCACTTTCGGATGCCCCCATGAGAGCAGCTATTTCTTTTATGCTTTTCCCTTCATAATAATGCATACCTATAGCAGCTCTTTGATCCTCCGGCAAACCTTCGATGATTTCTGTTAAAAGTCTTACCGTTTCCTGCTGATCTATGACTTTTTCGGGAATATTTTCATCTCTATCATCCTCTATTTGCTCTTCAAACGCTATATCCCTATCTTCATCAGTATTCAGTTCACTAAAAAGCATGGGCTTCTTTTTCTTGAGCCAGTCCCTTGCCGTATTGGCAGCGATCTGTTTGACCCACGGGAGGAATTTATCATCTCCCTCAAAACTGTCTAAATGTGCAAATGCCTTCATATAAGCATCCTGCAATATATCAAATACCGCATCCTCATCTTTGATCATAGACTTTACCGTATAGAAAACCTGAGTATACGTCTTTTCATAAAGAGATGCAATGGCATCCTGATCACCTGTCTTTGCCCTTTTTACAAACTCTGAAAGCTTATTTTCCGATTGTTGCATGAGTGTCTCTTTACCACATGAGAGACAAAATTTAGATCCGGCTCTGATCTGCTTACCGCAATAACTACAATACATCTTAACTGTCTCCTAATTCACTTTCTTTTTTGAATATTTTTAAAAACTTCTTCTTTACGTTTCGGATCAATAGGAAAAGACTCCACTACCGACCTAACGATCCATTTGATAATATCATCAAGCATACATTACCCCTTTCTTTTACTCTTCACTTATATAACGATCGGCATGTAGGGGCGGTTGCATTTTTCAAAATTTATTTGACTTAACCTTTACTTGCCTCTCACTTATATAACGATCACCATATGGGGGCGGTTGCATTTACTTACCTTTATAACCATATATCTTTTCTATTTCTTCTTAGAGTAACTTAAACTTTCCGGCATTAGCAAAACTAAACTTTACGTAGTTATTGCAAACCGGTCAGATGTGCTCCTCTTATTAAAATACTCAACAGACTTATCATGATCGAGAAATTTATTGATACTTATATATTGTTTGACCTAATCAAGTAAAAAAGCACTTTGTTTTAAAGACAGATCACTGAAAGCATTTACATAATGAATGCTTTTCATAGTTCTTTTTAGATTTGTTTTAGGATACGCTTCTTTAAGTGCATCCTTTATTAAAACAGCGATACATATAAAACTGAGCTATACCGACTTTTAAAAACTAAATTTTTTGCTGCTGTTCTCAATTTCTTCTTTACTCATACCTGTAAGTTTTGTTACCCATAAGCCCACAATATCTGAGATCACCGAATCACAAATATACTCATTCTCACCATCCGTATATTTACAAGAAAAATATGGAGTTCTTGTAGCTGCTTGATAAAAATTCATTGCCTGTTCTGCTAATTTATCAGGTTCAAAAGGAAGACTTAACTCCTTGGCAAGATTCAAGCGAACCATATCCCAGTCTTTGTTCTCAGTCTTATAGCTTTCTCTTATTTTTAATAAATATCCGTCACAATATTTTTTCAGTAAGCTTTGATTTTGATAAAGAAATCTACAGTTAAAATCAAAAATATTTCCGGCGTAGATCAAAAAAGTCATAAGTTCCTCTAAGTTCTCTGCAATTCTTCCGACTTCTCCTTCACTACTTATAAATCCTATACTGCCATCATCCAAAAAGACAAACTCCCCACCGCTGCCGTCCTGAGCAAATGTCTCATACGACATGGAATATACTTCTTGATTACTTGAAAAATTAGTTTCTTGACTTTGCTCATAAAAATAAATATCACATTCTTGCATAAGTACTGTGTTTAGCTTTTTATTTTCCTTAATAGATTCAAATATATTTATCATTTTGTGCTCCTAACATATGGTATTTGGCAGGCTTGCGGCACAAATATATTGACACCATAAAAAGACCGATAATTATTGATGACAGCATGACCGTGACTCCTTGCGGCACAAATATATTTACACCATAAGACTAAGTTGCAATTTTGCTAAAGCTATACCTTACCCTGATCTTATCCCCTGATTTATACACCTTATCCTCCGAGTTTAATAAAAGCATCGTAAATATATACTTTTCATTTTTTATCAGAACTTCCGTAAATGCCCCCTTATATACAGTATGTATTATATCGAATTCTTCTCCGTTTTCGCCGGGAATTATCTTTTCGGGTCTTACATAACCTTCGTCGCAAATATTTACCTGTCCTATAAACTTAAGTACTTTTTCACTTTTAGGCTCCAGGTAAAGCTTCCTAGGGTCTGAGTTTTGTACAATACTTCCATTATCCAGATATATTATTCTGTCTGCCAGTTCGAAAGCCTCTTCCTGATCATGGGTTACAAAAATAGTACTTATGGCAAATTCCTTTTGTATACTTCTTATTTCATTTCTCATACTCTGCCTTAGCTTGGCGTCTATATTACTTAAAGGCTCGTCAAGCAAAAGCAGTTTAGGCTTTACTATAAGACTTCTTGCAAGAGCAACTCTTTGCTGCTCCCCTCCGGAAAGCTCGGATATTTTCTTGGATCCCGAGCCCGAAAGCTTGATAATATCAAGAAATTCCTCTGCCTTTTCTAATCTTTCCTTCTTCTTGATCCCCTTAAACTTAAGTCCGTAAGCAATGTTTTCGATCACTGACATATGGGGAAAAAGTCCATAAGACTGAAACACGGTAGACACTTCTCTATCCTGTGCATCCTTATCGCTTATCTTATCATTGTCCAGGTATATACTTCCTTTATCGATTTCTATAAAGCCACCTATAGCCTTAAGTATGGTACTCTTACCGGAGCCTGAAGCCCCCAAAAGGCACAAAAGCTCCCCCTTATCCATACCAATATCAATATTTTCTATAATACATTTAGAACCGTAACTTTTAGAAAGACCCTTTATTTCAAGATACATACAAAACCTCTCTATTAAAAAATAATGATTTGTCTATCACATAAACCGTTACAAACATATCTTGCCTTGGACACGCTCTCGCTAAC
>ERZ773233.1995-NODE-1995-length-11571-cov-8.064953_pt1 | contig 11571 bp, 9 predicted proteins | sample MGYA00580991_ERZ773233 | MGnify/ENA primary metagenome ERZ773233 (study PRJEB29015, sample SAMEA2738178) | human oral metagenome | biome: human oral; feature: human-associated habitat; material: saliva | place: China | collected 2161 ...
GGAAAATCTGATATAAAATAACATTGTTTATTAATCCATGTCAGACAATCAGCAGCTAAGAGGCGTTTATGCAACCCAATTACATTAAAGTACCAAAAGGTCAAATAACACAGGCATTAGTACAAGAGTACCTAGACTATGACCCAACTACAGGAATACTTACTTGGAAAAAGAAAAATTCTAAGAAAACTGTAATAGGTTCTAGAGCAGGTACTGATGTAAAAGGAAGATGTCGTATTATCCAACTATTCGGAAATGTAATAGTAGAACATCGTGTAATATGGTTACACTATTATGGATATATGCCTAAATCACATGAACATATAGACCATATTAACCATGATGAACACGATAATAGAATACAAAATTTAAGATTAGTATCTCAAAAAGAGAATAATAGAAACTTATCATTACGAAAAGACAATGCACTTGGTATTACTGGTATATATGAAATAAAAACCAGATAAGGTAAAGTTAGTTATGTAGCTGAAATAAAGTCAAATAACAAACGATATTGCAAACAATCTATGGATATTAATAAGTTAATTCTTTGGAGAAAACAAATGGAAACCCAGTTAGGTTTTCATACTAATCATGGGATTGCTAAACCCTAAAGTTCAACGACTAAGCACTCGAAAGAGATAGTACAGCCAAGCGGTTCTCTAAATGCGTGAGATTAAATGGAAATGGGGGATACCTTAATTACATTGTAAAAGGTAAAGATATAGTCTAATCTGCATGGTGACATGCAGCAGTTCATCAGAGAACGTATATACTCTAGCGAAGTATATAGAATATAATGTTGAAGCGTGGTTTAACCATGTAATTTATACCACTAAAATCCCTACAGCTCAGGCTCAAAAACTTTTGGAAGAAGGTGTATTTGTGAATCCTGAACAATTCACCATTAGTCCAAATGAACGTAAAGCAAAATATGCATTCGTTACACAACAAACTGATGACTTTGCTTTAGGTCGTATTCGTTCAGATTTCGGTACATGGGATTTGAACCAAACTTTCATTGATAATGATATCCAACTGGTAATGAACCATTTTGATAAACTTATTAATGAACAATCTAACTTTTAACTCCGTTAATTATTAAGGAAAAAACATGTATTGGTTTTGAACCACATGAAAATTATTTACACACAGCTATAAAGTGAGAATTAGTTATTTGTAGATTACGGATAGCGATAATATCGAATTGCATATTATCTTGCAGTTTTTCCATTTGTAAGATCATCTAATTTGAGCATATACACACCACGCCAATGCGTAAGCTTTGACACTATTTCCAATCCATGTATTTAACAGAAGCCGCCTCTTTACATATAGAATAAAAGAAGAAAGGCTTCGCATCACTGCGAAGCCTTTCGTTTAACATCAAACTTACTCACGTAAGTTTTGTGTCCTTGTACTAACTCAAATAATTAACTTTAATAACGACTATTTTTCTATTTGACAATGCAAAGTTACAAAAAAAACACATAAAAAAAATGTAATTCACGAATATTCGATGACACTTTTAGACTTTATAACAGTACAAGTGTTTTCGTAGTATTTTTTTAATAGCTTATGATAAAATACTTAAATCTATCAACTTTTTTTTAGATTTCTCATCACCTCCTCTACCCTATATCCTTCTTTTTCTTCCATTCCGTTGATTTATAAAGAGTTTTATTTGCTCATTTCAACTTCTTAACGTACCTTTGCAAATAATTAAAGGTAACATACCACCTGAGAGTTTGCGTACTGGCTGGTTGAAGCCCGTCGCAGGCAAGTGTCTTTTTAGTGGGTTCGTTTGGTGGTGAGCTTACCTTTTATATAGGATAATAAATTATAAACAAACGAATTTGAAGACATTTGAAGAGTTAGGTGTGAGCGAAGAGATTCGTCGCGCCATTAGTGAGCTTGGATTTGAAAATCCAATGCCTGTACAGGAAGAAGTAATCCCTTATTTACTTGGTAATCGTAACGACGTCATCGCACTGGCACAAACCGGTACGGGTAAGACGGCTGCATTCGGTTTGCCTTTGCTGCAACGTATTGATACAAGCAGCAAGGAAACTCAGGCTATTGTGCTGAGTCCTACGCGTGAGCTTTGTTTGCAGATTGCCGATGACTTGAAGGAATTTAGTAAGTATATCCCTCATCTACACATCGCAGCTGTTTATGGCGGTGCGTCTATCGACACACAGATTCGCCAATTGCGCCATGGTGTACAGATTATCGTAGCTACACCAGGTCGTCTGATTGACCTTATGCACCGTGGTAAGGCTCGTCTTGACAAGGTAAGAAACGTTGTTTTGGACGAGGCTGACGAGATGCTTAACATGGGTTTTCAAGAGAGTATCACAGAGATATTAACGGGTGTACCTGAAGATCGTAACACATTATTATTCTCGGCTACGATGAGTCGTGACGTTGAGCGTGTTGCAAAGGGTTATCTGCACGACTATAAAGAGATTGTTGTGGGTAGCCGTAACGAGGGTGCTGAGAGTGTAAACCATATTTATTATATGGTGAATGCACGCGACAAGTACCTTGCCTTGAAGCGATTGGTTGACTTCTATCCAAAGATTTATGCGATTGTGTTCTGCCGTACAAAGGTTGAGACACAGGAGATTGCCGATAAATTGATTAAGGACGGATACAATGCCGAGGCGTTGCATGGCGACCTCTCGCAGCAGCAGCGTGACCTCACGATGCAGAAGTTCCGCTCACATCTCACACAGATTCTCGTCGCTACAGACGTTGCAGCACGTGGATTGGATGTGAACGACTTGACACACGTTATCAACTATGGTCTCCCTGATGATATCGAGAACTATACCCACCGCTCTGGCCGTACGGGTCGTGCAGGCAAGAAGGGTACTTCTATCTCGATTATTCACTCACGTGAGAAGTATAAGGTACGTAATATCGAACGCGAAATCAGTAAAGAGTTTGTTGACGGAACACTGCCTTCACCAGAGGAAATCTGCAAGAAGCAGCTGTTTAAGACAATGGATGACATCCTGAAGACAGACGTTGATGAGGACCAGATTGCACCTTACATGAAGGATATCAACCGCCAATTCGAGTATATCGATAAGGAGGTTGTCATCAAGAAGATTGTAACTGCAACCTTCGGTCGTTTCCTTGAGTATTATAAGAATGCTCAGGAGATTGAGAAGCCATCGTCACGTAGTGCACGTGAAGATAGCCGTGGCGCAAGAGGTGAAGGCAGAGGAAGCCGCAGCCGTGGCCCACGTAAGCCAGAGAGTGGTTATAAGCGACTCTTTATCAACCTCGGTAAGGCAGATGGTTTCTATCCGGGCGAGGTGATGCAGTTTGTCAATAAGAACGTGCATGGCAAGCAGGCAGTAGGCCATATCGACCTCCTTGCTAAGCAGAGCTACATCGAAGTGCCAGAGCAGGACGCTCAGAAGGTGATGCAGTCATTGGATGGTGCAACCTACAAAGGTCGTAAGGTACGTTGTAACGATGCCGAAGAAGGTGGTCATGGTCGTTCGGCTAATGGCCGATCAGCTGGTGGCAATGGTCGCTCTGCAGGTGGACGTGGTGGTTACGGAAGCCGTGGCGAGGGTCGTCAGGAGTCTCGTGAGCGCAAGGGCCGTAGTCGTCGCCAGTATGATGAAAATCCTTTCGGAGGACAGCATAAGTTCAAGAAAGATGATTGGAAGGAACTTATGAAGGGTAGCCCAGCTAAGTTGAAGGGCGATGAACCAGACTTCTCTGAGGAAGGTTGGGCAAGACGCAGACCAAAGAAGTAAAAGACCCCTCCCCGACCCTCCCCAAAGGGAAGGGAGACTTAGCGTATAACATTGGAGAAGCTTTTGCTAATCGCCTATACATTCATGCTATTTTACATAGCGCATTGCTATCTTCATGAGTGGTGTTAAGCCTCCGCACCATTGGTGCGGAGCATCAACACGAGTAGTGCGGAGCCTCAACACGATGGTTAAAAAGGAAAAAAAATGACTGTTGTTAGTATTATATTACACCTTTTCCAGTAATAACTATGTATAAAATCATAGCCAGTTTATACCGTTTTAATATGAGAGGGGCTAACAGAAGCATTCCTTATTTTGCTACCTTGACAAACCTTCTCGCACTGTTTACACTTTGTTTCTTTATAATAATTGTTTTATTAAATATGCAGAGTGTATTAAATTTTTGGCATACAGGCTCAAAATCAGGGGATTACCTAATAGGTGCGATTGTTGCTATTCCTTTATACCTCTTAATGTTTCTGCTATTTCCCGAACGAAAGATGAAAGAACAAGAGGCATTACTGACAAAGAAAGAATATAAACTGGGACTATTCTGTTATGTTTTGTTGCTAATAATATTAATGATTATCCTTTTTTCTATTATCTAAAAAGATATTAGATGCTTGTTGTAAAAGTCAATAAATACACTTATAGATACACTTTCACAAAATAAAAGAGGTACGTTCATTCTTGAACATACCTCTTTTAATATATTAAGAGTAACTCTTACTGTGGGTTAATTTCCTTCAAAAGGCGGTCAGCGTGACCCCACTTATCCATCAGGTAAAGGACGAAGCGGATGTCAACACCAATACAACGTGCGAGCTTACGATCGAAGTTGATATCACTTGAAAGGCTATCCCAGTTACCATCGAAAGCAAGACCAATAAGGCGACCCTTACCATCAAACATTGGAGAACCTGAGTTACCACCAGTGATATCATTGTTAGTAAGGAAGCAAAGCTGCATCTTACCAGTTGTCTTATCAGCATAACGACCGAAGTCCTTAGCACTCATAAGGTCCATCATGATAGGCTCAACCTTGTAATCCTCAAGTTTCTTACCTAACTTCATCTTCTCAACAAGACTCTCAGCAGTTGTGTAGTAGTTACTGTCAAAGCCACCAATCATATAACCACCTACCTGACCATAGCTAAGACGCATTGTGAAATTGGCATCGCTATAATGTGGGAGGTCCATTTCCATTTGGAGTTTCGCCTCGGTGAGTTTCTTCTCTTGTGCTTTTATTTCTCCACGCAACTGTAGTGCTTTGGTTTGAACGGCTTTATAAACATTCACCAGTTCTTCTCCTACTACTACACCAGGGTCTTTCAAGAACTTCTTACGGTCGTTAGGATAAAACTTCTCACCATTTTTCAGCAGCTTACTGTTTTTGTAAAGCCAGTCGGTATATTTGTAGAAATTACCTCCAAACTTCTTTGTTACAGTTTGAAAGAATGCAGGGTGATATTCGGCAGGCACCACTTTCGCATAGTTCTCTAACATTGCAGCAGTTAGTTCCTTATCTAATGCGTAGTTCCATTTGTCGCTATTGTCGGCAAACTCTACGTATTGAGCCTTTGGATTATTTGCAGAACCTTTTAAAGGCATATTTGTTCCAACATTTGTAGCGCGTGTAAAGAACTCTGTTGTACGGTTGAATGCTTCTGACCAATAGCTTATAACCTTAATAAGCGGACGGTTCTGTGCATATAGTTGCTCCAGTTTATTGAAGTCAACATCTATTGAAGCATCTTTCTTTGGCTGTGTTGCCAACCAATTTCTAATTTTTCCTTCGTATTCAGCTTTTTGTCGGATAAGTCCAATAGAATCTATACACTTATTCATACCCATAGAGTTCTTCCAATAGTTAGCAGAACCTGCATATTTTGACTCATACTGAATGCGCACTTTTTGGTCGGCATCCATATACTTCTTCATAATAGCAAGTTTTATATCTCTGCTCTCTACGCGTGCCGTATTCTCTATGTCGCGGCGTTGCTGAATGCCGTACGATGAGAGATAACGGTTGGTTGTGCCTGGATAGCCAATAGTCATAGCGAAGTCTTTGTCCTTATAGCCTTGCATACTTACGGGTGCGAAGTGTTCTGGGTGATATGGCACATTATCTTTAGAGTAGGGTGCAGGTCCGTTAGTCTTAGGGTCGGCATATATTCTGAATACTGAGAAGTCGCAAGTCTGACGTGGCCACATCCAGTTATCAGTGTCTCCACCAAATTTACCCATACTCTTTGGTACGGTAAATACAAGGCGAACATCGGTAAAGTCTTGATATGTGGTAGCATAATATTTATTTCCCTCGTAGAATGGTGCTACCTCTATGTGTAAAGTCTTATCTATTTTTTTGATAGAATCGTTTAAAACGTTCTCCACAGAGTCTATTATTTCTCCTTGTTGTTTTAACGATTTGTTTACAATTAGTGGAGCAATGCGACTAGTGATGTCGTCTTGGGCACGCATAAATGATACGAAAGTATCTTTGTTAGGTAGCTCTTCGGCAAAACTTTTGGCATAAAAACCATCGCGCATATAGTCGTGCTCTACAGTAGAGTGGGCATTGATGGCGCCAAAACCGCAGTGGTGGTTTGTGAAGACTAACCCATCTGGCGATACTACTACACCTGAACAGAAGCCAGAGAAGTTTACTACATAGTTGCTTATAGCGTTTGGACTGTTGTAAAGTCTATCGCATGGCAACGAGAAACCATAGTCTACCATCTGTGTATAAACGGCTTCGGGTAGATTGAAAAGCGTCCACATACCTTCATCTGCCTTAGAAGCAGTGCTCATTGCAAGCATACTGGCAAGGACTAGAGTTGATTTTTTCATAATTTATTAATAATATGGTAAATATGTTTTGGTTATTCTTACTTTTTAAACCGTTTTCCTATAATGGGGAGTTTGCTTAATGGAAAGTCGCGTTTTACTATGATGCCCACAAAAACCAGTATTAAAGCTGTGTTTACAACCAGTGCAAGCAACGATGGTATATATTTGTTAGAGGCTGTAATGGCTGCAAACAAAGCCAATGCCACCACTACATAGAATAGAATTTCTTTTAATGGATAAGCTATAGGATAATATTTCTGTCCGAAATAGTAGCTTATTATCATACTTACGGCATACGAAACAAACCCTGCCCATGCGCAAGCCCAATAGCTAAAACTTGGTATTAGCAGAATGTTCATTGCAATAAGCACTACTGCACCTACACCAGAGAAATAGGCTCCCCATATTGTTCGGTCGGTAAGTTTATACCAGAAACTTAGGTTAAAGAAGATGCCAAACATTATTTCGGCTGCCATTACAATTGGAACAATCTCTAATCCGTCCCAATAGCTGCGTCCCACTACATGGCGAAGCACGTCCATATATCCCATTACGGTGAGAAATGCTAACAAGGTGAATATGATATAAAATTTCATAGCCTTAGCGTAGGTGTCTTTATTGTCTCTATCCTTCGACTTTCCAAACACAAATGGTTCGTAAGCGTAGCGAAAGGCTTGCGTAATCATCACCATTATCATTGCTATTTTTATGCATGCACCATATATTCCGAGTTGTGTTCGTGCCTCTTCGGCTGTTCCATTGTAAACGTATGGAAATATTATTTGCGATGCGCATTGGTTTAATTGTCCTGCCAAACCCATTATTAGCAGTGGAAAAGTGTAGCTAAGCATACGTTTGCATGTGCTTTTATCGAAGCTGTAGCGTATGCCATAGAGTTCTTTCCAAAGCAAAAGCAAGGTGATAATGGTACAAATAAGGTTGATATAGAACACCCACACCACATCGAGTGTGAAGTGTGCATCGTATATGCCAAACAAATTAAGTTTCAAACCTGGTAATATAATAAGGTATAGCAAGTTTAAAACAATGTTTAAAGAGATGTTTAAAATTTTTAGTACGGCAAATTTTATCGGTCTGTGTTTGCACCGTAAATAGGCAAAGGGTATGGCGGCAAATGCGTCGATGGCTACCGTCATATACATTATGGTTATGTATTCTGGGTGGTCGGCATATCCTAAGAAATTTGCTATGGGCTGATTAAAGAGCAGAATTATTGCCATAAATATCACCGATGTTGTACCAACCATTTTTAAGGTAGTGGCATACACCTTGTTTGGGTCTTCTCCTTCTTTGCTCATAAAGCGGAAGAAGGTAGTTTCCATACCGTATGTAAGCAGTACAATTAGTAGTGCTACATAAGCATACACATTGGTTATAATGCCGTATTGTCCACCTGTTGCATTAAATTTGGTGGTTTGTATGGGTACTAACAAATAGTTTACAAAGCGAGCAGCTATGCTGCTAAGACCGTAAATAGCTGTGTCTTTTGCTAATGATTTTAAATTTGCCATTTTGTTTTGTGTTCGTTTAGAAGAAAATGTAGCATATTCCTATTGCGGCAAGCACACCAGCGAGGTCTGCCAGTAGTCCGCAAGCCACTGCATGGCGTGTGTATCGTACACCAATGCTGCCAAAATAGACTGCCAATATATAGAATGTGGTATCTGTGGACCCTTGAAATATGCAGCTTAGCCTGCCTACGAATGAATCGGCGCCGTAGTGGTGCATGGTCTCCAGCATAAGTCCACGTGCACCGCTTCCCGACAGTGGTTTCATCATAGCGGTTGGCAGCGCATCTACAAAGGTGGTGTCTATGTTGAATTGTTGCAGCGTCCATCTTATGCCATCTACACAAATGTCCATTGCGCCCGATGCTCTAAACACGCCAACAGCCACAAGTATTGCTACCAAATAGGGTATAATGCGTACAGCTGTGGCGAAACCTTCTTTTGCACCTTCTATAAAAGCATCGTAAACATTTATTTTTTTAAATAGTCCGGCACCAATAAAGCTGACTATTATGGACATTAGAATTAGATTAGAAACTACCGATGTAACAGTATTCATAGTGTTTTGGGGCATCTGCATAAGTCCCCATATAATGAAACCCACTGTTCCGAGTAGTCCGAAAATAGTGATAAACAACACTGGTTGAAAGATATTTATGCGTTGCCAGAGCGATGTTATTATAATTCCAACAAGTGTTGCTATGGTTGTTGCAAGCAAGATGGGTACAAAAACATCGGTGGGTTGGACGGCTTTGCAAGCACTTCGTACTGCCAGAATGCTGGTTGGAATAATGGTAAGCCCGCTTGTGTTCAATACTAAAAACATTATCATAGGGTTGGTAGCCGTGTCTTTCTTTGTGTTTAGCTCTTGCATCTGTGCCATTGCCTTTAGTCCTGTGGGTGTAGCGGCATTGTCTAATCCCAACATATTAGATGCAATGTTCATAAAGATAGACCCCATAACGGGGTGATTCTTAGGAATATCGGGAAAAAGTTTGGTGAAAACCGGACTTAACATACGTGCCAACATATTCACCATACCAGCCTTCTCGCCGATTTTCATAATGCCAAGCCATAACGAGAGAACTCCTGTTAGCCCAAGTGATACTTGGAAAGCTGTTTTAGCTGAGTCGGAAGTAGCATCTACCATTTTCTGAAATAGTGTAGTATCGCCCATTATTAACCCCACTATTCCAAAAGCAAAAGCTATAAGGAAAAATGCTATCCAAATATAATTTAATACCATACGTTTGTTGTCTGTATAGAATTTACATTCCAAATACAAAAGTACGATAATTTACCGACACTTGCAAAATAAGTGATTAATTATGCTCTTGTTTTGCTAAAATTTGTGTTTTATGTAGTGTATAACCTTATTATATGCCTATGGTAGATGTGTGTGTTCAGTAAAAAGGCGATGGCTATATTGTAAGCTGTGCTTACTGTTTATGGTTCAATAGAATAGAGTTTCTAAAATGTATAAGAAAGTTTGCAGAATATAGTTGCCTTTGTTTTAGATATCTGTCGCTTTCGTCTCAGATATCTGTCGTGTTCGTTTTAGATATCTGTGAGTTTCGTTTTAGACGTCTGTAATATTCGTTTCAGATATCATAGCAAATAAACGCTCATATAGTGCTATATTATAACACTTAAGATGTGTTTATTCAACTGAATATTTATATATTTCATTGTCATTTATGTTATTTAGATAGTGTATCAATCTCTTTTTCTATGGTGTGTAAATCGGTAACAATGGGGTCTGCATAATCGCTCGTAATATCTAAATAGGCTCTGGTTATTCCATAGATAGACTTTAGAGTTTTATTTTGATTATTATCTGACAACAGTTCTCTTGTTCTTTTCAATCTGGAAATAATCAAGCTTAATTTAGGCTCACCCGATTGCCTATTCTCTAAAATTGCTATTACTTTATTTAATTTATCGGTTAAACTTTTCATTATGTTGCACATTTCTCTATGTGGTTCATCTCCACTTTAATAATATACTGTTGCAAAGATACGGATTATTAATGAGTTAGAAATATGTAATGCATATTTAATTTTGCATAATAACAGTGTTATGGTTCTACATTTTAGTCCAAAAAAGAAAGCCTCACCTGCTTCAAACAGCAAATGGGGCTCCACTCTAAAACAATAAAAATGTTTAGCCATAACAATTAACGTTCAAATACCTTGCAATGAATAAGCATATTGACAGAGAATGTGTTATTTGCTTATGTCCTCAAAGCTTTTGGTATTTAGAACTATCAATTTGTACTATCACTACTAATACTATTATGTGGCAAAGTTATCGCATTTCGCCGATAAAAATAGTAGCAATATTGCATAAAAATAGTTTATCGGTTGTCAAACGTTTGCGCAGTAGGCTTGCTTAAACTCAAATCTGTCGGTAGAACCTAAACATATTGTGTTTTATTATCGAGAAGATTGTCTGCCTTTGCAATGCAGACACAGCAGGTTACGTCGAGTAACAAAGGCAGAGGAGATATCAATAAGGAAATAAAAGATGTTAGGAAACAATGCATAATGGTACGAACTATACATAATGAGACTAACGACTGATTCGGGTTAAACATTCTTCTATGTTGCAAGAAGAATATTATAGCGCAGAAAGGATATGAAAAAAGCCACACCTTCACAGGTATGGCTTTTTCAGAAGTATTTATAAATGATTGATAGGTTTATCCATTCATTGATAACAAGAACTCGTTGTTATCGCGAGTATGCAACATTCGGTCGTGAATAGAGTTCATTGCTTCTATCGGATTCATGTCGGATATGTACTTACGCAGCACCCACATTCTGTCGAGCGTGGTCTTGTCTTGCAACAGGTCGTCGCGACGTGTGCTTGATGCTACCAAATTCACAGCTGGGAATACGCGTTTGTTGCTCAACGAACGATCGAGTTGCAACTCCATGTTTCCAGTTCCCTTGAATTCCTCGAAAATTACTTCGTCCATCTTACTGCCAGTGTCGATAAGAGCTGTGGCAATAATAGTGAGCGAACCACCATTTTCTACATTACGAGCGGCTCCAAAGAAGCGTTTGGGCTTTTGGAGAGCGTTGGCATCCACACCACCTGTGAGCACTTTACCACTTGCAGGACTGACGGTATTGTAGGCACGAGCCAAGCGAGTGATGGAATCGAGGAATATAACATCGTCGTGACCCGACTCAACAAGGCGCTTGGCCTTCTCAAGTACAATGCCAGCAATCTTTACATGGCGTTCTGCCGGTTCGTCAAATGTAGAGGCAATTACCTCAGCATTTACGGTGCGAGCCATGTCGGTAACTTCTTCAGGGCGCTCGTCTATGAGCAGCATCATTAAATATGCCTCAGGATGATTGGCCGCAATGGCATTTGCGATGTTCTTCATTAAAATGGTTTTACCC
>ERZ773233.1997-NODE-1997-length-11561-cov-3.606553_pt1 | contig 11561 bp, 9 predicted proteins | sample MGYA00580991_ERZ773233 | MGnify/ENA primary metagenome ERZ773233 (study PRJEB29015, sample SAMEA2738178) | human oral metagenome | biome: human oral; feature: human-associated habitat; material: saliva | place: China | collected 2161 ...
TTGAAAAATATTCAAGATATAAGAAAAGAAAGTGCAAATGCTATGTTAAAACTTATAGAAGAACCAACAAAAGATAACTTTTTTATATTGATTTCTAAAAGATTAAATATACTTTCTACAATAAAATCAAGATCTATAATTTATAGAATTAGAAAATCAACCCCTGAAGAATTAGGGGTTGATAAGTATGTCTATAATTTTTTCTTAGGTTTTTCAAATGATATAGAAAAATACAAAGAAAAAGCAATAGATCTAATGCTTGAAAAATCATATAAAAGTATTGGTGGAGTTTTAAAGGAATATGAAAAAGAGAAAAAAATAGAAGTAAAAATAGATCTATATAAATGTTTAAGAAATTTTGTTCAAGAATCTTCAAGTCTAAAAAAATATGAAAAAATTAAGTTTGCAGAAGATATCTATCTAAATAGTAGTAAAGAAAGTGTCAACCTTATTGTAGAATATCTTATAAATCTTGTAAAAAGAGATAAGAATTTAAAAGAGAAATTAGAATACAAAAAGATGTTAAGATATCCTATAAATGTAAAACTACTGTTAATTAATTTAGTTATGAGTATTTAAGGAAATTAAGATGAGTTATTATCTATATATGTTAAGATGTGAAGATGGAAGTATTTACACTGGTATTGCCAAAGATTACTTAAAAAGATATGAAAAGCATCTAAGTGGTAATGGAGCAAAATATACAAAGGCTCATAAAGTAAAAAAAATTGAAAGAGTATTTTTATGTGAATCAAGATCAATAGCCACTATTTTAGAAATAAAATTAAAAAAATTTACAAAAAATAAGAAAGAAAACATAATAATTAGCCCAGATGACTTTATAAAAGATATTGAGAATAAAGAGGAAATAAAAATAAAAAAAATAATTTAAAAAAAAGCAAAAAAAAGTTTGACAGAATCTAATAAGTATGATATCATAGTGAATGTCCCGAGAGGAACACAAAAATATAAATGCCTGGATGGCGGAATAGGTAGACGCACAGGACTTAAAATCCTGTGGTACTTAGTACCGTGCCGGTTCGATTCCGGCTCTAGGCACCATTTATATTCTTATCGCGGGGTAGAGCAGTCTGGCAGCTCGTCGGGCTCATAACCCGAAGGTCGTAAGTTCAAATCTTACCCCCGCCACCAAAAATAAATAGTAACAAGGATTATGCGGGAATAGCTCAGTTGGTAGAGCGTCAGCCTTCCAAGCTGAATGTCGCGAGTTCGAACCTCGTCTCCCGCTCAAAAATAAAGCCTGCTAAGTAATTAGTAGGCTTTATTTTTTATTCTTCTTCAATAGAATTGGCTTTATTTATCTTTCATAAAATACTTTTCTTTTGCGTATTTATATATTTTGTGGTAATAGTATGAAGCAGTAGTAATACTTATTACAAAGAGAATAGCTCCTATTATAGCTTCAGTAGGGTTGAGGCTCTTATGGAAGTAATAATCTAAGCTGAGTCTTGGAATAAAATGGTATAGAGCTATACTATGAATGATATAAATAGAAAGCGTATTTTGCCCTATGCGCTGAAGGAACTGAGCTGTGAGTACATTACGTAGAATAACAAAAACAGCAAATGTCCAGAGAGTGTCGCCCATACGTAGAAAGAGGAATCCATTGCGTGCTAGATTCTCAAAATGCTGCCAGCCAGTAACTGAATAAAGAAAATGAAAGGTATGATATTGAAAATGGAAGATTGCCCCAAAAACAATAAGTAAGCTTATAAATATGGGGTATAGATGTTTGGTGTTGCGGTAATAATAAAATAAAGACCCCATAAAACCTCCTAAAGTTACAAAACCTAACCATGGAAATATAGTAAAGAAAGTGCCGTATTTAGGTGTGAAATAGTTGGCTACAATCTGAGGAAGCCAAGAATACTCATATTTGTTATAGGTTTCATTGAAAGTGAATAAGATAAGAGTAGTAGTAATAAGCATTATAGGTAGCAGATGTCTTATGTGCTTTCGCACTAATAGATATATACCTACCATAATAATGAGCGCTAGTCCAATACAATGGAGTATATCTACAAAGTAAATATCTTTGCGTAATAGACAGGCTACTCCTATAAGCATTAGTCCTCGTTTAGCTCCTTTTTTTACACGAGGGTTTTTTAGTCCTACACCACTGCGCTCGCCTTCTCGTATAAGTAGGTAGGTAAAGATAAAGCCTGATATAGTGAGAAATACTGGAGCTGTGATACCTGTAAAATAATGCCAAGTATGGAAGTAAATATTCGATTCATCCCAATAAGGTTCACCTAAAAGAGCTGTAATAAAATGCCCTTGGAGCATCATACAGATAGCATATGCTCTTATTACATCAATAAAAATTAATCGCTGTTTCATTCTATTCTATCTTTTATTCTCTTTACTATTTGCTTTTTCTTCTTTTTTAAATTCTCGAATATCAATATACTGAGTAGAGAATATCTCTATATTTGCTTGTTTGAAAGTATTTTGAATGTTTTTTACTAAATCAGATTTGATGAAATACATATTCTCTGGGATAAAAGTGTAAGCGTTAAGTTCATAAGAAGCGTTGAGTTCATCAAGTGATAGCTGAAATACGTATGGGTGAGGGGTAGGAGAGATACCATTAGTCATCAGAGCTGACTCAATGAGTAGTTCTTCTACTAGATTATCAGGATAATCATAGCGCACTTTTACTCTAACATTTAAAGCTAAACCATATTGTTTGCCAATAGAAGAAAAGTTCATAGTAGCCCCACTAAGTATAGCTGAATTAGGTATGGTTACATCTTCATTATTGATAGTCTTAAGGCGTGTTACTAAAGCGTTTTTTTCGATTACTACTCCTATAATCTCTCCTGATTTTATCCAATCGCCTACCTGAAAAGGACGCATATAGCTAATGACAACACCTGCTATGGCATTAGAAATAGAAGAGGAAGAACCTAACGAAATAAGCACCCCAAAGAATACTGATATTCCTTTAAAAGCATCACTGTCAGAGCCCGGTAAGTGTGGAAATATAATTACTAAAGCTAAAACCCATAACATTATGCGTATAAGGCTATAAGTGGTACGAGCCCATTCGGGGTGAAAGCCTTTTATTTTTAAGATACCACGCTCAATTTCTAAGGCAAAAAAACGAAGCCCTTTGAGTAAATAACGGGTGATAATAATGATGATTATAATATTGAATAAGTGCGGCAAATAATTGATAATAGCTACACCTATATCTCTTATAGGCTCACTAATCCACTTGATAATAAATTTTGATAAATATTGGGTAGAAGGGAAAATGTCAAAAATCAGAGGTATAATAGTGATGAATAAAAAAAGCAAAATAACCACTCGCAGTACAGCAAGGAGTTTTACCATCTTTCTTTTCTTAATAAGCTCGTAATTCTTGATACGGATACCTGTTAAGAAGCGGTGTTCAGAGTTGATAGCTACTTTTCTTAAGAACTCAAATAATCGGTTGATACCCCATACTAATACAAAAGCAATGAGCAATACAAGCAATAATTCTCCTAAACGAATCATTACACTTTTGAGGCTGTTTTGCTCTTTATATTTTACAATAGTACTTTTAATTGCATTAGCATATCGTGAAGCTAAATCTTCTTGAGTAGTATTCTCCCACATAGCATCTACCATTGTAATGCCTGCAATACTATTTTTCTTATACATTATATTTAAGTACTCTCCTAAAGGCTTCAATTGAATTGAGTCAGGGGTGAAAAAAGGATCGTCATACAAGGTTTGTATTTTATCTTCTATATATTTCACTCGCGTATCAATATCATAAGGGCCGTATGAAGTATATAGATAAAATAATGTATCTTTCTGAAAAACAATAGGCTTTCCTCGTATCTTCTCGCGTAGGCTTTCTATTTCTTGCTTCTTTTCGATAGTAGCCAAAGAATCAGATGTATTTGTAGGGGTAGGTGATTGGGTAGTAGTATGCGCTAACTCCTTAATCTCATTGATTAAGATGGCTATCTTTATAGAATCTTTTAATCGAATAAGTTTAATAGCTTCTAATTCTCGTTTTATATCCTGTTGAGAGAGGCTGTCACTTTGAGCAAATAGAGAGCTTAAACAGCAAAATATAGATAATATGAAGAGTATTCTTTTCAAGTGAAATATCAATAATTATAAAGATTGATGTGGCAAAGATACAACTTTTTTAGCACATACCAAAAGAAAAAACTTTGCTAAAGATATTTTTTCCTTAGCAAAGTTTTCTCTTTCTGGTTTATACTGACTATTTGTTTAAGTCTTCAAGTACTTTCACAGCTTCGTCTATATAAACGTCTTTTTGTAAGTTTTCATGCCAACGATCGCGGCGTAGTTTAAGGTCTTCATTACCTTTCACTTTAGCTTCATCAGAGGCTGTAGAAGCAAACTTAAGCTCTGATTTATAATCAGCTATAGCTTTAAACTTCTTAGCTTGTTCTTCATTCTTATCTATCAAACTTTTATAAGCTTCATAGTTGAGAGGGAATATATTGTCTTTTTGCTGTTGCTTAATCCATTGGGCATTTTCATCAATCAATTTTAAATATTGATTTTCACTAATACGTTTCTGACTGTTAGCAATTGCCTTGTCAAAATTAGCATTGTTACTCCAAGGAGTATATTTAGCAGGCTCAATCTTATCCCAAGACATAGCGTTAGGCATATCTCGCTCGCCTATATCTATATATTTGTATTTGTCAGGTACTACGATATCGCTTTCTACTCCTTTTAGCTGAGTAGACCCTCCGTTAATACGGTAGAACTTCTGAATAGTTATTTTGAGGGCACCAAGGTCGCCGTAGTCATTTTGGCGCAAGAATCCGTTTAGATCTACGAAACTTTGTACAGTACCTTTACCAAAAGTTTGCTTACCCCCTATAATGATAGCGCGCTTGTAGTCTTGCATAGCAGCAGCTAATATCTCTGAGGCTGAAGCTGATAGTTCATTAGTAAGGATAACAAGAGAGCCATCCCACTGAGTCTTAGGATCGTTGTCTGAAAGAACATCTCTGCTACCTCTTGACGATTTTACTTGTACGATAGGCCCTTTTGGAATGAAAAATCCTCCTATATCTACAACTGTTTTTAGTGAGCCCCCTCCGTTACTTCTAAGATCGACGATAAGCCCATTAATGTTTTCTTTCTTTAATTTTTCAATCTCAAGGGCTACATCAGTAGCAGCATTGCGCTGGTTAGTATCTTCAAAGTTAATGTAAAATTTAGGTAGGTAGATAAGTCCGTAACGTTTTCCGTTAGAGAGTATTACTGCCGATTTAGCATAAGTTTCTTCAATCTCTACCACATCTCTGATGATAGGTACTACTTCTATAGTACCATCTACACGTTTAACAGTTAGGCGTACTTCAGTGCCTTTAGGGCCTTTTATGAGCTTTACAGCGTCATCTAAGCGCATACCTACTACATCTACAGGTTCTTGAGTTCCTTGTCCTACTTTTAGTATCATATCGCCTACTTCTAAAAGTTTCCCTTTCCATACAGGGCCGCCTAAAATTACGTCAGTGATACTGATACCATCCGTCTTCTTTTGTAATTGAGCTCCTATTCCTTCAAATTTACCCGACATATCTCGGTCAAATCCTTCTTTTACATCAGGAGCCATATAGTTAGAGTGAGGGTCAAAAGTTTCAGTGATAGCGTTTACAAAAAGACTAAACCATTCTTCGCGTGTTAGCTCGTTATAGATACCAAACATATCCGAAAGAGTTTTTTGTGTAGCTTCTACTGATTCTTTTTTGAGGACATCATCTCCTTTAGATTGATATTTAGCGTCTTTTTCCTTTTTAGAAGCCTCTTCTTTTTGTTTGGTTAAGTAAGTAGAAAGAGTTGAAAAAATGATAATTTGCTTCCAACGCTGCTGTAGTTCAGCTTTATTTTTCACAAAAGGCAAATGCTCATAATCTGTATTGATTTTATCATTTGAGTTAAAGTCGATAGGCTTTGCAAAGATAGTTTTATTTATCTCTTCAGCTTCTTTCATACGCTGTTTGAGTCGCTCGTATGATAAGTTGAAAAAACTAATATCACCCTTTTTAAGATTATCATCTAAAAGAGTTTCATATTTTTTGAATTCATTGATATCTGACTGCAAAAAATAGCGCTTTTGTCCGTCTAAACTTTTTATATAGCTCTCAAATACTTTCTTAGAGAAAGCATCATCCATATCTACAGGACTAAAATGCGCATTAATCATTACGTGCTCTACTATTTCAAGCAGTACTCTATCTTTATCCTTGTCAGGATTATCGAACTTCTTGCTTGTGAAACTACAAGAAGCAAATGAAATAAATAGTAAAAATAAGGCTACTGATATATTTTTCATTATAATACTTATTTTAAAAACAATAATTAAATTTTTCTTTTTGATTTCTCTATACTATCAAATCTTGTGCCTTTCTCGCGTAGGACTGATAATTTTTACATTTTGGAAAGCAATAGCTCCTCTGATAACTCCTGAAATAGTACTATGCAATGATTTGATTATTTGCATTTTAAGTTCATTTTTATGATATACCAAACTTATCTCTCTCGCAGGATAAGGTTCTTCAAAATAATGAATACATTCTTTTTCTTTTTCTTTGAGTTCTAACGAATGCAGATAGGGGAGTAGTGTCATACCTAAACCTTCGTTGGCTAAGCGTACTAACGTCTCAAAACTACCACTTTTTAGCTGAAAATGTTTTCGCGATTCAATCACATCTTGGTTACAGATGTTTAGCACACTATCTTTGAAGCAATGCCCGTCTTCTAACATCAAAATATCATTGACATCTAAATCGCCAGTATAGATGGTTTTAGAGTTTTGGAGCCTGTGATTTACAGGTATATAAGCTACAAAAGGCTCGTAGTACAGCGGGCGCTCTATGATAGAAGGATTGGCTAAAGGAGTAGCGAGTATGCCCGCATCATAAGTGCCATCGCCTATTTTCTTCAAGATATTTTCAGTAGTTTGTTCTTCAATTTTTAAACATACCTTAGGATATTTATTTATAAAGTTGTTTAAAAACATTGGTAATAGGGTAGGCGATACAGTAGGAATTATCCCTACTCTAAACTCGCCCCCAATATATCCTTTCTGCTGAGCAACAATATCATTCATTCGTTCAGACTCGTTTACTATTGTCTGCGCCTGCTTAATGATTTGCTCTCCTATTTCTGTTATCTGTAGTGGTTTTTTGCTTCTGTCAAAAATGGTGACCCCCAATTCTTCTTCCAATTTCTGTATTTGCATACTTAAGGTTGGTTGTGTTACATAACTGTTTTCGGCAGCAGTAGTAAAGTTCTTGTATTTGGCAACTGCCAAAACATATTGAAATTGAGTAATGGTCATAATAAGCTGTTATTTAAGTTGTGGCAAAATGTCTTTTCCTATCTCTTCGAGTACTTCTCCTGCTGGGCGTGAACAATACTTGAACACTAGCATAGTGTGGTTTACTCCTATTTTTTCGAGTTCTTGGAACATATCTATTAGGTAAGTACGCCCTAATCGGAAGCCTAAATCTATCTTTTGGGGTTCGAAATTAGGATCTTCCATTAGGTCTATATATACAGGTTGTATATAAGGTTTTTTAGGTTGTCCCTCTTTTTGTAGAGCCTCTTCCCAATCTTGTACTATTTTTTTGGTGAAAGCGAAGTCGCGAGGATAGTAAATCCATCCGTCAGAGTTTTTAGCAATCCAATCGAGGTTTACCCCTCCAACGTGCCCTGTGACATACATTGGTATATTTTTGTGTACGGGCTTAGGTACTACATCGCCTACATTAGCCATTAGGGTTCCGTAATCGTTGTTATAAGTAGGAAAATCTTTGCTCCACAACTCTCTAAGCATACGCATATGCTCTGATACACGTGCACTTCTTAACTCAAAAGGTTTGTTGAATGCAGGGTATTCTACTGGACGGTCTCCAGAGGCTACCCCCATCACAAAACGGTTAGGGAAAAGTACATCGAGGCTTGCAGAGGCTTTAGCTACGTGCAAAGGGTGGCGCAGTGGCAAAATAACACTTGCAATACCAAACTTGATGCTTTTGGTAAGCGATGCTATATGCGATAAGTATATCCAAGGGTCAAATATTTGCCCTACTTCTTTAAAATCTGGATTGTTTAGCGGAATATCGCGCACCCATACCGTATCAAAACCTAAGGCTTCTGCACGTTGTATGAGCTGTGTTTGATTTTCCATTTTAGGAATAGCTCCTTCGTATGATTCTATAGGGAGCAATATGCCAACCGACAGTTTATTAGGATCTATCATAATAGTTGTTATTTTCAAAAGGCAAAGATACAAAAAATAATGGGTATAACAATGCTATTCCCCTATTAATTTTTTTATAAATCAAAAACTGAAGTTCTTTTAGTGTATAATAAGTCTTTGATTTTCAGCAAAGAAGCTAATAATAAATAAACACCAAACCACGCCCCCAAGGTAGCGAAAGTGCCGTAGATAAAGGCTATTCGTACATCTTTTGCACGCATCCCTAATTTCTCTGCTAACCGAGAGGATACTGCAAATCCATATTTCTCAAGAAAAAACCTGAATTTTAACATTTCAATATCAAATTATATATTTTTTCCTCTGATCTATTTTTTACTCTTTACTTTGAAAAGGAGAAGCATTCCTAATGCAAAGAAAATAACTAACGAAATAGTAGCGTTTCGCATATTATTCGTTAGCTGGTCTATAATACCATAAATACCCATACCAATTACAATACCTAATTTTTCGGTTACATCATAGAAGCTGAAAAAAGAGGTAGTGTCTTTAGTGTCAGGTAGATAAGCTGAATAAGTAGAGCGCGAAAGACTCTGTATACCGCCCATTACCAGCCCTACTAAGGTAGCTAAGGCATAAAACTGTACGGGTTTAAACACAAAGTAAGACAATAGGCAGATGCTTACCCAAATAGCATTTAGCCCAATCAGTACCCTAATGTTGCCAAATTTTCGTACAGCTATCACTGTTAAACGTGCCCCTATAATCGCTACTAATTGAATGATAAGTACACTTACTATCAGCCCTATAGTACTCTCATTTCTACTACCCCATTGTATTTCTTGTTCTCCGAAATAGGTAGCAATAAGCATCACGGTTTGTACCCCCATACTGTATACGAAAAAAGCAATAAGATACCATTTTAGCGAGGGTGTCGCTTTTAGGCTTTGCCATACTTTTCGGAGTTCTTTAAAACCGTTGAAGAGGATATTTTTTGTCAGCTTTCCTCTACCACTATGATAGTTAGGTAGGTATCTGAAAGGAATGCTACTGAAGCCTATCCACCAAATTCCTACAGTGATAAATGAAATACGCATAGTGGTTAGTGCAGTAGTATCAGCGTTTTCAAAGCCTATCCATTCGGGTTTCATCACCATTATAAGGTTCAAAATCAGTAGTAATACGCTGCCAGCATAGCCTAAACTATAACCTTTAGCACTGACTGCATCATACTGCTCTGGTAGGGCAATATCAGGCAAATAAGAGTTGTAGAACACGATACTTCCCCAGAAGCCTACTACCCCGCAAAAGTAGCAAATCAGCCCAAAGTAGATATGCTCTAACGAAAACCAATAGAGCCCAATACACGAAATTGCTCCTAAGTAGCAAAAAAAGCGCATAAAACTCTTTTTATTGCCCAAAAAATCAGCTATACCACTCAGAATAGGAGAGAGGAGTACTACTAACAAAAAGGCTAAGGCGGTAACGAAAGCAATTACAGAAGTGCTTTTGAATAAGATGCCAAAGAGCGAAATATGGGTTAGTTGCGCCGTTTTAAACAATAACCCGTAAAAAATAGGGAATATAGTTGAAACAATGGTTAGTGAATACACTGAGTTTGCCCAGTCGTAAAACGCCCACGCATTGAGTAGTTTTTTGTTGCCTCTTGCTAATGCTGACATTTTATTAGTGTTTTATACGATTTGCCCACTTCTCAATCAGGTAGATAACCAAAAATCAAGCTATAGCCAACCCTATAGAAGTTAATATTTGAGGGTTAGTATTGGTTATCTCTTCGAATTGACAAGGACTTATGCTTTTTTCCCATATTACACTGCCGTTACTAGGGTCTACTCTTAGGGTTTGTTTCCAAGGCCATACTTTGTTTAGCGACCCTATGATAAAGCCTGTAAGCCCTGCAAAAGTGAGGTTTCTGTAGGTGGCAAAAAGCCATTTGAGGGCTCTAGAAAAAGTTAGAATACCGGTGATAGCCCCTAAAGCAAAGGTAAAAATCACTTTTAGTTTCCAACTGCTTAAAGCGTCTAATATAGTGTGATAAGCCCCTAATAATACTAATATAAAAGCCCCTGAAATACCAGGAAGTATCATTGCACAGATAGCTAAAGCACCACATAAAAATAAGAATATCAAACTTTGGTCGCTACTGCTTACTAAAGGAGGTATTACTGTAATGGTATAAGCCACGGCCCCTGCTATGAGCATAGTAATGATAGCAGCAAGGTTCCAACGTTTTATTTCTTTAACTAAGAAGAATACACTGGCAATCATCAGTCCGAAGAAGAACGCCCATACCATTATGGGGTACTGCTCTAACAACCATTTGATGAGCTTAGCCAACGATAAGATACTAATACCTATCCCCAATAATAAGGATACGAAAAAGTTGCCATTGATATGTCGCCAGAAAGCTACTATACCTTCGCTAAATAGCATTTTAAAGGCTTTTAAATTGATACGACTGATAGAGTCTACTAACTCTTCGTAGATGCCCGATATAAAGGCGATAGTACCCCCTGATACCCCTGGTACTACATCTGCTGCCCCCATAGCTATTCCTTTCAGGCTGATAATTGTATAATCTAAAAAAGATTTTTTCATTACAATTTATATTTAACTATCGATTATTATTGATAATTGATAAAAACCGCCGCAAAGATAGTAAAAAAATACTAATTACCAACTATATTATCAATGGTATTAAAACTAAGAGAGGTCGCCTCAGAACAATCTGAGGCGACCTCTCTTTAAGTGTTATTTGCTTATGATTTAGTATCCAAATAGCTCTTTTAAGCTAAGTTTTTTGAAATCACCAATTTTCTTAAGCTCATCTTCAGAAAGTTTCTTTTCTGAAGCTAATATTACATACGTATATGGTTTATTTGATAGATATTTATCGTGGAAAGCCTTTATGTCTTTCATTGTGATATTATCTATATTTTGGTATATCTGTTTGCGTATGTCGTCTTTTAAGCCCATACGTTGGTCGTGTAAATAGTAATAGATGATACCATCTTGTGTGATACGCTCTGTTTCTATTTCTTGCTTGATTTGCTGTTTAGCTAATTCTAAGTTAGCAGGTAACTCAGGCATAGTGTTGAGCAGTTCATTCATAGCTTCAACGGCTTCTTTAAACTTGTCGGCTTGAGAACCTACATAAGCAAGTGTATAGTACTTATCAGTTTTCTTACTAGGAGTTGCGTAATAGCCATAAGTGCTGTAAGCTAAGGCTTTACTTTCGCGTATAGTTTGGAATACTAAAGAGCCCATTCCGCCCCCAAAATAGTTATTAAAGGCTTTAATAACAGTG
>ERZ773233.2003-NODE-2003-length-11540-cov-4.108751_pt1 | contig 11540 bp, 9 predicted proteins | sample MGYA00580991_ERZ773233 | MGnify/ENA primary metagenome ERZ773233 (study PRJEB29015, sample SAMEA2738178) | human oral metagenome | biome: human oral; feature: human-associated habitat; material: saliva | place: China | collected 2161 ...
TGGTGCTTATTGCAGGTAACTACGACTTTCCCTGCAAGGCAAGCGTATAGTTTTGTTCCCTCAAGAGCATGTTGGTGGAACGCTCCACGATGGTGAGGATAGCGTGATTGTAGCGGTCTACTATCAGATCCATCTCGAAATCCCCAAACCGTTTCCCATTTGCCTCTTTGGGGCGTTGATGGATACTGGTCCTGCAGGCGATGGGAGAAGCCTTGCATTTGGGTCTGTGCCTGTACTTGAGCTTATGGCGCGTATGGCGAGCCAATTCCCCAGTCGCATCGGCATGTATGATATTGTAGATGCTTTGATGCGACACGCTGACACCTTCCTTTTTCAAAACCCCTGATATTTGTCGTGGAGACCATTGCTCCTCGATGATGGTTTGTTTTATTCTCCATACCAGTCCAGGGGCAAGCGCAGCATTGGATACAGAACGCTTTCGACGTTCCATGGCCTTGTCATGTGCCTTGAACCAGACATACTTACCCGATGGACTGCTGTTGCGTTTTAATTCACGGGAAAGCGTGGATTGACTGATGCCCACAATATGAGCAATCTCTTTTCTCGGACTTTTTCTTTGGAGTAAGGCAAAAATTTGCGACCTTTGCTCCGAGATTAATTGATGATACATTTGCAATACAAAGTTAGTTAATCTTTGGGAGACTTCGGTCTCCTTTTTTATTTGTATTGCTGGTTGTTTCTTTTTCCTCTCCGAGAGAGGCTGACAACCTCTCGCTACGCGTCGAGAACGTCTGCATCTCTCGGAGAGGGACACTCTTTTATTGCACTTCGTTTTGGAACTTGCAGGTATAGTTTTTTGAGGTGTCTTAGCGTTTTGGGCGATTTTATAACGTGTAGATATATTAGCGTTTATCTTATGTTTTATGCTTCTATGTTTTATGATTTCTATATTTCTTCTAATTTTTATGGCTTTCTATGTAACTTGTTTTTGTTGTATTTTAATTAAGTGAGACATTGGTTCTTTGACAAATTTTGTATTATTGTTACGCAGATAGATAGATTTTATAACAAAAAAGTAGCGGACTATGGCGAGATAGAAAGATAAGCCGTTTTGCTTGTTGTGCCACACTTCTTCACGGTTATAATAGTTGCAACGAACAGCGATAACAGTTTTTAAAACAATGTTTTGGAGAAATAGACAGGAATGAGTATCTTTGCAAAACAGTGTAACTCTATGGTAAGCATATTCTTGTGAGCGAGTTGCAATGTACAAATTAAGAACTTAAAGAGTGATGGAGTTTGAACAATACGAACAAAAACTAACAGCAGAAGAACTTGCTGCATTTGAACAGCAATATAATATTGCTCTTCCAAAGGCTTTCAAAGAGCATTATTTAAAATACAACGGAGGCTATCCTCCTTATGAAAATGTAAAAGGAAAGGACCATTTTTTTACTATCAACGGCTTCTATCCCATTAAATATGGTGCGCTTCCTGTTGAGAAAATTATAAGCGATTACGAAAAGAGCGGCGTTGTTTTTGATGGCAAAATTCCTTTTGCTTACGATAATGGTGGCAATATTTACCTTATTTCGGTGGCACAAGATACATGTGGATACATATATATAGTTGAGGCTGAATGTGTTGAAAACAAAGCATTTGTTTTGGTTTCAGAAACCTTTACCGACTTTCTTAATTCGTTCTATTAATAGAAATAGAAGAGTGGTGCGGCAATTCGGTATGTTTGTTTAACCCCGAATTGGTTGTTAGAATATGTGCAGATTTTATTTGATGGTTAGCGTATTGCCTGTATTATTGTTAGTGGTGTAGCAGACTGCGTCTAAGAGAATAAGCTAAACAATATGCCAACAAGCAAATGGAAGATGAATAGGAGCGATGAAAACACCCTAAAATAGTTTATAAACGGGTTAATGACCTATTGGAATGAAAATCAGAATATTGCAGAAGAATTAATTTCATAGACTTCAGCTGAAGAAATATATCTCAACCATTATAATATGAAGCTATAAAAAATTAGGTTTTTTGTGCTATCTAGTTTATTACGGATAGATATCTGAGACGATCGTTAGAGATATCTGAGACGAAGGTGATAGATATCTAAGACAAACGTTAGAGATATCTAAAACGAAGGTGATAGATATCTAAGACAAACGTTAGAGATATCTAAAACGAACGTGATAGATATTTGCAACGGATACAATAGATTTTTGAAATAAACGAAACAAATTTCCTACAGGCTTTTCTAAACATTTACAGTATTCTATTAGATTAGTGAGTAAGTAGTAGGCATCGCTTATGATTTTCCAGCCAATCTTCTATTGTCGTTCGATTTTGATTGTATATTTTTCGAGACAAAAAAATAGAGAACGCACTATATAAAGTGCATTCTCTACCGTCTTGCCTGGAGATTATCTATCGTCTTACGAGAGAACTTATAGGGTGTAAAGACGATATTCATACTCCAGTACCACTTAAAGCTTCTCAGCTTTTTGTGGTTTGTGTACTAACTGCTTCCCAGCAATCAGAACACCACCATCTAAATGTCATAAAATCAAAATCTAAATTTAAATGCAAATCCCCCTGCGAGAATAACTATAAAAAAACAAGGGGCTACCAGTTATTATATATTATTATGAGAACAGCACTCCTCGATGAGCTTTTGTGCAACGAGAAGTTGCTGTGTTTATTCTGTTTGTTTTACTTTTCAAGCTTCTCTGCATTCATTGTTACCTGGATATGGTTGCCAGACTTCAATACAGTTTTAGCTATGTTTCCTAATGTTTGTGGTGTCATTGCTTTCATAACAGCATCGAAGCCGTTAGCTCTATCAACACCGTAGGTTGCATAATCAGAGAGAACGCTCAGCCAGTAGCTATTCTTTTTCAATGCATCAGAATGATTTTTAAGAATAGATTCTTTCGCTCTTGCTACATCTTCGTTGGTTATCTTAGTCTGTGCATCGTAGATGATTTCTTTTGCAAGTTTCTTTGCTATGGCTGTTTTCTCTGGATTGGTAGCCAATTCGCAACCAATTACGAGATAGTTTCCGTTTAAGTCGTTTTCAAGACTAACGCTTGGCATTGGCGTATATACCGCACTTTCCTTTTCACGGATAATCTCAAACATCTTGTTCCAAAGATATTGTCCTAATACAGAAGCGTTTAATTGGTTTTCAAGCGTATAGGGCACTTTCTCTGAACGATAAGTATCAACTATCTTGCTCTGTGGGTTAGACATTTTAAAGCTGAAGCTCTTTTCAACGTTACCCTTTGTGTAGTTACGCATATCTGCCAGTTCTGCCTTCTTCTTGTTTGATGGGAGAGAGGCTATATATTTTGCAATGAGTGGTTTAATGGTAGCTTCGTCGAAACTTCCAACGAATACGAAAGTGAATTCAGAAGCATTGCTGAATAACTGACGATAGAGTTCGAGCGCACGATCGTAGTTGATATTGTCTATATCTTTAGGGTCAGGAGAAAGTGCATCAAGCTGTTTGTTGTGTCCATAATACATTACAGAGTCTTGGAAAACCATCTCAGGGTCGTTTGCTTTGCCCTCGAGCTTACCTTTCATATATTGTGTTATGAGCTTATAATAGTTTTCGTCTTTCTTAATTCCAGTGAAACTAAGGTTTATCATCTGCATTAATGTCTCTAAGTTCTGGTTTACGGTAGAGCCACTAAGGTAGTGAAGATCGTTACTTATACCTGCTTCTATGTTTGTAGTTTTGGTTTGTGCGATATTGGCAAGGTCGTTAATGTCTTTTGTTCCAAGTCCATGTATGCTTGCAATATCGTCCCACAGTTTACGCATAGCAAGGTTTTCGTTCTTGCCAATGCTCTTTCCGCCTGCTGCGGTAGCCATCATAAGAATCTCGTTTGCTTTGAGGTTGGTTTTCTTCAGAATAACTTTTGCTCCATTAGAGAGAGTAAGTTCTTTTGCATCAAACTGTTTTAAAGCTCTTTCACTGACAATCTTTCCGGGATTAGGCTCCTTAAGCATCATTGGCTCTTCCTTTGTATTGTCTACGTAAGCATCAACTTTTTCTGCGCGTGCAGCGTTTACAATACCAGGGAGTTCTGCTTTAGTGAATCCAGTCTTACCATCTTTCTCTTGAAGAATTACACTAATGGCAAAGTTCTTTTCATTTACGTTGATTAAATTCTTAGCCATTTCGTTGACAGTAGCCAATGGAAGCATTGGTAAAACTTGGTCGTAGAGTTCGTGTAACTGTTCTATGGTGCTATAAGGTTCGCCTTCGAGGAAATTCTCGATAAGCGTCTGAGCATAAGTATCGTTTGTTATTATGGAACGATTGTTATACTGATTGTCGAGTGAAGCCTTGTAAGCTTCTTTTGCATGTTTAAATTCTGATTCGGTAAAGCCATATTGTCCGATGCGATTCATTTCGCGGATAATTTGCGCCATAGCCTCTTTCTCTTTTCCAGGCTTAGGAACAACCACAATGCTTTCTGCTTCGCGAGTGATGGTTTGACCAGCATAGTCGTCTACATCGCCTTGCGCAACAGTAATGTTTGACTCAGGTGCTTGTGCTATTTTCTGCATACGGTTGTTAAACATAATATTCACAAGCGAGTACATAGGCTTAATGTAGAGGTACATAAGAGAGTTTTTCTCTTCTGGTGCGATATATTCTATTTTGCGATAGAGTTGGAATATCTCTTGTGATACCTCTTTATTGCTACCAAATGCATATAGAGTGTTGTTGTTATCATCTACCATTACAGGTGTTGCTTTAGTAGCTTCCTTTGATGGTTTCAAATCGTTGAACAGGCGTTTAATGCTAGCTTCAATCTTATCGGGGTCTATGTCGCCCACAATAATGATAGCCTGATTGCCAGGGAAGTACCATTTACGATAGTACGCACGTAGTGTTTCGGGGTTACATTTGTCTATAACGTCCATACTTCCTATTACAGTGCGTTTTCCGTATATACTGTTTGGGAACAAATCAGCATTAGCAGCGCGTAACAATCGTTGCATTGCGTTGTGTCCGCGATATTCGTTATGCACCACATCGCGTTCTGTTTCTATTTGGTCAGCTGTGAGTGTAAGTCCTTGCGACCAATCGCTTAGCACAAGCAAACAAGAGTCTACGAGTGCAGGGCGCTTAGCATTGATACCTGTAAGGTAGTAAACTGTGTGGTCGGCAGTAGTATATGCGTTCCAGCCGCCACCAGTTTTATCCATAAATTTCACTACAGAGTCGTCTGGGAAATGCTTTGAGCCGTTGAAAGCCATGTGTTCTAGCAAGTGCGCTAAACCATCTTGGTTGTCTAATTCTTGTATTGCTCCAACCTTATGAGCTATATAGAAGTTTACCTTTCCTTCTGGATAATTGTTCTTTCTAATGTAGTAGGTAAGCCCATTATCAAGGTGTCCAATCTTAACAGCTGCATCAACAGGAGCCTTTGGCATATCTGCCATTTCGTTTTGTGCTATTACTTCTGTTGCGAATAGCGCAAAAATAGCTATAAAAATGTTTTTAATTCTCATATCTTATTTATACTTAAAGTAGATATTTATATTCTTTATTTCTTATTTCTATTCTTTGTTGTTCTAAGTACACCTTATATTATATAGGGCTTTATTTCTTACCAGTTAGAGTTTTATTCTTGGTTTCCTTCTCTGTATTCTAAAATATCGCCTGGTTGGCAGTCTAGCGCTTCACAAATGGCATTTAGTGTTGTGAAACGTATAGCTTTTGCTTTTCCAGTCTTTAGAATCGACAAGTTTGCAAGGGTTATATTAACTCGTTCGGAAAGTTCGTTTAGCGACATTTTCCGCCTTGCCATCATTACGTCAAGGTTTACTACTATCATCTTTAGTTCTTTTCCTACACTGTTAATTGGTTCTCCTCTCTCATTTTAACGCCAATTGTGAATATTTCATACACTATGAAAGTGAATGGAACTTCGAAGAGGCCACTAGGTAGTTCGAGCGTACTCACAAGGTCGATGTTACATCCTGCAAGACTGAACGACTGACTAATGAAGTAAACTTCTATCAGTGTAATGGTCCACCAGAGTACATAGTAGATGAGCGTACAGAATGCTAATCGTCTTATAAGCTTCAGATTGCGCACCAGGAATATATTTTCTGAATTGCGGAAACGAGCTATCAGTTTAAACGCAAGCACCAATATTGTGAGTGAGAGCACTGCCATAATTAGAAAACTAAGTCCTTTTATTGCTAAAAAATAGTGGGGAGCGTTATAGTTTACATCTATGGTGCGCATCCAAACTCGTTCTGGTTTACCTGTTTTCTGGTTAATGAAGACTGTTGGAGGTGCCTCTAAGCCTACCTTAAACGATACTGGTGTAGCTGACGCCCAGTCTTCATCTTCCATTTGTTTCTTTACAATGTCTTTGTATTCTTGCGATTTTGCATAGGAACTGTCTTTTTGTGCCTTTATTTCAAGGTTAGTCATATTTGTTCCTACGGTGTATCCACTGATAAGAGCTCTACTTGCATCGTAGACGGTATAAAGCATCACGCATGACATGATGCATAGCAACAATGTGCAGTATAGATACAGTCGTTTATTCATAGTGCTCCTTTTGTTTTTTATGTATAAAGATGTGGTAGCCACTCTTTGCACTTTATGCTGCAAAAGTAGCCATAATTTTTGTTACTCACAAATTTAAAACGACAATTATTTATTGTTTAACAATAATTTTATATTAATGAATGGTAATATTTTGTAGCATTTTATGAATTGAAACGCATTGCATACTATTTCTTGTTATGGTGTATGTTTTGAGTTCTTTGGCGGTTTTACTTCTTGCTATCATTTGCCATAGTTTACTAGAACTTTTTAGAGCTTTTAGTGTGTAATGGTTTCTATTGGTGTTTGTTTTCTTGGCTTATGGTGTATAAAGAGCAAGTCTCTACATTTAAGAAGGATTGTTGTTTGTTTAGCAACACAGCTTCTTAAATGTAGAGACCTATTCAGTAGTAACTTTATGGTTTAGTATTCTTTTATTACTTGTGTGCCTTTCAATGCAGCAAAGGCATTTTCTGTAAGAGCAAGCATTTCGTCTTGGCCTGGATATACCACCACTGGTGCTAGATAGCTAATGCGTTTCTTTATTTCTTTAACAAGATATTCGCTGTAGCACATACCTCCTGTTAAGATTATGGCGTCTACCTTTCCGCAAAGTACAGCACCTTCAGAGGCAATAGCTTTGGCAACATTTAGTATCAGAGCCGATATTACAAGTTGTGCATGTTCGTCTCCTGCGTCTATGCGTTTGCGTATTTCGCGAAAATCGTTAGTACCTAAATGAGCAAGCAATCCGCCTTGTGAAGTTATTTTCTTCATCATTTGTTCTTCGGTAAGTCCGCTATGATAGCATAAGCGTACTATTTCCGACATAGGAAGCGTTCCTGTTCGTTCTGGCGAGAAAGGTCCATCGCCCGACAAAGCATTGTTTGCATCTACAGCACGACCTTGTTGGTGGGCTGCAAACGATATGCCCCCGCCTAAATGTGCTATAATTAAGTTCAGCTTGTTGTACTGTGTGTTATGCTCGCGTGCGTAACGGCGGCCTACAGCTTTTTGGTTTAGCGCGTGCCATATACAGATGCGTGGTGTTTCTGGAAGTCCGGTAATGTGTGCTTCAGGAATCATTTCGTCCACCACACCCGGATCGGCTATGAAGCTCTGGCAACCTGGAATCATTTCTGCTATTTCGTAAGCAAGCTTACAACCTAAGTCGCAAGGGTGTTGATGTTCTGCTGTTCGTTGGTCCTCAATCATCTGTGGGTTCACTCTGTACACACCACTTTCTACCGCTTTCGATAGTCCTCCGCGTCCTACTGTTGCATTAAAATCGAGCGGAATGTTACGTTGTTTTAACTCTTGTAGTATGTGTTGCTTACGATATTGGTACTGATCGAAGATGGTATGGAATTGTTCTAATTCGCTGCGCGAATGTTTAACGTCTTCTACAAAAACCAATTCGCAATCGTTAGCTACTGATATTTTAGTAGAGGTAGAGCCAGGGTTAATGGCTAAAATCTTGTAAGGCATAGTGTTTATTTATTCTTTGATTTAGATATGATGGTAGCAAGAGCTAAGCTATAAAACTTTGATTCTACGGTGTCGCCACGACTTGCCAATACTACAGGCACCAGTGTTCCTTGCAATACGGCTGCTGTTTCTGCTCCTGCAAAGAGTGTTATGGTTTTATAGAATACGTTACCTGCTTCGATATCGGGGAATATTACTGCATCGGCTTCTCCTCCTATTGGCGAATTTATTTTCTTATCAGCCAATGCTTCTGCCGAGCACGATGTTTTCAAATCGAGCGGACCATCTACTATACAGTTTCCAAAAGCCCCCTCGTTTGCCATTTTTTTCAGTTCGAGATAGCCCTCTGTGTATGGAAAATGTTTACCATCTGGTTTCTCCGAACAGTGAATGAGTGAAATTTTTGGTTGTTCTATATTGAATGCATGGCAGAAGTTTGCCACATATTTTATTTGTTCTATGCGCTGTTCGTGCGTTGGGAATGGTAGCACGGCGGGGTCTGTGAAGAATAAGAGCTTTGGATAGGTAGGTATTTTGGCTGCTGTGATGTGTGTTAGCACGCTTCCTTTTGGTAGAATACCTTTCTCTTTGTTTAGTATAGCTCGTAGTAATACATCGGTGTTTACAAATCCTTTCATCAGTGCGTCGGCTTTTCCTTGTCGTACTAGTTCTACTGCTTTTTCTGATGCGTCTTGTGGATTGTCTGCTAAAAGGGTTTCGTATATGTTTTTAAACCTTTCGGCTGTTTGTTCAGAACATACCAAGATAGGATTAATAACACCTGCTTTGTACGCCATTTCTACGGCGTCTATTGTGTGAGAGTCCTCTGCCCATACAACAGCAACGTTATTTTTTATACCGCTTTCGTTCAGTTCCTTCACCAATTGGGAGAAGTCTGTAATACTTGTTGTCTTGTTCTTCATATTATATAGTTATATTTTATGCGGAAGTTCTTATCTCTTGTTCAGTGCCACAAAGATACAAAAAGGTATTTATTTAACAAAATACACTTTTTATAAACTAAGCATTTTTAAATATTTTAAGATTCCCTGAGATGATAGAAATAGTATTAGCGCAATTTTGAAATGGTTTGATTAATATCTCTTAAAGTAATAACATTTCTTTAGTAACTGTTGTGCTTCAAACTGGTATAGATGTTTTAATAGAATAGAGAATGTGTTGCTTGCCTGTATATTAAGAATTTTAGAAGCCCTGAAACTTCTATAAAATAGTTGTATCAGGGCTTTAAGCATTTAGTCTTCGTATACGAAGGTAAAGTTCTTTTGTGCCTTTAGCGAATTACCAACAAAGCAGCCTTTAAGTGCAAAGTTTTCTATTTTTTTGCGCAAAGCCTCGTCGGCTATTCCTTTAATATGGAATGTTATGTCTATTTTCTCTACTGTTAGAGTCTTAACATCTTCTATTATTTCGCCCACTTCAGCGTATGTTCCTGTTAAATCTATGTTCTCGCGTTTAGCGCGCATAGCCATTGTGGTTAAAGTGCATGCTGCGAGCGACTGTGCTAGTATGTCTACCGGAGTTGCATACTCGCCTAAGCCTCCCGAAGCCTTACCAGCGTCTGTTTTAAGTGTTTGTTTTGAAGCTTCGTACATAGCTTCTACTCTGAAGTTGCCTAAATACTTTACGATTGATTTTTCCATAATTGATATATATTTTATTGTTCCGAACAAAGGTAACACATTTTTTTTAGTTTCACAAGAAATATTCCAAACTTATAGAAATTAAACTATTTAGTGTATTCTATAAGCTGTTAGAGTTCTATTTGTAAAACTGCTATTTAACCCAAATCTGTTATTAGACCACCATTAGTTTATGGGTTTTATGTGCTATGCACCTATATATATAATAAGGTGAAAATAGCGATGGGGTGGTACAATTGTGAAACTTTGGCAATATTCAACCCGATGCTTTGGCTGTAAAAACAAAAATATGTAACTTTGCCACAATACACTATGTTTCTTATTTGCTGTGTTACAAAAAGTGTAGCAACAAAATAGTTTCTGTGGTGTTTTTGGTTGGCGTGGGCTGTAAATGGCAAACTGTAAACGATAGTGTTTTTATAGATATAAATAAAAAAATGAAGAGGATTTTAACAACAGTATTATTGTTTGTGGTGGCTTCGGTGTTGCTGCATTGCAACGCACAAGCCCTAAACACAAATGTGGTTTCTGCACAAAACGAGCCAAAAACAACACCCACTTTCAAACGGTTGCTAACGCGCGAACAGCTGGAAGCAATGGGAATTAACTGGAACAAACTGCTGAAACATATAGAACTTCAGAAAGTTGCATGGAAAGGAGGCGACTTTCGCGACGACCAATCGGAACCAAGATACGAGCCAACGCGTGAAGATTTTCTGCTAACAATACCCTTAGTGGAATATTATATGCGCACACATGGCTACCAAAAGCCTTCCGACGAACTTTTTGCACAACGCATACAAGAAGTGTTTGGTGCAAATCTTAATATGCAAAGTCAGAAACCTTATTTGCCTATACAAGGAGAAGCTGATTACAATTTTGCCAGTACGTATTATGCCTTGTGTGGCAAAGGCATTATAACCTACAACTGGTTGTTAGACGATTTGATGGACGTTAGAACAAACAAAATAGTGTTGCGCCCGAAAATATTTCAGCAAATACTTGCCCTGAACAACTTTGTTATGTACAACGATACAGCAGCTTTCAAGTTCTTGACGCAGGCAACCTATAGCGGACACGAGGACGACTATGATGGAATGGGCGACCCTTACGATGGAAACAATATTCTGTGCGATTTGTTTTCAACCTATAACTATTATGGAAGTGCCCCACTTAACCAGTGGTATTTTACCACACAAGACGTTAATCCGGTGTTGTTCTATCATCTAATATTCGAAAGAACACCGCAAGGCAAGTTGGTTGCCCATCGTGAGCTGATAGAATTGATAGAGCAAAACACCACAGGCACAAATACAAAAACGTATTGGAAGTATTTTGGCGAACTACTTTTTGACGTGTTAAACAACGAAGACGACTTTAAAGATATGCACTATAGTGTTGTGCATAAGGCTAAAATGCTTTGCTATTTTGCCAATTCGGAGCACAAAATGCGCAAACGTTATGCAAAATACATACCCTCGCTCACAGCAACAGCCTATTGGGACCGCTCCTCAACCACCGCTTCTATGATTATGCAACACCCAGATGTGTACAATATGGCATGCAAATACAACTACTTTGGAGTGGTTAAACCTGAAGTTATGAAGGAGTATGCTGCAGAAGCCGAACGGCTGAAAAAGAACTGAAAAGAATAATACAATGTTGAATAGGCGTAGCCTTTATAGTGGCTCGATAGAAACAGCAACAGCTGTAACAGTCTGCACTATAATATGCTAAAAAGCTGTATAATATATTGATGGATAGGTAATTATAACGATGCTATGCTTAGAATATAGCAGCATACAAAGCCTCTTTCTCATTATCAGAATAAACATCTTTCT